>Ga0116187_1002197_pt1 | contig 19488 bp, 13 predicted proteins | sample AD_JPNNA6_MetaG_FD_89755 | JGI IMG/M metagenome (GOLD analysis project Ga0116187, IMG submission 89755) | Active sludge microbial communities of municipal wastewater-treating anaerobic digesters from Japan - AD_JPNNA6_MetaG | ecosystem: Engineered > Bioreactor > Anaerobic > Digestate | place... | reverse complement strand
CGTTGAGGGAATCCGCCAGGGCATCCCGGGCGCTCACCGCCCCCCGGTACTTTCGGTCGAAGTTCCGGGGGCTCCTTCCCGCCATACCCAGAGGAGTATCCGCCAGCAGCGATCCCGGCGCCAGAAGCCCCCGCTCGAAGGCCCGCAGGTAGGCAAAGGGCTTCAGCGCCGACCCCGGCGACCGGGGGACGTCGCCGCAATCCACCCAATTTCCCCGATCCACCCCTCCCCAGCGAGCATTGCCCACGTAGGCCCGCACCGCCCCGGTGGCGTTTTCCACCACCATGGCCGCCGCCGCCACGGAGCCCGGGAAGGGCGTCAGGGCCTCGAGGAGAAGGCGCTCGGCGGTGCGCTGGAGAGGGGCCTCCAGCGTGGAGCGCACCACCCCTTCGTCCGGCCGGGTGGCCCGCAGGAGGTCGGCCCCATGGGGGGCCCGCAGGGGGAAGGGGAAGAGCTTGGGGGGGATGGGATCCCGCAGGGCCAGGGCCAAGGCCTGATCATCCAACAGATCCCGGCTCCGCAGGAGGCGAAGGATGTGATCCCGGCGCCTCCGGGCCGCCTCGGGGTGGCGGTCGGGACGAAAGAGGGTGGGACTCTGGAGCAATCCCACCAGGAGGGCCGCCTCGGAGGGGGCCAAAAACTGGGCCCGCTTGCCGAAATAGGCCCGGGAGGCCGCCTCCACCCCCCGAAGATTCCCCCCGAAGGGGGCCTTGTTCAGGTAGCTCTCCAGGATGGTTTCTTTGGAGAGATGGCGCTCCAGCGTCAGGGCCCCCAGGAATTCTTCCACCTTGACCGGCCAGGTCCGGGGACGGGGGGTGGGGGAAGAGAGGCGCACCAGCTGGCTGGTGATGGTGGAAGCCCCGGAGACCACCTTTCCCTGGGTAAGATTCTGCCACGCCGCCCTCCCCAGGGCCCACGGATCCACCCCGGAGTGGGAAAAAAAGCGCCGGTCCTCCACCTCCACCGCGATGAGGGGGATCCATCGTCCCATGGCATCTAGGGAAAGGGGAAGGCACCAGACGTCATCGGGGGCCAGATAGGCCCGGAGGAGCTCCCCCGATCGGTCCGTCACCTGAAAGGACGCGGGGGTCCGTCCCACAGAGCCCTCCGGGTTGGGGGGCCAGAAGGCCCCCAACCCCAATCCCACCGCCGCCACACCCAGGGTCGCCGCCAGCGCCCTCCGTCTCCACCGCCCATATCTTCTCTCCATCCACGCCTTCCCCTTGGCCTTAAAGCCGATGTCATCGAGGCCCGAGGGGGCGCCCCGGAGGGGCCTCCTCGGGCCTTTGGTCCTTTTTATTAAGGCCTTACTCGATGCGCCACACCCCGCCGGGCACTAGGGCCCGGACGGCGGGGTCGTACATGCCCTCCGCCGAGGCGGGGGGCAGGACAAAGGTGCCCTTGCTCACGGCCCGCACCCGGTAGGTGTAGGTCAGGGGCTCCCCTCCTCGGAGCTCGTCGATGAAGACGAGCATCCGGTCGTCCCGGGGCTCCACGTGGGCGATGGCGGAGTTTTCCCGGTCTCCCTGGGAGACCCCGAGGCGGGGGTTGTCGATCTCCATCCCTCCGGGGAGGAGGTCCGCCAGGATGCACTGCGACAGATTCCGTTCGGAGGTCACCGTGAGCACCACGTTCAGGAGCGCCCCCTGGGGTATGGGGGCGTTTTCCGGCAAGGGAGCGCCCTCCCGGTCGGTGAAGGCGCGTTCCAGCACGATCCCTTGGGATAGGGGAGTGACTTTGCCCTCGGGCACTCCCTCCACGGTCCAGGAGGCGTAGACCTTCCCTTCTCCCTCGCAGGTCAAAGTCACCCCCGCAGGGAGCTTTTCCACCGCCCGCCGGGCGCCTTGATCCAGGGTGGCCTCGGCGAGGACTTCGCCCTCGGGGCCCGTCAGGGTGGCGGTAAAGGGGCGCCGGTCATCCCGGGTGCCCCGGAGATAGGTGCCCAAAGCCACCAGGGCCATGGCGTTTTCCTGGGTATTCCGCCACAGCCCTTGGCGGAGGGCTTCCAGGAGCTCTCCCGCCAGCTGGGCCCCCTGGGGAGACCCCGCCTCCAGGTGGGATTCCACCAAGAGCTGCCAGGCCCGGTCCCTCACGCCGGAGGAGAAGGTTCCCTCCCCCGAGGGGGGAGAGTTCAGGGGCAGAGCCACGGGCTCCAGGAGATCCCGGGCGCTCTGGCGCTCCCCCGCCAGGGCATAGGCCCCCGCCAGGAGGATTTTCCCCACCCCCTGGAGGTGGGCCCGATCTTCTCGGAGCACTTCCATCCACGCCAAGGGAGGTTCCCCCGCCAGGGCCAAGACGTAGGCCGCGTAGGCCCCTCGGTGGGCCTTGTTCCGCAGGGCTTCCTCCGCCAGGGCCTCCCCCGAGAAAGGTTCGGTCATCTGGCGCCGGAGGCCCTCCAGGGCTTCCTTCAGCGGTCCCTCGGGAACATCGATCCCCTCGCGTTGAGCCGCCACCAGGAAGTGAAGGGCGTAGATTCCCGGCCAGGACCACCCTCCGCCCGATTGCTCGGGCCACATGAGGAATCCTCCGTCGTAGTTCTGGAAGGTCAGAATCCGCCGCACGGCCCCCTCCAGCCGGGAGCGGATCTCCCCCGCCTCGGTGAGCTCGGGGTCCACTTCCGCCACCAGATCGGGAAGGACCAACAGGGGCCAGGCCCCCGAAACGGTCTGCTCCAGGCATCCGTAGGGATAGGTCTCCAGGAAGCGCACCGCTTCCGCCAGCTCCACCCGGGGAGAGGATCCCAGCACCAGAAGGCCCCGCTCCGTCCCCGGGAACCACTTCCGGGGCAGGTCCAAGACCCCCTTCTCTCCTCCCTTGAAGGCCGCCGCCCCCGAAAGGACGATGCGAGGGGCGGCGGGGCGCACGGGAAGCTCCACCGTCTGGACCGACTCCCCTCCGGGCCAAGAGGTCGTCAAAGTCACCGTGGCCAACCCCGTGCCCTTTCCCACGGTGCAGGGAAGGGCCAAAGACGTCCCCTGCCCCCCAGCGGGGATCGTGGCTGCGTACGAAGGGGCCTCGAAGGACAGGAGGGCGTTGGCGCTCGGCGTCACCGTCACCGCCACGTCCCGCGACCCCTTGGAGAAAAGCACCACGGGGATCACGAACTTATCCCCTGGCGCCACCGCCCGAGGCAGCGTGGCTTCCGCCACCACCTCCCGGGCTATCAGGGCGTTTTCCGCCACCGCGCCGCTGCGCGATCCCGCCGCCCCCACCGCCATGATCCGCACCTTGCCGCTGAACTCCGGCACGTCAAAGGACACCGTGGCGCGCCCCTCGGCGTCGGTGGACAGCAGGGGGCTCACCAGGGCCAGGGGCTTAAACCGCCGCCCCCGTACGGGGGATAGGGATCCCCTCAGCATGGCCTCCGCGTCCCCGCCCCCTCCGGGGTGCAGCAGGGGGGTGATGCTATTTTCCGCCGGAAGGAGGTCGTCGTAGAGATCGTAGGCCTGGACTCCCAGGGCCCTCTTCCGAGAGAAGAACTTCCAGGGATTCGGAGTGGCGAAATCCGTGAGCCCCAGGACGCCCTCATCCACCAGGGCCAGTTGGACTTCCCCCGGCCCCCCCGCCAGGCGCACCGAAAGCTCCACCGGATTTCCCGGCAGGATTTCCTTCGGCGCGTCCAGGGACATCCCCAGCAAAAACGGCCGCTGATCCACCGCGAAAGACGCCACTCCCAGGGCCCTATGGCTGATCCACGACTGGCTGTCTTCCGCCACGGGGCGGAGCACCCATGCCGTGACGTAGGCGTTGGGGGCCATGGCCGCCGTCACGGGGATGGAAACCTCCGCCTCCCGCCCCTTCAGATCCACCACTTGGCTCCACGTCACCCGGTCGGTTTCCACCGTGATCAGCATCTTCCCCGGGAAGGGGGCGGCGACCCGCACCCGGGCCTCTTCCCCTTCGGCGTAGGTCTCCTGCAGGGGGGTGAGGGTCACCCGGTCCGGCATGGCGTTGCCCTCGCCCCCGGCGCCGTAGGCGAAGAGGCGCACTGCGGCGGTACTTCCCGAACTCCCGTCTTCCAGGCGCACCACGTAGCACCCCGGGTCTTTAGGCAGGAAGGGGAGCACTCCTCGGCCCTGGGAAAGGGGCACCACGGCGCGCTCCTGTTCCACCAGCTCCTCCCGGGTCTGGAACCGGAATCGGCCGTCAATTTCCACCAGGGCGCTGTGCCACACCACCCGAGAGATCACCGCCATCACCGTCTCCACCTCGGTGGCGGGTTGGCCATCTCGGCGCACCGCCCCCACGGGGATCCGGAGCCGGGTCCCCACGGAGGCGTCTCGATCCCTCACTTCCAGGCCGAGGTAGATGGGCCAGGGGTCGTAGGGCAAAGACGTCGTCCGGTAGGACCACCGCCCTCCTTCTTCCATGACCCCTACGCGGAAGTGGAGCAAGCCCGGACGCCCCAGGGTGCCCTGGGGAGGCACGGTGAAAAAGAGGGCCCCCCGCCCCTCTCCGTCCAGATTGGCGTTGCCCAAAAACTCCTGATAGGGGGAAAAAGGCTTCTCCGAGTCGCCGAAGACGAAGCCATCCCAGCCCTTGGGGGCAAAGGTCCGATCCCCCAGGAAGACCTCTCCCTCGACGGGGAGCTCCGCCGCCGGGGCGCCGAAGAGGTAACGCCCCTCCACGTCCAGGCGCAGCTCCTGCTGGGGCAGGAGGTCCTTTTTGTCCCCCTGCACCAACACTTCGATGCGGGGAGGGGCAAAGTCCTCCACCTGGAAGGTGGCGCTCCCCAGCTCCCGCCCCTCGCCTCCGGGGAGGCGAAGCCGGACCGTGTAGGACCCCGTCCGCCCCCCCATGTCCAGGGGGAGTCGGGCCTCCGCAAAGCCCTGGGGAGAGAGCATCGCCGTGCGGCGCAAGGATTCCCGGCCATCGGGGCCCGTCATGACGAACTCCACGGGAAAGGGCACCGGAGCTTCGAACTTCTGCTGGCGCACCAGGGCGGTGACTTCGGCCGCCTCGCCGGGGCGAAAGACCCCCCGGGAGGTGAAGACGAAGGCCTCATATCCCTCGGACAGGTAGGGATCTCCCCCGATATCTTCGCCGTACCCCGCTCCGGCCAGGAGCTCGGGGCCCACCAGGAGGTAGGAGGCGTCATCCGCCGTCTCGGCGGTGAGAATGTGGGGCATCAGGTCTCCGGGCCAGGGGCGATCCCGGGATAGGGTCAAAAGTCCGTCTCCGTCCGTGGTCCCCTCTCCCAGGAGCTGGTTCGACCGGGAGAAGATCCGGACCTGGGCCCCCGCCACGGGGCGCAGCTCCTTCAAGGAGTTGACCCACACCAGGGCTCCCCGGGGGAAGATCTTGGCCGTCAGTCCCAGGTCGGTCACCGCCACCACGGTGCGGGGGGTGTCCCAGTAGTTCCACGAGGGATCTCGCAGTGTCAGGAGGAAGATCCCCCGGTCGGGGCTCGCCATGTCCCGCAGGTCGACGGCCCTTCGGGTCACCTCGTTCACCTTGCCGCCGAGGCTCAGGGTCTCCCGGACCACCAGGCCGGAGAGGCTGTCCATGACATCGTCATTCTGGAGCCCCAGGGCCACGGGGACGTTGTTGGGAAAGACCCGCCACACCGCCAGCTCGGCCTTTTCCACGTTCACCCCTTCCAGGGGCACCCGCAGATCTCCCAAAGGGGACAGGTAGGTCCCCGCGCCGGGAAAGCGCAGCGATGGGGGAACGTCGGGGAAGACGAAGGCCCGACGGTATTCTTCTCCCAGCTTGCCCCCCGCCGCGCCGGGGAGGCCCTTTTTCAAAGACAGCACCACCCGGTCCCGGGGGGAGAAGTCCCCCACCACGTAGAAGCCGTCATAGCCGGACTCCACCGTAAAGGGCACCGCCGGCGAGAGGGTGATGAAAGAGGCGGCCTTTTCCACGTCCACGGGGGCCGTGGTGCTCACCGAGATCCGCCCCCGCCCGGGGTAGTCGGATTGGGCGTAGGCGCTGCTCACCCCCAGGACGAAGACCGGGGCCAGCTCTTTTTTCACGTCCTTGGGAAGGCCCCGATCTCCCCGGGTGGAGGGCAGCCCCGCCGAGATATTCACCGTGAGCTTTTTCCCCTGAGGAAGGGGGGATGTGCGCAGCGACAGGGTCCGGGAGGACTCCCGCCCGGAGACGGAATAAGACACCGCTTCGCCGCCGCAGAAGAGCTCCAGGTATCCCAGAAGGCGCACCGGGTTCACCGGCAGGGAGAAGTGGAGGTCTAAAGTCAGCCTCCGGTCCTGGGTGAAGTCCTTTTGGGTCAGGCGCACGAAGGCAAGGGGAGGAGTGGCGAAGGTGTAGCTCAGGGGGCCCGAGACGCGCCGCTGCTTGACATCCCGCAAATTGTCCCGCACCGCCGCCGTGTAGGTGGTGGCGGGGGCGAGGGGGGAGGCGGGGGTGAAGACGCAGGTGGTGGGGTCCTTCCACTTCCAGGATCCCGCCAGCTTCGGCGAAAAGGTGCAGGGGGCTCCCTCCTTGGGAAGGGCCTTGCCTACCCGGTTCGCCGGAACCATGGGGGCCGAAAAGACGATCTCCAACCGGGAAAGGGAAACAATATCCCCCTGGGGGGTGAAGTCTTTCACCACCAGATCGTCGCCCCCCCAGGCCGCCGCTGCCCCAAGACAGAGGCATAAAATCAAGGCCGCACGCCACAAGATCCGTCGTCGCATCTACCATCCCTCCTCTGAAGTTTCAAAGCGCCCCATGGGCGCCCCAAGGCGCATTATAGCACTATCCCAGGGGAAAACTTTCCCCAGGCCCCGGGCCTTCCTCCTTCGCCCCGCCAAAGAAAAAACGTGGGGGCCCCGGGGCCCCCACGCCATAGCCGTCGCCTATTTCAAGCCTTTTTCTCGCCCTAAGGAGATCCCTACGCCGCCGCCCTCCGGCGCCGGGCAGAGGCCCCGGGGACGGAAGGATCGAGCAAACCGAGCTTTTCCAGTTTGGGGCGGGCCGAAGAGAGGCGCTCCTGGGCCCGGGAGGAGAGGTCCACCAGGGTGTGGTCCTCCCGCAGGCGGATGGATCCCACCTCGCTGCGGTCCACGTCCAGACAGGAGCAGAGGCTCCGGAGGATGCGCCCCACTTCCCATCCCTGATCCCGTCCCCGGGCCAGACGAAGGGTATAGGCGCCCCCCCGAGATCGTCCATCGTCCCGCCGAGGTCCCAGAGGGCCCCGCCGGTCCCCTTCTCGCATGGGGCGAGAGGATCGGGCCAGCTCCCGGGTAAGGTCGTCTTTCAGGGCAAAGCCCCCGGGCTCGCGCTCCGTCAGGGAGCGCAGGAGCCGGGCCACCACGTCCACTGCGTCCCCTTGGTCCAGGAGGCCTTCGGCCCAGGTGCGGTGCTCCGCGTCGGGGAGCTCGCCCCCCAGAGCCTCTTCCACCCGGGCGACCCGCCGGGCCCGGGCCACGTCCCGACCGTCGGGGACGTGTTCCCACGACACCTCCACCGAGGAGGTGTGGAGCAGGGCCTTGAGCTGCCGGGCCTCCCGGGGGGAGACCAGCACCATGTTGCACCCCGCGTGCCCCGCCCGCCCCGTGCGCCCACTGCGATGCACGAAGGCCTCCAGGTCGCCGGGGAGTCCCACTTGGATGACGTGGGAGATCCCCGCCACGTCCAGCCCCCGGGCCGCCACGTCCGTGGCCACCAGCACGGGAGATCGTCCCGAGCGCAGGGATTCCAGCGCGTCATTCCGTTCCCGCTGGGTCATGTCTCCGTGGAGCGCCGAGGCCCCGAAGCCCGCATCCCGCAGGAAAGCCGCCGTGGCGGAGGTCTCCTCCCGGGTACGGCAAAACACCAGCGCCCTCGGGGGTTGTTCCGCCAAAAGGACGTTCACCAACCCCTCCCGGGCGCGTCCCGTGGGCACCAGGCATCCCCGGTGGGAGATATCCTCATGGCGCGCCACGTCCTCCACCAGGGAAATGCGAAGGGGGTCGTCCAAAAAGCGCCGGGCCAGGTCAAGCACCTCGGGGGGCATGGTGGCGGAGAAGAGCCAGGTGCGCCGCTCCTCCGGACAGCTCTCCAAGATGGCTTCCAGCTCGTCCCGGAAGCCCAGATCCAGCATGTGATCTCCCTCGTCGAGGACCACGGTGTGCACCCCGTCGAGCCGCAACGATCCCCGGCGCAGGTGATCCAGCACCCTCCCCGGGGTACCCACCACGATGCCCGCCCCGCGACGGAGCTGGCGAAGCTGGGGGGACATTTCCATTCCTCCCACCAGGGAGGCCGTCTCCACCCCTACGGGGGCGCCGAAGTGCGTGGTCTCCCGAGAGGTCTGGAGCGCCAACTCCCTCGTGGGGGCCAGCACCAGCACCCGGGGGGAACGTCCCTCTCCCTGCCAGGCATTCAAAAGCGGCAGCGCAAACGCCAGGGTCTTGCCCGACCCCGTGGCGGCCTGCACCACCGCATCCCTCGATATCACGTCCGATCCCAGCACCCGCTCCTGCACCGGCGTGGGAGTGTCAAAACCCCGGTTCTCCAGCGCGACGAGGAGCTCTCGCCGCAGGTCGAACCTCCCAAAATCCGTGTTTCCCATCTTCGTCTCCAAGTATGAACCTCCCTGCCCCGTCTCGGGGCAAAAAAAACGTGACCGCCATCTTGCTCGGTCACGCACCCAAAAAACTTCCCGTTCCGACGGCCAGGGGTCATTATCCTCCTATACCGATAAATGTCAACCCCCGAAGGTCCAAACCGCAGGCCCCGGGCTACTGGGCGGCGGCGCGGCGGCAGCGCTCCTGGGCCCGGTCCATGAGGGCCACGCTGCTCACCGCCACCCGTTCGTAACGCCCCACGCAGACCGGCCCCTCCCCATCCCGGGCCTCCAGGGCGAAAAACAGGCGGTTTCCCTCCACGCGATCCAAGGTCACCGTGAAGAAGACCTCCTGACCCATCATGGTGGGGGCCTCGTGGGTGAGCTCCACATGGCGCCCCACGGTGATGTAACCCGTGGGAAGCACCTTGTCCGTCATCTCGATGGCCATGCGGACGAAGACGTCCAGGCATCCCCCCGTGGAGAGAAACGGGCTCAGGGCCACGGAGTTGTTGCCCACCGTGTCCTCGTACTCCACGGCCTTGCGAAGTTCCATCTGACGCCCCGGAGCCACGTACTGGGAAAGGTCAATCATCGTCGGTCCCCTCCTAAAAAAATAATGGCGTTTCCTCCGAAGGAATCTCCGACGGGAGGCGGCCCCCATTATAACGCGTTCTAAAAGGGCGCGTCTCCCCCCACTTCGACCCCCGGGCCCCTCGCCGAAAACAAGGGGATCTCCGCCTCCGACGGGGGGTGAGTCTTTCGGCGGATGGCCCTTGGGCCCTCCATGGTGTATAACATCTGCGATCCCGTGCCTTTTTCGAACCCAAAGGCAAATTTTGCATCGCAAAGGAGCCCGAACCCGTGAACCTCCGAAGACTTCGCCCCCTGATCATCCTCCCGTCCCTGATGTTGCTCCTCCTTCCCGCCCCATCTTCCGCCGTCTCCCGGGGAGAGGTGGTGGCCGCCGTGGTGCGGGCCCTGGGCCTTCCCCCCTGGAGCGGCAAGGAGCGCTTCGCCGACGTCCCCCCCCATCACCCCCTGGCGTCTTTCATCGAAACGGCCTCGGCCTTGGGCATCCTCCTCCCCGGAGATCACTTCCACCCGGACATGGAATCCACCCGGGCGGAGGCCCTGGGCTTTGCCTTTCTGGCCCTGGGATGGCGCAAAGAAGGAGAGCTGGTGAGGGCCCTGGACCCCTCCCTGGACCCCTCCCTTCCCCCCTTTCTGGCCTGCTACTACCGCATCGCCGAGGGCATGAACCCCACCCCTCCTCGAGAACTCCTCTCCCAAGGGCGAGAGAATTGCTCCCCCCTGGACCTCCAGCGCATCGTCGCCTGGCTGAAAACCTGCCGCGCCCAGCGTCCCCAGTGGGACGCCCGCTATCCCGGGACGTGCGGAGATCTGGTGGTCCACCGGGAGGGAGTGGGGACCCCTCCGGCGGGGTGGTCCATCGCCGTCCAGGGGCTCCTGGCGGAGAGCGAAGCCCGCGCCCTGGCGGCCCAATTCAAGAAACAGGGGTTAAAGGCCGCCGTGGGGGATGATGGCTTCGCCTTCGCCGTGCGCATCGGCCCCTACGACCACTACATGAAGGCCTGGAAGGACCTGGCCCGGGTCCCCATGAAGTACAACCCCAGCATCGTCCCCTCCGGAGGGGGCTCCGAGAGCCTCTTCTGGGTCGCCATCGCCGGTCGCCCCGAGGAGCTCCGGGGGCGCATCCTCCTGGCCAACGCCCTGGGAAAGTACCGCCTTCCCCTGTCCCGCATCGCCGCCGCCTCTCGGGTGGAGGGGGCGGTGAACGCGGGCTTTTTCGGGGGGAAAAAGATCATCGGCACCCTGATCTCCGAAGGACACCCGGTGGCCGAGGCCTACAAGAACCGCTCCGCCATCGGATGGAACTCTCGGGGCGAGGTCTACTTCGGCAACGGCGCCTATCGGCGCCACATCGAGCCGGGACCGGGACAGGCCTCCAGGCCGGAGGCCGCCCCCCGTCCCCGGACGGAAAGCCCCATCCCTCCCCCCGATCCCCTGTGGATCCTTCCCTCGGCCCCGGGCCCCTCCCCCGAGCCGGAGGCCGAGCCCGAAGGGGGCGATCCCCACCCCTCTTTCACCCCCCCGGCCCGGTGGGAGCTGGTCTGGGCCGACGAGCCCATGGGGCGCATGGACACCGTCATCCAGGCGGGCCCCATGCTCCTCCAGCACGGCGTGGCGGTGAACCCCGACGAGGGATTCTCGAAGAGCACCGTCATCATGAAACATCCTCGCACCTTCGTGGGTTACGACGGGGACCGGCTCTGGTGGGTGGTGGTGGACGGGAGAAATCCCTGGCACAGCATGGGGCTCACCTTGGAGGAAACCAAGCGCCTGGCGGCGAACCTGGGGCTTTCTTTCGCCCTCAACATGGATGGAGGGGGATCCAGCACCCTGTGGTGGCAGGGCGTGGTGGTCAACGCCCCCTCGGGGGGGACGGAGCGCATGATCCCCTACGGCGTGGGCTTCGGGGGGGGGCTCTAGGCCCACCATGGGGCTTTCCTTCGTCCCCCTGTCTTTGGACCTCCAGGGGGCCTACGCCGCCCGACTGCCCCTCACCGCCACGCGCCCGTCCATGGCTAGCTTCGTCTCCCTGTGGGCCTGGCGCCGCGAAATGGAGCTCTCCTGGGCTTGGGAGGAGGATCTGGTGTGGGTCCGGGCCCTCCGGCCGGTCCCCTGCCTCCTGCCCCCCGTGGGGGACTGGGACGGAGTGGAGTGGGGATCGCGCCTCCGGGCCCACTTCGGCCCCCGGGACGAGACCTTCTGCAGCATCCCCTCGGAGCTGGCCCTGCGGTGGCACCGGGCCCTCCCCGGGGCGATCCTCCGGGAGGAGGAGCGGGGGGAGTGGGACTACCTCCATCGGGCCGAAGACCTGAAAATCCTCCGGGGCAACACCTTCATGAAGAAAAGAAACAAGATATCGGAGTTCCTCCGGGACGCGGGACAAAGCCTGGAAGTCTTTCCCCTCGCCCCGGAGCATCTGGACGAGGTCTGGCGCTTCCAGGAGCGCTGGCTCCGGTCCCAGGAGGATCCCCGGGGCACCTTGGCGGCGGAGCACCGGGCCATCCGAGAGGTCTTCGAGGCCTGGGGGCACCTCCCCACCGTCCGGGGGACGGCGATCCGGGTCCGGGGGGAGATCGCGGCCTACGCCGTGGAGCCCTGCTAGATCCTCAAACCCTGGTGGTGCACTTCGAAAAGGGAGAGGGAGCCCTGCGGGGGAGCTACCAGGCCATCAACCAGGCCTTCGTCCGCCAGCACGCCACCCCCGCCGTGACCTGGGTGAACCGGGAAGAGGACCTGGACGATCCGGGGCTACGCCAGGCCAAGCTCTCCTACCGCCCCGTGGGGTTCGTCCGGAAGGAGCGGGTCGTCCTCAAGGCCCCGCTCCCCCCGGCCTAGGGTTCACCGGGGAAAGGCCCAGGCCACTTCGTCCCCCGGCCTCACGGTTCCCCCCTCGAGGACGGTCAGAAAGTACCCCACCGTGGGCAGGAGACACTCCCCCCGGTAGCTGTAACTGTGGGGCTCCTCAGGCCTTTTGCCCCGCTCGGTCACCTGGAGCACGACCCCCGAGGGGAACCGGAGAAGGGTCCCCTCGGGAAGGATCTCCGGCAACCCATCGATCACCAGGTTTTCCGCCAGACACCCCGGGGGAAGGGCAAAACCCACCTCTTCTTCCCGCTTCGCCACGTCTTCCCGCCGCAAGAGGCTCACGGAGCGCCTTCCCATCCCCGCGTGGGCGTCTCCCAAAAGCCCCCACCCCCGATCCAGGATGCCCTCCTCCCGGGGCTCCTTGGGCTCTTGCTTCACCGATCCTACGCACACCGCCACCAGGGTGGCCATCGTCGATTCCCCCTCATGTTTTTTGGCTCCGAGCCCCAAAGGGCCCCTCCCGGGGTACAATGGGCCTGGAAAGAGCCCCACCCACGAAAGGAAGAGTGCCATGCCCTTGACCGTCCCCCCCCACCCCGCCGAAGATCCCGTGTCGCGGTGCCTGGAGGCGCTTCGCCGCACGGGGTGCCGGGTGACCCCCCAGCGGCGCCTCATCGTCGAGACCCTCCTAGACACCCCGGGGGAGCACCTGAACGCCCAGGAGCTCTTTACCCGTCTCCGCCGCCAGGATCCCACCATGGGGCTCGCCACGGTGTACCGCACCGTGGAGCTCCTGGCCGACCTGGGGCTGGTGCACCGCCTCCGTCAAGACGAGGGCTTCGCGCGCTTCGGCCTCGCCGAGGGGCACGCCACGGTGCGCCTCGTGTGCCGATGCTGTGGCCACTCCGAAAACGCCCCTCCCGAGGTGCTAAGCGCCCTGGAAAAGTGGTCCCAGGACTCCTCCTTTTCCCTGGTGCCCCAAGGGGTGGCCTTCATCGGCACCTGCCTCTCCTGCCAGAAAAGGCGAGAAGAGGGGGGCTTGCCCCGGGCCATCTGCGACCAATGCGGCTGCGGCCGCCGGCGGCGCGGGTGCCCCCGGCGCGAGGAGGACTGATCCGCCCCGCTCCACTCCGAAGGGGGCTTCCCCGGCGCCCCCCGGAGAGGACTCGCCTCATTTCATGAGGGCTTCGAGGCGCTCCTCGTAGGTCAAAAGCCCCGTCGCCCGGGCCGCGCGCTCCGTGAGGGGCACGAGGTCTTCTCGGCCGATGTGCGCCAGGGCAAACTTGCGGTTCAGCGCCATGAACTGCTGGAGCCCCACGGCGACCCGGCTCAGGTACGAGTAGACCCCCAGGGCGCCCGGGGGAATCTGCACCGCCTCGTCTCCGTAGATCTGCTTCAGTACCCGGAGGTCGGCGAAGAGCTCCTCCACCGTGGAGCCGAAGCGGGCGTACTCCGGGGGCACCGTGCCCTCTTTCAGGGCCTCCCCCACGAGGCGTCCCACGGAGGCCGCCGCCATGGCCCCCCGCCCCAGGGCGATGGTCCCCACGTGGGGAGCCCCCAGGGCCAAACCCTTGTAGACCTGGTCTTCGGTGACGAAGCCCCCCGCCAGGGCCACGGGGGGGCAAGCCTTCCCCCGCTTCTTCCACGCGCTGAGAACCTTCCACAGCAGCGCCCCCAACTCCACCGTGGGCATGCCCCATTCGTTCATCATCTTCACGGGGCTGTGCCCCGTCCCTCCCCCCGCCCCGTCGAAGGTCACCAGGTCCACCCCCGCCTCCGAGGCGATCTCCAAGATTTGGACGAGGTCCCGGGGATCGAAGGGCCCCGTCTTGAAGCAGACCCGCTGGGCCCCCAGGCGCCGGAGCTCGGCCACCCGGGCGACCAATTCCTCGGGGGCCCAGAAGGGGAGCTTGCCGATCTTCTCGAACTCGGGCCCCACCCCCCGGGCATGGGCCTCGGCCACCGCCGGGTCGGTGGGATCGGGGATCACCACGTATCCCAGGGCCTTGAAGCGAAGGGCGTCTTCCCGCTTCGCCACCCTTCCCATCCCCTGGATCCCCTTGGCGGCCTGGCCGAACTTGAGTTCCACCGAGGTCACTCCCAGGCGGGCGATGGCGTACTCCAGCACCCCGTGGTACTCGTCGTCGAAGTTGGCCTGGAGCACGATGTCCCCAAAGCCCCGGTGGTAGCGCCGGAAGGCTTCCACCATATCGGCGATGAGGGGGGACGCCACCACCCGGTGCCCTTCCACCACGAGGCCCGGATCCTTGGCCACCACGTCCTCGCCGATGACGGCGGGGACGCCGAAGAGGGCCGCCCCGGCGAAGTACTCCCGCCAGGCCAGCTTGGCCATGGCGGGGAGAATGAAGGGGGCCCGGACCGGGACGGGGTGCGCCCCACCGAAGGAAGAGGCGATGGCCGCGTGGGGGTAGGTGGCCTCGTAGGGATCCTCGGGGAGCCCCACGGCGCCGAAGACCCGGCCGTTGATGTTGAAGTGGGAGAAGTCCAGGGGGTAGCGCTTCTCCGAGGCAAACTGATTCTTATCCGCAGCAAAGGGGAGGAGGGCCTCCGCCCCTCGGAGGGCGGAAAGCCCTATCTCACAGGGGCCGGGACAATCGGCGGTACAGGCGGCGCACATGCCGGAAAGATCGGCCACATGGCCGGGGCTTCGCAGCCGGGTATGGGTCACCGGGGTGCCAAGGCTGGGGCTCCAACTCATTCGACACACCTCCACAAGAATTATGATCCCCCGAGGAAGGCCCCCCGGGGCTTTCGCGCCCCCTCCTCGCGGTACGGGGATCCCCGGCGCAAAGGACCCCCGGAAAAAGAGCTCTCGCTCCCCATGGTAGCACAGGGAAAGCCCCGCAACAAAAGACCCCCTTTCGTCGGTTCTAGAGGGGAAAACCCCCGAGAGAACGGGAGATAGCGCCCTCGGAGGACTGGCGTGCCCCCCCTTCGGAGGCCTCCTTCCTCCCATCCAAGGAGGGAGGGAAAAATCAACCAAAGACGACTTCCCCCCCCGGATCGCCCCACCCCCCGGGACCAGGGGGCGATATGCCGCTGGGGCCGTCTCGTGTCCCGATGCGTACCCTCGAGCGCGGCGTTTTCTTCCGCCCTTTCGCCGTTTCGCCGTTTTCCCTAGGGCTTTTTTCTCGTTCTGGGGCACCATGATCGCCCCTCTTCCGGCGAAGGAAGGGGGCTTGGGGCACCTCCCTCAGGCGCCGTGTTCCGCATGGCCCAGAGAAGCTTTCAGCATTCCCAAAGGTGCGCGGATCTGGGGGGAGGGCATCCCTTGACACCGCCCCCGAGGGGAGGTAGAATGGCTATTGAGAACGCATCTCAATAAGGAGGGATGTCACATGCCTCGCGGAGACGGTACGGGCCCCTGGCACCAGGGGAGAGGGTTTGGCGGCATGGGCGGCATGGGTTGTAGGTTCGGGTTTGGCGGCATGGGGCGGGGATGGGGCGGCCCCGGGGGCCTCGGCAGAGGGTGCTGCCGGAGGCCCGACACGGTGCCCTTGCTTGAGGGGCGCATCCTGTACCTGGAAGAGGAGCTCAAAGAGCTCCGGGCCCAGCGCGATGCCCTGGGAGAAGGGACGGGATCCCGATGAGCGCCCTTCGCCGGGTGGCCTTTCCCGTGGAAGGGGGCGTCCTGTGCCCCCACTTCGGCCACGCCCCCCATTTTCTCGTGGTCGACCTGGAAGAAGATCGAGAAGTGGGGCGCCAGCTCCTGGAAAACCCCGGGCACACTCCGGGGTCCATCCCCCGATGGCTCCAGGGGCTCCAGGTCCATACCGTGGTGGCGGGGGGCATCGGGGCCCGGGCGGCGGCCCTCTTCGCCGAAAGCGGCATCGACTTGATCTCCGGGGTCTCGGGGCCCGCCGATGATGCGGTGCGGGCCTTCGCCGAGGGGCGTCTGGAAAGCACCGGGACCCTCTGCGCCTCCGGCCACCACCACCACGGAGAAGGGGAGTCGTGTGGATCGGGGGGCGGGGGCCATCACTGCTAGGGACGGGAGAAGATCTCCTTTTATCCTGGCGGTGGCCAGCGGCAAGGGGGGCACGGGCAAGACCGCCGTGGCCTCCTCCCTGGCCGCCTTGCTCCCCGAGGTGCTCGCCGTGGATGGAGATGGGGACGCCCCCAACCTCCACCTCCTGCTTCCCTTTCCCTTCCGCGAGAGCGCCCTGATCACCCGTCCCCGCCCCGTGGTGGATCCCAACCGGTGCGACGGGTGCGGCGCCTGCGCCCGGGCCTGTCGTTTTGGGGCCCTCCTCACCTTGGGGGGCTCCTGGCGTCTGCTGGGGGACCTCTGCCACGGCTGTGGCCTCTGCGTCCGGGTCTGCCCCCGGGGGGCCCTCCGGGAAGAGGAGTACCCCGTGGGGGAACGGCGGCGCGGCGAAGAGGGGGATCGGGAGATCCTGGAGGGACGCCTCTTTCCCGGGCTGCCTAACCCCGTGCCGGTGATCGAAGACACCGTGGCGGCGGCCCCCTCTTCGACGAAGCCCGCCGTGATCATCGACTGCCCCCCGGGGTCCTCCTGTCCCTTCGTGACCTCCGTCCGCCCCGCCCACGCGGTGCTCCTGGTGACGGAACCCACCCCCTTCGGGCTGGCCGACCTGGAGCTCGCCCTGGGGGCCCTAAAGGACATGGGAAAGCGCGTCGGCGTGCTGGTGAACCGCTGCGACGTGGCGTCTTTCGCCCCGGAAGAGCTCTGCGCCCGGGAGGGGGTCCCCGTGGTGGGGCGCCTTCCCTTCTCCCGGGCCGTGGCGGAGTCCTACGCCGAAGGGGTACCCCCGGCGCTCCGGGATCACCTCTGGCGGGAGACCCTGACCCATCTTTGGCACCACTGGGCCCTGAAAGGAGGCCCCGCATGACCTTTCGTCCGTGGCGATGTGCGGTGTTGAGCGGCAAGGGGGGCACGGGAAAGACCGTCATCACGGCGGCCCTGGTCCGGGCCCTGGCGGGGCGGGTCCTGGCCGTGGACGCGGATGTGGACGCCCCCAATCTCTCCCTGGCCCTGACCGTGACCCGGGACGTCACCCACCCCTTCTTCGGCCTTCCCGGGGCCCGGGTGCGCCCCGAGGCCTGCACGGGGTGCGGAGCGTGCGTGGAGGCCTGTCGCTTTTCCGCCCTGGAGCTCCGGGGGGGAAAGGCCTGGGGGGACGAGGGGCGCTGCGAGGGGTGCGGGGTCTGCGCCTTCGTCTGTCCGGAAAAGGCCATAGATCTCGTCCCCCGGTCCCAGGGGATCTTCTTCCAGGGGAGCTGCCCCGAGGGACCCTTTTGGGGGGCCCAGCTGCGCCCCGGTGGGGAAAACTCGGGGAAATTGGTCCAGTGCCTTCTGGAACACGCCGCCCAGGACGCCCGGGATCGCCGCATCCCCCTGGTGCTCATCGACGGCCCCCCGGGGACATCGTGCCCGGCGGTGTCCACGCTGGGGGGGGCCGACGCTGCCCTCCTGGTGGCCGAGCCCACCCCCACGGGGGAGGAAGACCTGGGGCGCATGGGGGAGCTCTGTCGCCTTTTTGCCATCCCCGCCGCCGTGGTGGCCAACCGATCCGATCTCACCCCCCGGGGGACGGCGGAGCTGAGGCGGCGCACCGAGGGCTTCGGGGGGACCTTCCTGGGGAGCATCCCCTTTCTGCCGGAGATCCCCCGCCTCATCGCCCAACGGGAAAATCCCCTGGCTTCCCTGGGGCCCCACATCGCTCCCCTCATCGATTTCTTACACTCCTCCATGGCGAGGGGCGAAGAGGCCTAGGCCCCAAGACGCCCCGCCCCCCGGCAAGGCGCGCAGGCCTTGCCGGGGGGGCCTTCGTAGCGAGGGCCGCCGGGCACGGCACACGCATTTTCCCGGGAGCCGGCCCCCGGTCAAGAAATATGTCGCGCCCTCCTTTCGGCGCCGCCATGCCGCCATCTTGTCCTTGCCATGGCGAAAGCTGCTGTATACGGGAAAAAAGGCAGCTCTGGCTTTGCGAAGCCTACTGGCGTCGTCCATCCCTTGACTTTGTCGGTCAAATCCCCGAACATGAGGACCCGGGGCGCCCGATACAGGGCGCTCCTGGCCCCCGCCCTCTCGCCCCGGAGGATTCTCATCCCCGCCGGAGGGAAAGATTTTCCCTGTGTCGTGGCCCCCCATCGGCAGAAATACCGGCTCCACGGAAATACCTTGGCACCCCCGCCCTTTTTCGGGCGAAACCCTAGAACGACGGGAGGCGGTGGGTCCCCATGGGACGCATCCGAGCCGTGGATGACCTTCAGGAGTGCCGGGAGCTCTGGCTCCGCCTGTGGCCCCAGGAATGTCTTTTTGATCTCTGGGACGTGCGGGAGTGCTTTGCCCAGCGCCTCGGCACCACCCCTCTTTTCGTCGTGGCGGAGGAGGGTGGGGAGCCCGCCGGACTCCTGGCGCTAAGCTCTCCGGCGGAAGGGGAAGGCTTCGTGGCCTTTCCCGGAGAGACCTGGCGGGGGGAAACCTGGCTCGAACAAAACCGCATCCCCTCCAGAGACCCGGCGGTGACGGAGGCCCTGATCCAGAGCGTGCCGGGGGCGCTACGCCTCCGTTATCTGGGGGCGTCGAGCCTTCCCCCGGGGGAAGGGTGTTTCGACGAGATGAATTATGTCTTTGTGCCGGAGGCCTACGGCTTCGATTTCGACCGGTACTGGGGCTCCTTTTCCCCCCGGACCCGGCGCCGCATCGAGGAAGAGACGGCCCGGCTGGAAGCCCACGGCCTGGCCTTTCGCCATGACCACGCGGAAGATCTGGAAACGCTCTTTTGCATGAGCCTCCGGGCCTTCGGCGAGGCGTCGTACTTTTGGAATTCCCGCTTCTTGGCGGGCTTCGAAGACCTGGCTCAAACGCTTCATCGGATGGGGATGCTCCGGGTGACCACCGTCCTCGTGGGGGGACGCGTGGCGGCGGTGGATCTGGGAGGAATGTTTCAGGAAGGATACACCCTCCTGGTGGGGGGCACCGACCCCGAATTCCCCGGGGTGGCCAAAGTCATCAATCTTTACCACATCCTCCGGGGATGCCGAGAGCGCCTCCGGTTCGTGGATTTCTGCAGCGGAGACTTCGGGTGGAAAGATCGCTTCCACCTGGAGCGACGCCCCCTCTTCCGGATCGATCGCCCGGAAAAGCACCCTCCGGAGGAAGCGCCGTGATCCCCCGGAAGGACCCCGTGATCGTCGTGGGAACCACCCCCGACTACATCGACGAGATCCGCCGCAAAGCCCCCGGCGAGGCGATCTTTCTCACCGACCGGAACCTGCGGCGCCGGGCCATCGAAGAGCCCCCGGGCCCCCAAGAGGAGCTCCTGGGGGATTTGGCGTCCTTTTCCGCCGCCGCCGCCCTCCTCCGGGAGCACCTGGAGCGATGGGGTCTACGCCCCGGAGGAGTGGCCTGCTACGACTGCGAGGCCCTGGAGCTCGCCGCCTTCCTCGCCGAAAGATTCGCCCTTCCCTTCGCCTCCCCCGAAGCGGTGGCGCGCTGCCGGGACAAGTTCCGCTGCAAAGAACTCTGGCGGGCCCACCGCGTCCCCTGCCCCGAGGCCCGGGGCATCGCCACGGAAGAAGATCTCCTGGCCTTTTGGGCCTCCCTG
>Ga0116187_1002191_pt1 | contig 19515 bp, 19 predicted proteins | sample AD_JPNNA6_MetaG_FD_89755 | JGI IMG/M metagenome (GOLD analysis project Ga0116187, IMG submission 89755) | Active sludge microbial communities of municipal wastewater-treating anaerobic digesters from Japan - AD_JPNNA6_MetaG | ecosystem: Engineered > Bioreactor > Anaerobic > Digestate | place... | reverse complement strand
TTTAAACACTCCAAAATTCTATGCATACTGATTCCCGCATCTAAAAGCAGAGCGGTATTTTCGGTTTGAATTAAAACGCAATTACCTTTACTGCCACTGGCAATAATAGCTGTTTGAAACATAATTCTTAGACAGGCCTATAGATTTTATAGTAACGGTTGTTTAGTTTGTCGTATTCTGTCCAAATGGCATTTTTGGGAGCTGATTCAATCAATTGAGCAACTCCAACTGTTTGAGCATCGAGATTATCACAATGGTGTAAAACAACTGCTTCCAAGGTTTGAGGCAAACGCACAGAGGCTTTTTCATATTCTCCGTGGTGAGATAGAATTAAATGTCGTAAATTTAGCAACAGCTCTTCTGGAAAACCTGCAATTTTAGAAGCTGTTTCACAAACTATTTGATCGGAAAGAGTTAGATGCCCGATAAGGCGTCCTATATCTGTAAAATCAATATTGCTTTTACTGTCGTATTCTTTTATTTTTGCCATATCGTGAAGTAATGCTCCGCTGATTAGTAAATCATAATCCACAGGATAGAGAGTGGAGGCAAATTCACATAAAGCAGCCACAGAAACAGAATGTTCAATTAATCCGTGTATATAATTATGGTGCCAACTTTTCGCTGCTGGCGAAGTTAAAAACTGTGTAAAAAAGTCCTTATCATCAAAGATAAGATGTAATAATCTATTCAGATATGGCTGCTTTACTTTATCGACAAACTCGAAAAAGCGTTCACTGAGAACTTCCGGAGCAATTTTACTGCGCATCAAATAGTCCTCTATATTGTATTCTGATCTATCGGCAAAGCGCAATTTGGAAACAGACAATTGAGTTTGACCTTTATAATTTACGACTGTTCCTTGAATATTGATTATATCTCCGGCATCAAATTGTTCTGAAAGTTTGGCTGCATCTTTCCATACATTAGCAGAGATGCTTCCACTTCTATCTTGCAATTTTAAACGCAGATAGAAATCATTTTTGCCTTCGCGAAGTTCTTTTTCAGCAACCAGAAATAAACCGGATATTTCCTGATTTACCTTCTGATGCAATTCGGAAATAGTTAAACGATCTGTCATAACATCCATCACTTTATAATACTAATTTTTTTAATTTGTTTAATAGCTTTGCCCCGTTCAGAAGTTTCGCTTTGCACAAAATATATTCCGGAAGCGGGAAAAACCTCAAAGGGGACATTTACTTCTGCATTTATTAATCCCGTTGTGAAAATCTTCTGTCCTTTCAGATTATAAACGGTAAAAACAGATGGGGAAGTGAACCCGGATATTTTTAAGGACTGTCCATTATTAAGAGGATTGGGATATATTTTTAAATTTGGACGAGGTAAATTATCATCAGAATTAGCCACCGTCCACCCATAAGGCAAAGTTGCACATTTAGCATAAAAAACTTGGCCTCCATTAGTGTAAGAATTTTGTAGCCAATAATATACGCGGTAGCTTTTTAAAGAATCCAGTTCAGAGGTATTTATTATCAAATCAATTTCCATACTACTATGCAGATTGATTGTGCTGCTTATTGGTTCGTTATAAACCAGCCATTTTTTAAGAGTATAAAGCGATCTATTCTCAAAATTATTTTCCTCAAAAATTGCAGCGAAAAATTTGGGATAGATAGCAGAAGTTGATGACCACTCAAATAGAGTAGTGCTGTCATTACTTAGGGTAATATTTAAAAGTAAGTTTTCAGGATTGTCAGGATCTAAAATATTAATTCTGGTTTCACTGCTGGAAATAAAACTTCTTTTTTCTTGTGCGGAAGAAATAGCAGTTAGAATTTGTTCAGAATCAGCAGCAAGAGGTAGATGAAATCTTTTATAACCATCTACAACAGTTTGAGGTAAAGAATTCATTTGGTAGAAATTAAATCTTTGTGATGCGCCTAAACAAGAAAGATAATCTGCCTGATTGGGAATGTAAAGTAAATGATGTAAACCTGAATCATCTCTGGGAATATCATCTGTTTCAAAAGTATAACGCCTAAAATATTCAATTAGATGACAGCTGCCTGTTTCCATAAAGACATTATAATATCGAGCAGGGAGAACAACCGAGGGATGGTTTTTAAAGGCAAGATTCACTTTTACTTCAGTTGGTTCTCGATTAAATGTGATACCTTCGGAACTAACAACCCGTAAAGAATCCCTGGCATTTATATTCTGTAAAGGGATTAGCAGATATTGATCCAATTGTAACATAGGATCAGAAAAATGTACACTAAGAGTATCTGTGATAGGAAAATTACTATGATTATAAACAGTTACGGAAGGATATACGGTGGAAGAAGGCAAAATGTTTTCTGGAAGTGTAAAATTCAACAATTCCAGATCAGTATTCAGCAAATTAAAATCACCAACGGCACTTATCCTTATCTCACAGGCAAAACCTGCTGAAAATAAACTTTGCCAATATTCATTCCCATGAACAGTAGTATTATAATAGAAACTGTTCTTCCCACTCCCTTCGGAGGCAGAAATGTATTTTCCGGTTATGGGAGTGGTTAATTCCATAACCAACCAAACAACCTGTAACGGATTTTGAATTTCTGGAAACACTATATTGGTTGGATTAGTGAAGAGGGTTATATTTTGCCAATCGCCACCCGGAATAATAGAACCAGGAAAGTAAATTAAATCATTGTTCTCGGCATATTGCTCGTTCCAAAGGGAAACTCGCATTTCCATATTTTGATAGGGATTATAAATTTTGAAGCTGTTCAAAGAAAAAGTAGCAGAATCAGCTAATGGATATGCAGCTTTAAAATTGAAGCGAACAGCCCAAATAGTAGGACCAGAAAGATGATAGTCATCAGCTAAATTATGATAGCGAAACTGGTATATTTTGCTGTCTTCAATATCTTTAATACCACTTCCAGGAACCACTTGAAGAGGAGATATAGCATTACTCATTATAGGTATAAGCATTAGGAAAAAAAGAATAATGAGATGAACTAGAAAATTGATAATTTTCTGCTTTCCTGAAATGTAGTATCCCGAAGAAGTGATAAATAATTTCATTTATCAAGTTCCGAAATTATCGTTCTGGCCATCGCTATATCCTTTTGAATAGCATCTTTTAGTTCATCTACCTTTTTAAACATTTTTTCTTCTCTAAAATAGCGGAGTAATTCAATTTCTAAGGTTTCGCCATAGAGATCGCCACTGAAATCAAGTATATGGGTCTCAATTTCTATTATTCCACTATTTTTCAATGTTGGACTGATGCCAATATTTGTCAACCCGAAATATACTTTTTCTTGATAACGAATCCGGGATAAGTATATCCCATTTTTGGGAATTAGCTGATGCGGGTAAAGCAATTTTAAATTAGCTGTGGGAAAACCAATTTTTCTACCATTGGAATAACTGTGGATAACTGTACCGATCAAACAATATGCTCTTCCCAATAGATTATTGGCAGTTTCAATTTTGCCAAGAGAAAGCAAATTTCGGATAGTGCTGCTGCTGATAGGTTTACCTTCATAAAGAAGTGGTTCCAAATATTCCACTCGATATCCTAATTCTTGGGAATGCCGGCAAAGAAATTCATAATTTCCCTGACGCAAATGACCAAAATGGGAATCATAACCCATAACAATTACTTTAGGATGAAAAGTGGGAATAACATATTCTTTTAAAAATTTTAAAGGGGGAGTTTTGGCTAATTCAGGAGTAAAATCCAACAGCTCAATTCTGTCTATTCCAATCTTTGCCAGCTCCCTTTGTTTGAGGGTTATCGGACACAGCATTTTGGGTAAAGCTTTCGCTCTTAAAATGAAAGCAGGATGATCTTTATAACTGATAACCACACTTTGTAATTTCTCTGCTTGGGCTATTTCTACAACTTTTTTCAGCAGCTTCTGATGGCCTAAATGCAAGCCATCAAAGGTTCCAATAGTTAAAACTGAGTTAGTATTCATTTTCCTCTAATAGGTTGATATAGCGTTCAACCCTAATTAACTGATTTATAGTTTTATGAAACGAATTAAGGAACTTCATAATTTACCTGAAGGTATTCAATAGATTGCTGTTCCTAAAGTTTTGCAGGTTTATAGATAATATAGCTGCTTTGTTCATTTTAGCACAATAAAAGGATGAATAACATTATTACTTTTTTTCCCCAAAGCACAAAGCTCATCTTGGTTTAGCAGAAGAATTATATCGCTGCTTGATTCTGAAAATTCTATATCCATACCATTGATCACTTTGTAAAGCTCTTCATCATTTAGCTTTAAACAAGTCCAATCCGGAAAAACTCGTTCATAACTAATCTGAGAATTAGTCCAATTATCTGTTTTCAGATCTCCTAAAGCTACAGCATCTTGTAAAGTGATCTTTCCGATGCTTTCTCGTTTCAGAGATATTGTGTAAGCAAGAGTTTGAATTTGTTCAGCCAGCCATTCGCTTAGTGCTCTAATATATGTTCCTTTGCTAACTTTGCATCGATAAGTAAGTTCATCGGGGGCATTTTGTCCCTCAACTAAGAACTTAAATTCACTAATTTTCACAGGACGCATAGGAAGTTCTAATATCTTTCCTTGGCGAGCTAATTCATAGGCACGTTTACCTTGAATTTTTACAGCTGAATAAGCTGGGACGGATAATTCGGCCAAATCTAATGCTTTTGCTTCCAAAGCGGCAAGTTTATCAGCAAAAATAGGAACAGGAGCTGTTTGTATAATTTCTCCTTCCGTGTCTCCGGTTGAGGTTTTTGCTCCCAATTTCATTGTTGCCAGATAAGTCTTTTCCTCTTTTTCCAGAAAACAGGATAATCGAGTGTAAGAACCTGTGCAACAAATAAGTAAACCTGTCGCAAAAGGATCTAAAGTTCCAGTATGCCCAATTTTACGGATTCCTGTAATTCTTCTCAGACGCCTGATAACTTCAAAAGAGGTAATACCAGCTGGTTTATTTATTGCCAGAAAGGCATTAACCGTTACAGGCATCGATAATGTCCTTTAACAGCTTGGCTTTTATCTCTTCTATATCTCCATACATATTACAACCGGATGCCTGTTTGTGTCCCCCTCCTCCATAACGAACAGCAATTTTATTTACATCAATCGTTTCTGAGCGTAAACTTATTTTGTATACACCTTCTTTATCTTCCCGTAAATAAACAATTACCTGAACTCCATTAACTCCTTGCACCCAACGGGTTACATTCGTTATGCTGTCCGGATCGATGTTGTTTTCTTTACTCATTAAATAAGTGGAATGCATCATTAAAATCTGGCGATGATGATAGAGTTCAATGGTAGATAAGGTCTGGCCTATATAACGCATTTCCTCTGCGGATTGATTTAAATAGAAATTTTTATAAAGGGTATGAGGTTGAATTCCTAAATCAACTAACTTGGCAGCAAAGTTAAGTACTTTAGCATCAGTATTAGCATTGGTAAAGTTATTGGTGTCATTCAAGATTGTAGTATATAGGCAATTACACACAAATATACGATCAGAAGGTGGCATTTTATTAATTTCTTCTTCCAGGAGAGAAAAAATAAGCTCTCCTACACAAGCAAAAGAAGGATCAATATAACGAAGGTCTGCTTTTATAAGGCCATTTTCCTGTTGATGATGGTCCAGTACAATAGTGGTTATAGCATTATCAATTAAAATTCGTCTGTCACCTAACCGGTCATAGGAATTACAATCTAAAGCAATTGCCAGAGAAAAAGTGCGCTCTTCTTCATTTAGTGAACTGAAACGCTTTTCCTGAACTTTCCCATCCTGCAAATAATCATAACGGCTAAGATCATCGTTATCTGTTACAATCACAGAATTTTTCCCTAAGGAAGAAATGATTCTTTGTAAAGCAAGGGCTGAACAATAACCATCTCCATCCAAACCGATATGCGAGGTAATAACAATTCTTTCGGCTTTAGAGAATTCACTTAGTAATCTAATTTTGATTTTTTCCATATAACTAACGACAAAAAAATCGCCTTTAAAGGCGATTATTCCTTCTTAATTAATGTAATATTATTTAGAAAGTTTCAGGCGTTATTCTTCGTCCTCATCCTCATCTTCGTCTTCGAAATCATCATAGTCGTCATCATCTTCATCATCATCGAATTCGAAGAAATCATCATCATCGAGATAATCGTCGATATCAATGTCGTCATCGAAATCGTCATCATCATCGTTAAAATTATTTTTAACTGAATCAAGAAGAAGATCAACTTTGGCTGCGCGATCCTCTGTCTCATCATAGTAGAAGGATAATTCAGGTATTGTTCTCATAATTTGTGCTCCTGCTATTTGTTTTTTAAAAAAGCCAGATGACTTCATCAGGAGTTCCCTGATCTGTTCATGACTGGCGGGATTATTGTAATGAGAAAAATATAACTTAGCATAGTGCAAATCTTTGGAAATTACTACATCAGTAATTTGCACCCAAGCTAGTTTAGGATCATTCAACTTCTGCGAAAGAGCAGTGTTGAAGAGTTTTTTCAGCTCAGATTGCAAACGGGGTATACGATAGTTTTTCATTATAGTTTTTTACTAATTTCATTAATCACAAATGCTTCCAGAATGTCGCCTTCTTTTATATCAGAGAAATTGGCTAAGGAAATGCCACATTCTGAACCAGCACGAACTTCATTTACATCATCAGCATAGTGTTTTAATGAACTAATAGTATCTTCCGTTACTAAAACATCATTTCGATAAAGGCGAACTTTACAATTTGCTTGAATTATACCCTTATCAACTTGGCAACCTGCTATGGTGCCAACTTTCTTAATTTTGAAGACCTGTTTAACTAATGCGCTACCAATTACCTGTTCTTCAAATTCAGGTTGAAGCATACCTTCCAAAGCATTATGAAGATCCTCTATTGCATCATAGATTACTTGATAAATCTTGATCTGCACACCTTCATCTTCGGCAAATTTTCGTACTTGACTGGAAGCGCGAACATTAAATCCGATAATAATGGCATCGGAAGCTGCTGCTAAAGATACATCTGCTTCATTTATACCACCTACACTTTTGTGGATAATGTTTACGCTAACTTCCTCATTGGATAGCTTTTGAAAACTATCTGCAAGAGCTTCTGAAGATCCATCTGTATCGGTCTTTAAAATCACATTCAGGGAATTAATCTTTTCTTCCTTGATGCGCGCAAATATGTTTTGCAGCGAACTCTTATTTAAATATTTTTCACGTTCCAAGCGAATTTGTTGACGCTCACTACTAATACTGCGGGCAGTTTTTTCACTATCTACCTGATTTAATATATCTCCGGCTTTGGGAGTATCTGAAAGACCATAAATACGTGCAACATCGGAAGGATAAATAACTTTTATCTCCGCTCCGCGCTCATTTTCCATTTTACGAATTCTTCCATGAACAGCTCCACAAACAACAATATCCCCTTTACGAAGGGTTCCTTCCTGCATTAAAATAGTGGCAGAAGGACCCATTCTGGTATCCATTCCTGCTTCGATAACTACTGCTGAGGCAGGAACTTCACGCTTGGCTTTCAGTTCCATAATTTCTGCCGTTAGAAGAATTAATTCAATTAAATTTAATATCCCTTCTCCGGTTACAACAGAGGTTCTACACCAGGGAATGTCTCCACCATACTGTTCAAGATAAATTCCCATATCTAAAAGCTGGGAAATTACTTTATCTACATTAGCTTCCGGAAGGTCAACCTTATTGATAGCAATTATGATAGATACACCAGCTGCTTTAGCATGATCAATAGCTTCTCGAGTTTGAGCTTTAACACCTTCAGTAGCGGCAACAACTATTACAGCTATATCTGTTACATTCGCCCCTCGAGCTCTCATCGCTGTAAATGCTTCATGACCTGGAGTATCGATAAAAGTAATTTTATGCTTATTAATTTCTATTTGGTAAGCTCCAATGTGTTGAGTAATCCCTCCCGATTCACCTGCCACAATATTTTCATTGCGGATATAATCTAAAATAGAGGTTTTCCCGTGATCCACATGTCCCATAATAGTAACAACCGGAGGACGCCTTTCTTCTTTTACTTCGCTATACTGTTCAAGTTCGCGGCCTATTATATCCATTCCGTATTCATCTTCAAAACGGAAATCTACCTTGAATTCATCACAAATCATTTCCAGGGAATCCTTGTCCAACCGTTGATTCATCGTAACAAGTTGACCCATCATAAAAAATTTGGAGATAATCTCGGAGGGGGCAACATTCATAATCTTGGCAAGTTCGCTTACAGAAGTGAATTCCCTTATCACAATTTCATTACTACGCTCTTCAACAGTTTGGGCTTCGCGATGGTATTTTTTTCGTTTAGAACTCTTCTGCAAGGTCTTTTTGATATTGCGAGAAATTTCAGCTTCGTCAATTTCAATTACATCAACAATCTTTTGCTTGGCTTTTTTGCTGCTGGAAATGATGGCTTTTTTGTGTTTACTTTTTTCTCCAAGCTCTTCGTGGCTTACTTTCGCCTTGCCGAATTTCCGTTCTTCTACTTCTTTTATAGGTTCAGGAACAGGAGCAACAACAACCGGTTTAGTTCCTTTCTCAGCAGAGGGCTTATGTTTATATTGTTCTGTTTTCCCTGCATCTTTTTTGTGCAGAGTTGATGGCTTAGGAGCAACCACTTCCGGTTTGGAAGGTTTTGAATATTTTGGAGGAGAGACAGGTTTTTCCTTTTGGGGAGCTGGCTTTACAGTCCTTTCCTCAGCTTTTTCTTGAACCGGTTTAGAAACTTTCTTTTCAGGTTCAGCAATGGGTTTTACTTCCTCTGGTTCAGGAACAATTGTAATTTGCTCAACCACAGGAGCAATAATTTCAGGTTCTTTTTTTGCTTCTGGTTCTGGGGTTTCTTGCTTTGCTTTAGCTGCTTGCCGCATTTCTATTAATCGTTTGCGATCTCTTTCAGCTCTTTTTTCAGCATCAACCTGTTCCTTATATTTAATGCGTATTTTATCTGCAACTTCTTCATCTATTAAGCTCATATGGCTTTTAACATTCACACCCAAGTCCGTGAGGTGCTTTTTTAGTGCCATCGTGCTTATTTTCAGCTCTTTAGCTAAATCATAAACTCTTATTGTCAACTTATCCTCCTCTCTGTTTCAGAGAGCCAATACTCCATAATTTTGCCGGCTATATGTTTTTCCTTAATACCAAATACACCGGTTATAGACAATCCCAAAGCAGAACTTATTTCTTCCTGGGTTCCTGTTTCAATAACCTCAAGGGATTTTTTCGCTGCACCAGCAATATGTTTCATCTTATTTTTAGTTCGCTCTGAATTATCCTGAGCCAGGATCAACAGAAATACTTCTTTTCTGCCAATAGCTCTTTCACAAGCATCGGTACCAACAACCAATTTTCCTGCTTTTCGGGCAAACTGCATCAAAGTTAGGATCTTAGAATTCATCTTATACTTCCTAAACTTTTTTTCTGATACCGTTTTTGCCACTTTGAAAGACCTTTAAAACACTCTTCATTTGGGCACAAATAATACTTGCGCACCTGAATTATCCTGTTGCAATCAAAAACAATTCCACTTGTTGTGTGAAAAAAATTTAGCAGTCGATTCTGGTCAACCTTTTTCTTGCACACTACACAAGTGCGGATAGGAATGTGTTTAGCTTTACTATTTTTATTCGACATCAGAAATATTTTGCTGCCTCTTTTAGGCGTTCTGCTGTTTTTTGCCCCATTCCTTCAAGGTTTCGAAGCTCTTCTATAGAAGCCATATAAACATCTTGAACACTGGTATAACCGGCTTGTCTTAAAACCTCAGCTATCTTTGGAGTAACTCCATCAAGTTCTGCTATATGACTTATAGTTCTACGTTCTTTTGCCATTTTTTCTTCATATTAGGCATCGTATATATATCTATTTTCAAACCTACCAGTTTGGCAGCAAGTTTTACATTTTTGCCCTGTTTACCTATTGCCATCACTTTGTCCGATTCTTCAACTATTACACTGGCAGAATGATTACGCTCTATAATTACCCTTTTTATACCTGTTACACCTAAAGCATTTTCAACCATCTTTTCTGGATCGTCACTATGAATAACAATATCTATTTGCTCACCATGCAATTCCTTACGGATCGAATCAATGCGAGTTCCTTTTGGTCCAACACAAGCAATCACAGGATCGATTTTTGGATTAGCAGTTTCCAATTCAACTTTGGTTCGAATTCCAGGCTCACGAACGATTTTACGGATTTTGATTTCGCCGGTGAAGATTTCAGGTATCTCCGCTTCAAACAACTTTTTAACAAATTCAGGATTGGTGCGGGAAAGAACTATAACAACTCCATCTTTTCCAGAACGAATATTAACTACATAGGCTTTGATGTTTTCTCCCACACGGTAAAACTCATTTTCAATCTGTTCATCCAAAGGTAGTAACGCATCTGTGTAACCTATATCAATAATGTAGCCGCCAAAATCATCGATGGCTTTGATCTTTCCAGTTACAATTGTATGCTTCTGTTTATTAAAATCATTCTGAATTTTGTCATCTTCAAGCTTACGGATCTTATCCTGAATTATCTTCTGAATAGTTTTGATCAGCTTGGGCTCAAACTCATAAAGAGACATCGTTTTTTCTATGAATTGCCCGAGTTGAACTTCAGGATCATATTCTTCGCGTGCTTCGGTTAGAGAAATCTGGCCAAGACCTTCTTCTCGTTCCACTACTAAACTTTGGAATTTTACCTTGATATTACCACTAAGATCATCTATGTAAACTTCCAGCTCAGATTCAGGTTCCAATCGCTTTTGCAATGTTGATATAACAGATTCCAATATAATATTCTGAATCATTTCCTTGTCCAGCTGTTTTATGGCAGCAAGTTTACTAAGGGCTTCAAGCATATTTGCACTCATTTCTTAACCTCTCATCTTAGGAATGGCTAAAAACACAGTTTTAGCACGGGTTATAGACTTAAACGGAATTTCAATTATCGTGCCTCTGTCATCAAGAACAATCGTGTCCTGATTTACTTCTATCAGTGTCCCCATAACAGATTTCTTTTCTTCTCCTTCACTATATTGAACTGCCACTTTTTCAGAAATGGCACTCACATAATGACTCTTCAACTTCAATGGACGCTCTAATCCAGGAGAAGAAACCTCTAAAAAATAACGTTCAGGAATGAGGTCAAAGGTCTCCAGTTCCTTACCTAAGGCACGACTAAAACTGGCACATTCATCTAATGTAACGCCCCCAATCTTAGTAAGATAGACAGTTATTACCCGTCCCTTGCCAGTCATCTTTTCATCTATGTCATACAAAGCAAGATGCATTTCCTGGCAAATCTTCTTGGCTATTTCTTCAATCTGAGTTCTGTAAAACTCCATTCTTTTTTTTCCTCATTCCTTTTTTATTGATGAACAACATCCTGTATTGCTTCAGGTAACTGAGTTATTCTTTTCTTATAGATTATGTTAATAATTTGCTTAGCCTTATTAGGGTTTAGCGTTGCCAACTTTACTTTGCATATTCCTATAAACATATCAACCTTTAACTAATTATTATTAAACATCTATATCTTTTCACCTCAAAAAAAATAGCTATCCAATATAGCTATCTATTTCCGTAGTTAACGGTTTCCGCTTCTTTTGCACCGATTTATTTATCGGATTCTATACATAAATCCTTTATCAAAATATGGGTATTAACTGTCAAGTAAAATCTTCGAAATTAGGTTAAAGCTTTGTAGTGAAAGTTGATAAATAGTAAATTAGTAATTTATTATTTTAGGTATGAGGGATATATTTTGTACATCTGGAATTACCACTCTCATCATTATTTTACATTTACTCAAAATGTTCATAGAATGGTATAATTCTGAAGGTACAAATAGCGCCTTACTTAATCTTCCAACTAAAAAAAGTCCTATAATCCTGATTGTTCAGCTCCAATTCTTTTATCAGCCATATATGTATTAGTAAATTGCTGTAACAGAGCTCTCTGCTTTTTTATTATAAACCTGTTTTTCTGAGCTTTGAAAAGAAAGAGCAGGTCTATGTATACATTTCTTTTAACCTCAATACCGTAGAGTAAAGAATCAATTGAAAGCAGAAAATACAACAAGTTATTTAATTATTCGAAAGGTGTAACGGTTTTTGTTGGTTTTAGTCTCAATTTGGATAGGTGATAAAACCAGTTATAGTTAAATAAATAACTACTTAAGGTCCTAACAAAGGTTATTATTTATATCTCTTCGGCATCCTGACCGTAGATTTCTTTGAAGCGGAAATTATCTATTTCGGCAGGGATGCCTTCGAAGACCTTTTTACCTTCTTTCAAGGCAAGAACTCTATTTCCATATCGTCTTGCCAGGGTTAAAAAATGTAAAGAACAGATAATGGTGATTCCATCTTTGTTTATTTCCCCTAAATATTGCATAATGGAATCTGCAGTGGCAGGATCTAAACTGGCAACTGGCTCATCGGCAAGAATTAAAGAGGGATTTTGCATCAGGGCACGGGCTATACCAACTCTTTGTTGTTGTCCTCCGGAGAGGAATTTCACTTTTTTATTGGCATAATTTTGCAGACCCACTTTTTCCAAGTTTTGCATAGCAAGCTCGTAATCTTCTTTACTAAAAGTTGAGAGAGAAGAATGATAGCCAAGGCGTCCAGTTAAAACATTAGTAAGCACTGTAAGGTTTTTAACCAAGTTAAACTGCTGAAACACCATTCCAATTTGTCTTCTGTAATGCCTAAGTTCAATTCCTTTAAGGGGTAGGATATTTTGTTCCCGGAAGAGGATATGTCCACTGCTTGGTTCTATCAAGCGGTTTATACAACGCAGCAAAGTTGATTTTCCGCTTCCTGAAAGTCCCAGCAGAATAATAAAATCACCCTCCTGTACTTGTAAGGATAGATTATTTAAGGCAAGAATATGTCCATCGTAGCTTTTGTTTAGGTTTATAACTTCCAGCAGCTTGTTTTTAGAATTCATTTCAATAAATCAGCAGGGTCCATATTCATAGATTTTAAGGTAGTGCGAACTATTTCATAATCCTCATCTGTAGCATATTCCAAGCCGTCTATATCATAAAGTGTTTTCAAAACTTTTTTCCCTTCAGGGCTTTGAGCATAGCGATATAAGGTCTGAACAATCAAACCTTGTAGTTCGGGAGGCAGGTCTTTACGAAAAGTTACAGTATCATTTGGGATCCAATCTGTATAACCGACAATTTTAACTTTTTCAAACACATCAGGATAGGTATCTAAGAGTTTTTCTCTAGCATCCATAGGTTTTCCAGCTGAATCTGACGGTGACCAATAACTACATCCTACATCAGCTCTTCCACTATAAACAGCTAAAATAGCTTGAGGATGACCTCCCGCGAAAAAATAATCTTTAGGAGTGATCCCATTTTGTTTAAGTATAGCAGAGGGATAGATGTAACCGGAAGTTGAAGCTGCATCTGTATAGGCAATTACCTTGCCTTGAATATCCTGCAAGGATTTTATATCACTATCGCTGCGGGCTATAAATTGACCCCGGTATTTGTGTAAACCGTTTCGCACTGTCATCAATTGCACATTGGCATCATACTTTTGTTTTGCCAAAATATAGGCATAAGTAGGAAGCCAGGCAATGTCTGCCTGATAGGTTCCCAGAGCTTCAATAACTGCAGCATAGCTTGTTGGAACAGCAACTTTAAAATGTAATTTAGTTTCGTTTTCTAAATATTTGGCGATAGCTTCTCCACTGGAAACCACTTTTCCTGCTTCCAAAGAAGGGACAAAAAACATTTTAATGGGGTTTTGTTTGGAACCCAGTTTTCGGTTAGCTTTTTCTAAACGGCTTTCTTGATTGCCACAACCTAATATTAGTAGGGCTATAAAGGTAAGCAATATATATCTTTTAAGCATAAACACCATCTCCTTTAATCTCATGTAAAAAACTATCTTTTTATCTGCAGGATGAGGTCAAGTAAAAATTATAAATAGTCCCATTCTTCAAAGAACTGGTCTATTAATAAAATAGGATTATTCCAGGTTTCTTGAAAAGTAATGCGGTCCTTTCCATCCAGGGTTTCACCTTCGGTATTAAAAATGCAGGAGGGTAGAATAAGGGTTTCATTCTTTTCAGGAGAAAGCTGAGAATACAAATCGGAATAGGTAATCAATCCGCAAACATTAATATCGGGGCCAAAAAAGTCATTGTTAATTACTTGGACGCGAATCCGTTGATTCTCCAGACGTTTATTGAGGTCTTCTGCAATTTTGGATATAACTTCTTTAGCGCATACAGAACTAATCATTAAGTAGTCTACTGTTTTTTTCCGTAGTTCCTTCAGGATTGAACGTTTTTTCAGTTTATAATTTTGTATGGTTAACCGCAGCATACCGATTCCGTTTTCCAACTGAGGGTAATCTGCATAGTAATCTTCATCAGGTATATTTCGGCCGGCTAAAACAAAAAACTCATCGGCAGGATAAATAATATCACTGCTATAAAGATTTCTGGCTTCTTCGATCAAATCTAAAACTTCTATAGCGTTATGCTGATTGAAGGTTTTCAAATCACAAAGGTTTTGTCTATATTTCGTTAAACCAACAGGAACGATTCCAATCGAGAGGCAGTTTAGTTTTGTTTGATGCAGGTCTTTTAAGGTTTGTTTTAATGCTTCTCCATCGTTATAGCCCGGAACGCACACAATTTGAATATGAAAGCTGATTCCATATTGGCTTAAATTTTTTAAAGCGGATAGAGCATCCACTTGTCGCAGAGGACGCATCATTTTTTGCCTCAAAGTACTATCGGTTGTATGCAAGGAAATATATAAGGGAGTAATTCTTTGCGTTATTATCCGCTCATAATCTTCATTAGTAAGATTGGTAAGTGTTATGTAGTTACCAAACACATAGGAATAAAGATAGTCATCATCTTTCAGATACAGGGTATTTCTAAGGTGAGGAGGCATCTGGTCGATAAAGCAAAATATGCAGGAATTTTCACAACTGCGTATATTATATGGCTCCAGTTCAATTCCCAGAAAGCTCTTTTCCTCTCGCTGAATTTTCACTATCCGCTTTTCACCTGGGGGAGTCATTATCTCCAGTTCAAATTCATAGTCCGATGTGTATAATTCCAAATCCAAAAAATCGCGTATTTCCTGTCCATTAACCGTAAGCAGTATTTCGCTGCTTTTGATTCCATTTTTAGCTGCCAAACTTTTAGGAAGAATGTTTTGAATTACAACGGACATAGTTTTTCAGGATTATCTTTTAAGTGTTTTTTACTCTATCGTAACGGAATTTAAAACGCTTGATTCCTTCAAAGATTGTGCGAGCCAAGCGTTCTTGATATTCTTCATTCACCAATAATTGTTCTTCTTCAGCGTTGCTGATAAAACCAAGTTCAACCAAAATGGATGGCATATACGCACCTCGTAACACATAGAAATTTGCCTGTCTAACTCCTCTATCTATACCTTGGGTACCCATAACCAAATTTTGATGCACGCTGGTAGCCATATTATTGCTATGTTCCAGATTTTCGGTTTGTAGAAGATCGCTTAATATAAAATCCAGATCGTCATATTTCTTCTTTGCTTCGCTGCCGCCTTCAAAGCGTTCTACAACTGCATTTTCTAATGCTTCTACAGCTCTGGCATCAGAAGTTTGAGCGGTCGAAAGATAATAAGTTTCAATTCCTTTAGAACTTGTTGACTTACTGGAGTTTGAATGTATACTTATGAAAAGGTCTGCCTTTTTTTCATTAGCAAAACGAGTTCTATCATAAAGAGAAACAAAACGGTCATCTTCTCTTGTTAGTAAAACAGTAATTCCCAATTCCTTTTCTAGCAGTACTTTTAGTTTTTGGGCAACGGCAAGATTGATATCTTTTTCATTTGCTCTTAATTTTCTACCTACTGCACCAGGATCTTTCCCTCCATGACCTGGGTCTAGAACAATAGTTTTTACGCTGTTATCAATTGGTTTTGATATTTGCAGCGTGTTTCCTTTTAGCTTTACTTGTGCAGGAAAATGAGTATGCAGATGTTCATTTACGAAAGTGGAAGGTAAATATAAGCGTTCACCTTTTCGCTGTAAGGGATAATTCATATTATAGGATACTGCTTTCAGAGTATAATAGGATGACCTTTCCAGAAAGATAAACTGCTCATCATAGATGTTTAAATAAAGCCGATTGTCCGTTCTATCCTGTTTACAAACGGCTTTGAAAACACCGCAAAATTCCTCCAATTCTACATAAGGGACTGAAGCAAGAGTTGTTTCCTTCAAAATGTGGGGCTTTGTTTCACCTTTAATCTGGATATTTATATTACCGAAAAGCATCCCTAGGCAGCTAATCAGCATTAAGATTGTAATTATTTTTTGTTTCATATAGTTTGCTCCTTTATAGGGTTAAATTCTGAACCACCATATACATTATTTGGTTCAGGTGAAAAATCTGGTGTCCAGAGTTCAGAACCGGAAATTTCCTGAGTATATATATTTGTAAAACCAAGAGCAACAGCTGTTTCTATCACATCTTGATATTCTTTTGGAGATATTCCTCTGCGTAATTCTTTATAATCGTTGGCCTTACCTGCAGGATAGTATTGGCCCATGATGGAGAGGGTTAAATCTACCCCAATTTCATTCGCTAATGTGTATAAGTTTTCTTTGCAACCTGCTAAGCCATAGGGTAAAACCAGCATCCGAATAATAATACCTTTTTTGGCGATTCCATTACTATCAACTTCTAAAAATCCTACTTGTGAGAACATTTCTTTAATAGCGGCAATAGCAATAGCAGGATAATCCGATGCAGAAGAATATTTTCGTGCATATACCTTATGTGCATATTTGAAATCGGGTAAATATATATCTACCAGCCCGTTCAGGGACTGTAAAGTTTCCACTTTTTCATAGGCGGAGGAATTCCAGACTATGGGAATAGCTAATCCCTCTTTTTTAGCATAAATAATTGCTTCTCGTAGTTGACGAGTAAAGTGAGTAGGAGTTACCAAATTTATATTATGTGCACCTTCTGTTTGTAGTTTGAACATCAGATTAATAAGTTCATCTTTAGTTATATCTTTTCCCCAGCAATTAGATGAGATATCATAATTTTGGCAAAAAACACAGCGTAAATTACATCCCGAAAAGAAAATAGTTCCACTACCTCTGGTTCCTGTTAAAGGAGGTTCTTCTCCAAAATGCCGAGTAATTAAATCAACTTTTAGAGTATCTGTAACTCCGCAATAGCCTATATGCTTAGTTCTATCGATTCCACAATTACGCGGGCAGATATTACAGGAAGACATTGATGAATATGGCATTTAATTCCTTTTAAGTATAAAAGCTTCAGGCAGAAGCTCTTTGATATTTATTATCTGCACAGTATTACGGTTGGCATATATCACATTTATATCAGGGGCAAATTCATAAATAACCTGACGACAAGCTCCGCAAGGAGGAAAGCTTTCTTCGCTATCCACAAAAACGGCTATCTCAGTAAAATCTTTATGCCCTTCGCTAATTGCTTTAAAAATGGCATTACGTTCAGCACATATAGTTAAAGAATATGAAGCATTTTCCACATTACAACCAGTGATTATCTGCTCATCAACAGTTCTTACAGCACAACCGACTTTATAGTTGGAATAGGGAGAATAAGCATTGGCAGATGCTTTTTTGGCTTCTTCCAGCAATTCTTTTTCCCTTGGTTTCAGTTTTAGCATTTTATATCCTCTAAGCTAAAAGAGCCAAAATTAACCCACCAGCAATAACTGAACCAATCTGTCCTCCCACATTTACACTTACCGCTGGCATCAATAAAAAGTTAAAAGGATCTTCTTTCAAACCCATCTGATGAATAACGCGAGCACTCATTGGAAAAGCGGAAATTCCGCAAGCTCCAATCATCGGATTTATCTTTTCCTTTTTGAATATATTCATCAGTTTGGCAAATAGCACACCACCTGCTGTGTCAAAAATAAAGGCAACCAATCCCAATGCTAAAATTAACAGAGTTTGGGGAACCAGGAAAAGTTCACCTTGCATTTTGGACGCAATTGTTATCCCTAAAAGGATAGTAACTAAATTACCCAGCTCATTTTGAGCGGTTTTGCTGAGACCTTCTAATACACCGGATTCACGAATTAAATTACCGAACATTAAAAAACCGATTAACGCCAACGAGGCAGGCACAAAAATGCCGGCTATAATTGTTATCGCGATTGGAAATATTATTTTCACTGTTTGAGGTACATCACCACTATGATAATCCATTCTTATACAACGCTCTTTCTTAGTTGTTAGCAAACGAATAACCGGTGGCTGAATAATTGGCACCAATGCCATATAAGAATAAGCTGCTACAGAAATTGCTCCTAACAGATTGGGAGCAAAACGATTGGCAACATATATAGAAGTGGGTCCATCCGCAGCTCCAATAATTCCAATACTGGCTGCTTCCTTAATATCAAAACCCAAGGAAGCTGCTAACACGATGGTTACAAAAATGCCTAATTGTGCTGCAGCTCCAAATAATAGCATAAAAGGATTTTTTAGCAAGGGGCTGAAATCGATCATTGCTCCAATAGCAATAAAAATTAATAGCGGAAACAACTCCGTATCAATTCCAGCTTTGAATAAAATCCCTAAGGGAGAATGTTCACCAACAGCTGCAGAAAGAGGTATATTAGCTAATATTGTACCAAAACCAATGGGCAACAATAAAGTCGGTTCGTATTTATGCTTAATCGCTAGCCAGATTAAAACCAGACCTATTAGAATCATTATAACCTGTTTCAATTGAAATCCAAGTAGTCCGGTAAACAGTGTTTCCATCCACAAATCTCCTAATTATTAACTATTTGCCACTATTGTGAAAAGGGTTTGTTTGTCAAGCAAATGTAGCTGGAGAAAAATACGAATATGGAAAAGTGAAACTTGATTTTATCAGTAAAAGATCTCCTTGGTTATAAGGTTTAGGGCATTGATATGGTAAGGATTACACCTTAGTTAGGAATCATCACTACCTAAAATATCCGTTAACATTCTTACGGTTTGTTTGGCAGTGCACATTCATAACGGAGCTACAAACTCTATAGATAAGATAAAGACAAAAGTCAGGAAACATATATGCCCAAATGTTTTTTACTAAGTAACAGATATTTAAGCATAATGGCTCCTGACTTTTCTTTTGAAGAAGGTATCTTGTTTTCCCTTCTACACCATTTTATAATATATTCTATCTCATAGGATGTTCATTCCAGGTTTCACGCCTTTCCATAAGGTTCATTATTTCATTAGAATCATTTTTTTGGTGGAGCTATATTTTCCTGATTTCATGCGGTAAAAATATAATCCGCTGGAAACGCTGTTGCCGTTATCATCTTGTCCATTCCACACAAATTTATGGTTTCCGGATTCCAGATTTCCGCTGAACAAGGTTTTTACTTTTTGTCCTTTCTGGTTATAAATATAGAGTTCAGTAAGATTAGGGCTACTGAGATTGAAACTAATTGTAGTTTCTGGATTGAAAG
>Ga0116187_1002190_pt1 | contig 19516 bp, 18 predicted proteins | sample AD_JPNNA6_MetaG_FD_89755 | JGI IMG/M metagenome (GOLD analysis project Ga0116187, IMG submission 89755) | Active sludge microbial communities of municipal wastewater-treating anaerobic digesters from Japan - AD_JPNNA6_MetaG | ecosystem: Engineered > Bioreactor > Anaerobic > Digestate | place... | reverse complement strand
TATGCCTTTAATCTGAGTAAGGACTTTCTCAATTTAACTTCTGAGAATTTGAAATCCGAATTCAAAGATAACCCTCCTTGTAGTTTTAGAAAGGAGGGTTATAATAAATATAATTAATTAGTATTAGTAATCAAATGTGAATTAGTCAAGTAATTTCAGGACTCCACAAAGAGTGGATCACGGGTAAAAAGTATTTAACGATGGACAAGGAGTAATGATATTAGGATACAGGGCCGCTACAAAATTACAGCAAATTCGGCACACTGCCATATGCTGCAGTTTATACAGCGATGCCTGGCGAGATGACCGCATGAAGCCTACAGACCTTGTTCATTTAGGATACGCCCTGGCATATGAAGTGGACTATTTTATAACAAGCGATAGAGTCCTTAACGAATATCGAATATCAGAAGAGTTTAAGCTCAAAGTTCTGACACCTGAAGAGGCCATAAAGCAATTTCAATAAGTCGGTCCTATGGCATTTCGTGGAGGTAGATTGAGGAGTTCCATGGGGGTCCTAGGGAACAAATAAGGTGAAAAAACTCAGTCAGCAGAATTCTTGAGAAATAGATCAGCATGACCGGATTGACAAAAGCGATAAGCGTCAATTTATATGAAATAAATATGAAAATAATAAACGGAAATGTAGATCCCAAATGTCATTCCCCTGGAGGCTAATGGACTCACGACACCCCACTATCCCGAGAGGCAGCCTGGATCGCATCTTAGGCCATGCAAAGAAGAGGCAAGCCCGCCCTCAATTGGCATCAATCGCCGCCCCAACTGGTCGAGATGACTACCTCCGCATCCACAGGCACAGGATCAAGAAGCTTGCAGCCCACCTTTTTCATGACATCCTTCAGAATCTGCGCCATCTCATGGGCCATAGTCTCCGGCCCCTCCAGGAGAAGCTCGTCATGTATGGAGCCGATCATCCTTATCTCCTCGCGCCCTCCTGATGAAAGGATCTCATAAAGCTCCACCATAACCGACTTGATAAGATCCGCTCCAGTTCCTTGAGAAGGCGAATTGAATAGCTCAGTCTCCTTGGCCAGCGTGTTCTGCTTGAACCATCCCCAAACCCTCTTCCTCCCGAGTATAGTCGTGGAGCATATCAATGGGCGGCTGAAATAGCCGTGCTCGATATCGTGGAAGTAGTGCTTCTTAGGTCGATACTTAGAGATCTTCTGACCATCATGCCAGATCTTCACGCCATGATAGGTGGAAAAGAAGGTCTGGCGAATGCGTTCGGCATCCTCCAGCGTCATATTCACGCCATACTCCTCTTTAGCAGCAGCCTGAAACCGACTGGCTGAAGCTCCATAGATGAGCCCGAAGTTGGCGCTCTTCGCTGCCTGCCTCTGATCCTTCGTAACCTGTTCCAAAGGCACTCCTGCCAGCTTGCTGGCTGTAAGCTTATGAAGGTCCTGGCCAGCTTTGAAAGCCTCGATCATGGTCTTGTCGCCAGAGAGCCTGGCCATTATGCGAAGCTCGATCCCCGAAAAGTCAGCTTTCACTATCATCCTGCCAGGCGTGGTTTTGAAAAGTCTCCTCATGGCCAGTCCATCCTCGCCCCTCTTGGGAATCTGCTGGGCATTGGGCTTTCGGCTGCTGAACCTGCCCGAAACTGTAGCCATCTGAAAGTACTGAGCATGAAGTCTCCCATCGACAGGTGAGGTCCGAATAAGCCAGTCCTCCAGAAACTTCTTCTGACGAGATACCCGTCGATATCTAAGAAGCTTGTCAGCCCAAGTGCATCCCAGGGCCTTCAGATCCTCTTCCTTTGTGGAGACTGCCTGATAGCCTAGGAAACTCAGGTATTCCAGCACATCCATGCGGCTGCCCGGATTTATGAGGTCACTGTATTTCTTGCCCTTCTTGGACCTGGGCTTGAATCCGTTCTTCTTAGCCTCGTCCTGCAGCTCATGCTGAAGCTCTTTCAAATGGGCAGTCTTGGCGTCCATCATGGCCAGAGTTGCCTTGCCCTCGATGGGCAGACCGGACAGCTCTATCTCCACCACTGGTGCCAGAGTCTTGAACTCCAGCTCTGCCACGTCTTCCAGCCTGTTTCTCCGAAGAAGCTCTCTTAGGATCTCGTATAGGGGCAGCAGGACCTCTGCATCTTTGGCAGCATACTCCACCTGCTCTCTGGAAAGGTGCTCTGAGCCCCAATCGGATGTCTGGCAGGATTTGTCGAGCTCCAGTCCCAGATGCCTCTTCACCAGGGCCTTGAGACTGTGATCTGTACGGCTGCGCTTCCAGGGAAACTTGACGGCCTTGGGTGCCGGGATCAGTACGTAGTAGCCGCTCCAGCAGACCTGAGAGGCCAGCATGGTGCAGAAGATGCTCTTCGGCCTCAGCCTTCTGGATTGGCTGGCCTGGATCATAGACAGCTCGAACTTGGCGTTATGGATCACCTTCATCACTTGGCCATCCTCCATCAGATCTGCCAGGTCATTCATGATCGAGGGCCCAAGCGACATAATATCTGCCACAAACACCTTTCCCTTTATGGCCAGCTGGATCAGGCGCACCCGATCCACCAGCGGATCAAGACCTGTAGTCTCCAGATCCAGGCCGCAGAGGCCAAAATCACGGATCTCCTTGAGTGCAGCAACCCAGCCTGCTGCATCTTTGATTATGATGATTTCTGATTCGGCCTCTGTGACCCTAGCCTCAATTTTGGGCTCGTGGAAGGCTGGCATCGGATTGGATGCAATCTTAGGAGAATCTGTTCTTGATTCAGATTCCGATGCTGATGGCGTATAGAGCAGTCTCATTCAATAACCTCCTATAATTTTATCTAGAAATTGTACTGTCTGTCCTGTATCAAAATTAATCAACAGGACAAGAATAAAATTATCAATAGGAGCTATGTCCTGTCTGTCCTGCTTGTCCTGTAAGTTCTCCATAGTATCTTCTATCTTGAACTGGCCGGATCTAACACATCCCTCTTCCTCATGATCCATGTCTATGGTGGGTGGAAATGGCAGGACTGACAGGACAGACGGTACATGAGGTCGATCGATATTTATATTTCTGTCACGTTTAAATATCTCTGTCCTGTCGGCAACAGGACTGAATCGAAATGAAGGCATCTAATCCACCTCCAGAAGGTCGGCTCGGACGGGCACGACCCAAGCCTTCTCCTCCCCAAACCTCTTCTGGATAGAAATTCCATTCTCTTTGCTTCCGGCAAAGAAGTCCAACTGTCCGATATGCTTTATCAGAGTGTTCTTCTGAACCGGATAGAATTCGCCCTCTTCCTTGCAGTACTGATAGACCTCCTTGAAGGCATTGCCCATGTGCAGGTATGCCACTCCATCTCCCTGCCAGCCCACGCGCTTTTCGACAGGCAGATGCTCTGCGCCTGCTGGAACCTCGTTCTTAAGGTCCGCCAGGTACACCTTCTTCTGACAGATGAGCTCCTGCAAAATCTTCAAAAACTTCAGGGCTGGTTGCTGGTCCTTCAAGGTCTCAGACTGCTTATCCGACACTCGGTTAAGAATGTTCCAGGCTTCCTCGGCCAGCTTTTGGCCCTGCTCTTCAGATAAGACTTCTTTAGATATACAGAAATCCAGTATGCAGTTGAAGCCCAGGAACAGATGAGCAACTGCTTCCGACAGCCTGGGGTGCCTGCTCTCCGCCTGCGCCTTCTCTCGCAGCTCTTCAAATTGCCGTCTGAGCTCCGAAGGCATCGAATCGATCTGTGGAGCCAGCCATTCCAGGTAACCTCTCATGGCTTCAGCCAGCAGAGCCTTATTTCTCTGAGCCTCTGTGAGCCTGTTCTTATCCAGCAAACCAGGTGACAGCTCTAGGATGAAGTGTCTAGCTAAAGAGCTCTCTCCATGAGGCAGATCCTCGCCTGTGGCCAGGGCCATGCCTCTGGGTGGGTAGCTTGCCCTTGAGGTCATGTTTGCATTCATCCTGCCCCTCCCTGTTCGATCTCCATAAGCCCTAGTGAGCTTCTGGGCTACTCCCTCCAGCATATCTCTTTCTCTGGAGCTATAACCCGGATAGAAATCGTCTATGACCACCAGCGAATCCTTTGCACCGAAATTGACCGACTCTAACGAGGCCGCAGTATCTCGAAAAGAGGCTGGAAGCGATTTGCCGTCGAACCGCCCGAAGTGAGACAGAAACAGAGCAGCCAGGGTGCTCTTCATGGAGCCGGTCGATCCAAACAGCCACATCAAGAATCCTGGTTCTATGCCAGCCGCTCGCAGGGGCTCACATAATGGCGATAAATACACCAGCGCCAGAAGTGGTATGGTTATATCCCTGGGTCCGATATCCAGCAGGTTTATGCTCAAAGTTAGTGCTTCCTTCAGATGATCGGCATTTGCAGGAAGAACATAGTTGGAGAGCCTCTTAGGTGCCTCCACTTGAGCCTGAGGACCTACGCTGCCGCCTGCATGCAGATATGCCCACTGATCTCCAATCTTTCGCCATCCTAGATGAGTGAAAACGGCCTCATCAGGCATAGAGCCTCTGGTGGCCATGGACTGAATGCAGTGGCGTACCTCGTCCTTGATCAGCCATCCCACTTCCAGTGACGCCTGGGCACCCCAGCTCGGAGCTATCCAATCCATGGCTGCAAAGCTTTTCAGAGGCACCATGGTGGGCTTGAACTGGCATCCATTAGGGCCGATGGCCGATACCTCCAGGAATCTCTCTATCTCTACGCCATTGTCCTTTGAGATCTGTCTAATGGGATAAGGCACGAAGTTGCACAGTGGCTTGAAGTAAATGGTCTCCTGACCTTCGATCTTCTTCATCTCCATCTTGCAGAGATTGCCTCGTTCATCGATGGTGTACCTGGTATCCTGCAGCAGAGTGAAGGACTGATCGTAGAGAGCTCCAAGATCGGATCTTCGTGATCCTATTGCCCTCTTTGGACTCGGCCTTCTTCTGGGCATCTCAGCTAACCTTGCTTTGGCATCTCTCAATAACGATTTTCGGTCATCGGATAGGGGAATGTGCCTCTTCAGCCAATCTTTGCAGATGTACTCGCCCTTATTCCCCAGGTAGGCGACAGTAGCATCAAGCCTACTATCCAGTTCATCAGCCAAGATAAGCCGCTCTGCATAGCTCTCGGTACCATCGCCCAAGGGCAAATAGGGCTTAGTGCGATCTATGATCTTCTGAAGATCTTTTGTCCCATCCTCTCCCTTGGCCAGGAGAAAATCGTCCAGTCCAGTCTTGCCCTTTTTTCCGATCGACGGAAGAGTGACTATCCTGACCTCTTCTGCTCCTAACCTGTAGAGCTGTTCCGCCAGCCTCTGAAAAGCAGGATAACCAGGATGGTCTGTGGTGATGTCACTGTCGTAGAGAAGAGTTATGCGTCTGCCGCTCCAGTCTCGATCTAGCTCCGATATGAGGGCCTGGGAATCAGATAGCTTATCGCCACCAGCGAGCAGCTCCGCCTCAGCTCCTTGTGTCCTCCAGTTCCAAATGCCGCTTAAGGCGACGACTGGCAGGCCCTTGAGGAAGCCGCAAAGGCTCTTCAGCTCGCCTTCTGTGATTATCAGCTCGTTAGTTGCGTCTAAATCCAAACCTGATGGCACGAAGAGATGGTTTAGCTCCTCGGATTTGTGCAGGTATTTTTGCTCCTTTCCATCTCTATGCAGAGGCTCGTCCAGCCTGACTGTGAAGCATCCGCCGTCATTTGGATAACCGATATAGATTCCCGTCCCTGTGACGTCCTGCCTGAATAATAGGGCCTGGAGCTCCTCGGTGGAGCCGATGCTCTTGAGATGCCCGGACTCCACCAGGCTCTTTACCTGAGGATGCTCTGGATCTATGCCGTATTTCAGGGCCAGCCTGCTCTTGTGGGCGTCAACCAGGGTCAATGACAATTCCTCCTCTCAGGCGATCACAATCAAAGGTTTGTTCATTCCAGAGGAGATCGTTTGCTCTCTTGAGCATCCGATCACTTGATTGGATTTGATCGGCCCTTCATCTCTTTCCGGCCCAAATATCCTGAACCTATAGTCGTGATCTGTTCGAAGGATGCCTATCTTCTCCCCGATATGAGGCTCCAGTTTCCTGGCCAATTCATCAGGAACAAAAACTGTAACTGGCCCGATGGCCGCCACAAAAAAGCCGTCGTCCGTTCTGGAGACCTCATGAAGCTTCCCCAGGGATTCCATCCACACCTCCATCCAGATGGGTGAGCTACTCACTGGAATCACCACTCTCAAGAATTGGCTCGTAGATCAGTCGATTTCTTACTATCTTGACCTTCATGAACCGGCCGTTCAGCTTGTCAGCCAGTGGACGAGGAATGGTGAGGAACTCATGTCCTCTGATAACCTGTCTTTTCACTATAAACATGAATTTCATGTATTTCATTAATCTATTTATATTTAATTAGTTGCAGAAAACAATTTTATGTGCATCAAATGATTTAAGTATCTGCAGCAATAAGGACCCCACGAGATGGCCGAGACATACCAATTGAAGGATATTCTGGAGAGGTTTGAGCGAAGCCAGAAGCGGCTTGATCGCGATGAGCACTTTGAAGCATATTGTATGCTGAAGCTGGCTGGTATGAAGACCCATGCGGAAAGAGAGGAAATGCTCAAGATCCTGCAGCTGATCCACCAAGGCCACAGCAAAGGACTGCCGTCCTTTACTGAGCCAGAAATTGCAAGAAGAACCGGTCTGTCCATCCACAATGTGAGGCGCTACGTGGATAAGCTCTCAAGGGAAGGAGCTGTTGACAGAGTCATCCTAGAGCAGGAACAGGCTCGGAGCGGCCGGGCTGGAAGACCGCCTTTGTATGCCTGCTCATTGAACCCGGAGTTTTATCAGGCATGGTCTGACCAGGCACCGCATAGGCTCAGGTCAGAAGCCACATACAGCATGGGGATAACGCTCCGCAGTGAGACCGATGAAGATAGGAAGATCCTGGAGGCAGCAGGCATCAGTAGATGTTGCTTATGTGGCAATCCGACATCGAAGTCTGATTTGATTCAAGATTCAGATGGCAGAGATGTTTGCAGGAGCTGCGCCAAAGCCAGAAAATAGATCGCGTTCAAGGGCTAGATTCCCAGCTGTGGTATATGTGCCAGGTAGCTCTCACGCAGCTCCTTCTTGTCGATGTGATCGTAAATGTCTATGGCTTCCCGCCTGACGTCACCCCTTAGCTCCTGGATGAACTCCCTGGACATGCCTGCTCGCCTGAGGTGTGTAGTGAACCAGTGACGACAGCAGTGAGGACTGAAATGGTCTTCGGTTCTTTCAGAGCCGGGATTATGCAAGCCTATCCTCTCAGCGGCCTTTGTGACTGCTGTGTATACGCCGTTGCGATTGAGGCGGCCACCTTCGTTATTGATGAATAGTGCCTTGCTATTTTTAGGATTGCGTGATGCTCTCGCCCTCAGCCAGCGATGCAGTATAAGGGCGGTCTCATCATCGAAGAAGACTGTCCTGTTCGTTCTCTTGGGCGTCGGCTTGAGCCTGATGCTGCCCTCGATTAGGTCAACATCGTCAGCATCGAGTTTGATGAGTTCATTGCGTCTGATACCAGTCTTGGCCAGTAGAGCAATTATCGCCTTGTCCCTTATATCGAGGACGGAATTGATCAGCCTGGCCATTTCTTCTACGGAGATGAGCTTTCTGACCTGGCCGTCGTCATTGTCTTTGTACCTGCGCAGGTACCTCTTCCTAACGGAGTTTATGGGGTTTCTATCTACGTATTCCTCATACTCCAGGAACTCGTAGAAGCTCGACAGGGCGCAAAAGTAGTTCTCGACTGTCTTCTGGCCCACGCGCCGCTCTCTTCTGAGGTAATCTAGAAAGCCCTTGATTGTATTTTTATCCACTAGAAGTATGTCTTGATTTATGCTCGATAAGTATTGAGCATAGATCCTCAATGATGAATAGTAGCGTCTGGCGGACTCGGGCGACATTCCCCGAACATCACAGTCATCCCTGAACTGGTCTATGAAGTCCAATGATGACGAATTCATAACTTCTGCCTCGGCAGCCTCGATCATCCTATCCACCTCCAGCCACGAGAGGTGTTGGTGACCAGGCCGTAAGCCTCCATCTCCTCAAGCTGTTTAGAAACTGCACTTACAAGATCGGAATTCTTGGGATCGATGCCAAGCTCTTCGAGGAGCTTATAGCTGTCAACTGTGACGCCCCGTTTCAGGATATTGATGATTTGGGTGCTATATTTCCTGACTCCCTTGAAGCGGTCATCGAGGAACGCCTCGCTGCGATATCTCTTCAGCTCAGTCTCGTACTTCTCTAAGACTATCTTCTTCTGTTTCAGGTCATCTCTGAGCTCCTTGTTCTCAGTTCGGAGCTTACCGATCTCCTTGACGAGCTCTCCACGAGGCTTGAAGTCAGTATTCTCAGCCAGAGCGCTCTCCACGACCTCTATGACAAACTTGGATAATGGTACTCCGGCCTCTTTGGCCAGGCTATCCCAACGGGCTTTATCTTCGGCAGAAGGGAGGTATAGATAGACATATCTGGATTTATCAGGCATTACCATGAGGGCTCACCAAATCAAAAATAATACGCCTCATGGTATTTATGCTTTACTCGTAAATTAGTGCGGGGGACGGGATTCGAACCCGCGAACACCTACGTGACAGGGCCCTCAACCCTGCTCCTTTGACCTGGCTTGGAAACCCCCGCTCGAGGACTTGAACAGGCTATCAGCCGCTCTACGCCAGCTCTGCCAGCTTTGTGTCCAGCTCCTTCGCCCTCTTAATGATCTCCTCTGCGGCTCTGGCCACCAGCTCCCTGGCTGGCAGGTTTCCGGCGCTTTCAATGGAGAGCACGAAGCTGTCCTTGATGGGCGTGACACTTATAGCACCCGGCTCGCAGGCATCGATGCAGAGCTTGCACAGAGAGCATTCCAGCGTATTTGTAGCTTTCGCTCTGCCGCCCTCGATGGCCAGGATGCTCCTGGGGCAGGCCTCGACGCACCTGCTGCAGCCGTCGCAGGCTTCGGAGACCTCGATTGCCGGCAGGTTCTTGTAGCCGCACAGAGTTCCAGCCTGCCACTTGGAGTGCTCCTTGCCCACATGCTTGGCGGCATAGCCCTCTATGACCACCTTCTCACCCTCCCCCAAAACCACCAGGGGAATCTTGTCGAATGCGGGCCTAACCCCCGGGTCGGTGAACTGAATGTCCCTCGAGTAGACCGTACCCGGCCCCTCTGCCGAGAGCATAAAGTCCACCCGGCAGCCTGGACAGCCCGTCCCGCCGCAGGCACACTCCTCCGGCAGGGAGAAGACGTCAAGGCTCTCCGCCTTGATGGGCACCTCGCCCAGACGCAGGGCAATCTGCTCGTCGAAGAGCACCGATGTGTTGTCGTAGAGGCTTATCTCATCGATCGCCAGCACGGGTACCTCGCTCATGCAGGCTCTGCGGATACCGTTGGCAAATGCGGCAGTCACGCCGCTGAGAAGGAACCCTATGCGGTCCTCCTCAAGCCGCAGCAATTCTAGCTTCATGCTACACACCCTTCGATTAACGCCCTTCGACCAATTTACGTTCGCCTAAACCCTTCTGCCCCTCTTGCCGTCTGCGGGCTTTGTGCCGTCATGGGGTATGGGGGTTGCATCCTCAATCCTGCCGATGCGCAGGCCCGCTCGAGCGAGCGCCCTGATGGCCGCCTGAGCACCCGGCCCGGGCGACCTCTGCCGGTTGCCTCCCGGAGCGCGCACCTTGACGTGAACTCCGACTATCCCCTTGTCCTTCACAGCTTCAGCGACCTGCATGGCCATCTGCATGGCTGTGTAAGGAGAACTCTCGTCTCTGGCCGCCTTCACCACCATTCCGCCTGAGATCTTGGCCAGAGTCTCCGCTCCGGTCAGATCGGTGATGGTGATGATCGTGTTGTTGAAGGACGAGAAGATATGGGCGATGCCCCACTTTCCTTCTGCCATTTATTCCACCCCTCCCACCTATGCTTCCACCCTGGGAGTTCTGGATGCCCTCTCAGGATGGCCTTCCTCGGCCATGGGAGATCCCATGTAATAGTCAATGCTCATTTCCTCGCCGCGCTTGACCAGATAGCCCGGAACATCAACCCTGCGCCCGGAGATCTGGATATGGCCGTGAACGATGAACTGCCTGGCCTGCTTTAGGGAATTGGCAAGCCCCTGCCTGTAGACCTGGGTCTGCAGCCTTCTCTCCAGAACGTCGGAGACCTTCATGGAAAGGATCGCATCGAGGTCTCCGTCTTCTTTGAGCATTCCCAGCTTCTTGAGACGGGTCAAAATTGCCTCTGCCTCCGGCGGTGCCTGGCCGACGGAGACGGCGGCGAGCATCTTCCTGCTGGCCTGCCGGTACTTCCTGAGAACTGCCTGCGCCTTCCAGAGCTCTCTCTTATTTCTCAGGCCATAGGCCTTGATGACCTCTACCTCCCCGGCGATCCTCTCAGTCTGCCAGGGCGTGCGGGGCCGCGCGTACATCTTGCGGCTCTTTCCCGGATATCCCATCTTCTACCACCTACTCCTTGGCCGGCGCTGGCGCTGCTGCCGGTGCACCTTCCCTCTTGCGGCTGACACCCACGATGGCTCCAGTTCTGCCAGTGGACCTGGTCCTCTGGCCTCGCACGCGCAGTCCGCGCTCGTGCCGGATGCCCTTGTAGCTTCTCATCTTCTTCATGAGGTCGAGATCCTCGCGAAGTGTCATAGAGAGGTCCGTCCCCATGACATGCTTGTCAGAGCCCGTCTCGATATCCTTGCGGCGGTTGAGCATCCATACGGGCAGGACTTTGGCTGCGTCCTCCTCAATGACCCTCTTTAGCTTCTCGATATCCGCTTCGGGAAGAAGTCCCAGCGTAGCGTGGGGATCCACGCCAGCTTTGGCGGTAAAGACGCTGGCGCATCTGCGGCCCACCCCTTTGATGCCCGTCAGGGCCATGTGGACCTGTTTTTTGCCCGCCAGATCTGTATTCAAAATGCGAACTATATGCCTGAGCTCTTCATCAGCGCTCTTCTTAGCCTTCTCTTCAGCCTTCTTGGGCTTTTCCTTTCCTGCATTTGGTTTAGCCAAGTTAGTCCTCCAGGGAATTTATTCCTGGATCAGCCCCGGGCACAGCCCGGCGCCGCCCGCTCATCACGTTGTGGGGCGATTCAATCCAATGAGCCAAAGTGAGGCTATGCTCCTCATATAAAAGAGTTGGCATGTCATTTGATGAGCCTGGCTTCCGGAATAAAGATTTTCGAGGCCTGTAGCCGTCTCCGTCACGCCTCAGATCTGGCTCGGAACCTCGAAGCAGTCCTTGTGGCGATTGATGAGCAGACGCTCTGCTATCTCCCGGGCGGAGATCTCTGCCTCGGGCTTGAGGGTCTTGAAGTACAGCTTCCAGATGGTGGCCCTCTTGACATCCACCACATTCTGAAATCCCAGGCGAGATCTCAGCCTTTCCCGCGTGGCTATGGCCTCGCCGTCTTCGATGTGCAGGGCCACCTTGACAGGCACGTAGCCCTCCTCGAACTGCAGGCTGTCGATCATAACCTTATGGCTCTCCTTGTTCTCGTTTACGAGCTCCCTGGCAAATGCACGGGCCAGCTCCTCGGGATCGCCGGAATCCACCTCAATGGAGAGCAGCCGCTCCTTCTTGACGTCTGCCAGGATGTCGCCGTAGCCCATCCTCCTCACCAGAGTGTTCTTGACAGTGGCCGCCTCGGCATCAGGGATCTTCAGCCAGACCCGCAGGTTTATCAGGCTCATGCGTTCACCTCGATGTAGCGCTTCACTGACTCGAAGACCTTCCTCCCCGGACCGGGCTCATCCGGCCTCTGCTTTCTGGGATCGAAGGCAGGAAGCTGCCAGGCGAAAAAGGCCCTTTCAGGGTGGGGCATCATGCCGAGGACATTCCCCTGCTCGTTGCAGATGGCTGCGATGCACTCGAGGCTCCCGTTTACATTGTAGGGGAACTCATTTATGATCCTGCCGTTCCGGTCACAGTATCGGAAGACCACCTGCTCCCTATCATTGAGCTGGCCGATCAGGCCAGGTGTGGTTGTGACAAGATTTCCCTCGCCGTGGGCAATGGGGAGCCTTAGCAGCGCTCCCCTTTCGATGACGAATGAGCCGCTGCACCTTCTGATGGGTGCCTCGTGGCGCAGGTTCACCCAGTCGCAGTAGTAGCCCCTGCGCACTATCTTCCCTCGAGAGATCATGACATTCTGGGCTAAAGCCATGTCGATCCTGGGGCTGCATTTGTCTGCGCTATCCAGCATGACGTCGTGGCCAGAGATGCCCGGTTTGCTTCCGGAAGCTACACTGGCAGATCCTGGCAGAAGGCCAGCCTCCACCAGTATCTGAAATCCGTTGCATATTCCGAGTATCGGCTTTCCTTTCTCCGCCTCTTCGGCGATGGCTTTCATCACCGGCTCCTTGGCTGCGATGGCCCCGGCCCGCACCCGGTCCTGGTAGGAGAAGCCGCCTGCGATCACAAATCCGTCGAACGCGGAAAGCTCCCCCGCCTGACGGTTCCAGCGGAAGATCTCCCCCTCCATGCCGACGGACTGCACCGCCACCAACGTCTCAAATTCGCAGTTGGTGCCTGGAAACTGCAGGACTGCTATCTTCATCTCATCGCCTCCGGAAGGCCCGCAGCCCATGCACTCCCGGCCTCGTCCAGGTCCAGGTCGGCTAAGGTCTTATCAGCTCTCTTTATCACAATCCTTCTCCTGGCTGTAACCCTGCCTATGGGCATGGGATCAATGCCGTAGCCTTTCAGGATCCTCTCCAGCCGCTCCTCCTTACCTGGCAGAGCCTCCAGGACAAATCCGGAGGACTCTGAGAACAGGAGCCTATCGCTTCTCATGCAGGCATCCCCTTCTCCGCCATGCACCAGATTCAGGTCGACCTCCAGGCCGAATCTGGCGGGCCGCGTCAGCGCCATCTCGGCCAGGCTTGCAGCCAGGCCGCCGTTGGAGATGTCGTGGGCTGCCGCCAGCAGCCCATCATCAATGGCATCGATTACCGCGTAGATCATATTCCTCTCCAGCTCATAGCGCACTATGGGGACATTGGCCCCAGTGACCCCGAAGATGGTTCTATAGTATTCGCTGCCGCCCAGCTCGTCGTAGCGCGGGCCGATTAGGTAGAGCCTGTCGCCTGCGGCTTTGAGGTGCATTGTGACGGCCCTGGCCGCGTCCTTCATGATTCCCACGCAGGCAATCACGGGAGACGGGTCGACTGAGCCCGCAGGCGACTCATTATAGAAGCTGACATTGCCGCAGACTATGGGCACTGCCTGCTGCTGGTCCTGGTAGCCCTTAAGGTACAGGTTCCGGCAGGCCTCGGCTACTCCCTTGACGCCCTCCCGGAACTCCCAGAAGGCCTCCGGCTTCTCCGGGTTGCCGTAGTTGAGGCAGTCGGTGAGCGTTGATGGGACGGCTCCGATGGCTGCCACGTTCCTCATGGCCTCAGCCACTGCAGTCGCCCCGCCCCAGAAGGGGCTGATGCGGCCGTAGAATGGATTGCTGTCGGTGGCGAGGGCCACTCCGAACCTCTCTCCACGCACCGGAGCTATGAGCCCGGCGTCGGCCTCACCAGGCCGTATCGCGGCATTGCCCATGACCTCGGTATCGTAGTAGCGGTAGACGTGCTCTCTGGAGGCTATATTGGGGGAGCGCAGGATCTTGAGCAGAACCTCGTTAAAGTCGGCTGGCTCGTCCACCTGGGGCTCAGCGAGGCTGATGATGGGGGGGGCCTCCATGCGGCTGTAGCGGATGCCTCCGGTCAGGTGCTGGATGGGCACATCGCAGACGGTCTCGCCCTTGTATGTGACTGTAAACCTATCCCCGGAATTGATCCTGCCCACAACGCTCGCCCGGGCGCCCTCGTAGACATTGGGCAGATCCCAGTCATCGTTGTAGATCTTGAGAATCCTCTCCCTCAGATGCGGCGGTGAGATTATCAGGAAGCGCTCCTGGGTCTCAGCGATGCTGAGAACCTCCGGGGGAAGGTCGGCGGCCTTGTGCATGTCATCCAGGTTGATCTCCATACCAAAGCCACCGGCAGAGCCCATCTCAGATGCGGCACAGGTAAAGCCGCCACCCCCGAGGTCCTTGAAGCCGATCTCAACGCCCTCCTCCCGAACAAGCCGGAATAGATCGCCGTTGGCCTTGAAGAGCACATTCTTGAGGAAGGGATCTGGGATCTGCACTGCGCCCCTGTTGGTTTCCTCATCCTCCTCCCGCAGGGCCTCGGAGGCGAATGTGACCCCGCCGAGGCCGGAGGAGTCGGTGGGCTTGCCTATCAGTATGACGTCGTAGCCCATCTCGCCTGCCAGGGGCGGAGCTCTGGAGCGGATGATCTGGTCTCGGCGCACGATTCCGAGGGATACCACATTGACCAGGCAGTTGTCGTCGAAGCTCTCATTGAAGACGATATCTCCGCCTATATTGGGAACGCCCAGGGCGTTTCCGTACTGCCAGATCCCGTCCACCACACCCTCCGCAACCCAGCGCACCCGGCTCGCCTTGGGGCCGTAGGGGTCGCCGAAGCGCAGTGGGTCGGCGGTGGCCACGACAGTGGCTCCCATGCAGTTGACATCGCGGACGATGCCGCCGATGCCTGTTGCCGCCCCTTCGTTGGGCAGGATTTGGCTGGGGTGGTTGTGGCTCTCGTGGGAGATGACAACGCACCATTTGTCGTCGATGGCCACGATTCCGGAGTCTTCAACAGGGCCCATAACCACATTGGGGCCGTCTGAGGGAAGGAATTCTTTGAGGGTGGCGCGAGAGCTCTTATAGGAGCAGTGCTCTGACCACATGGCATCATAGCAGAATAATTCGGTGAGAGTGGGGTCGCGGCCCAGCACCTCTGCGATAGAGCGCGCTTCAGGGACGGACATGCCTATGCCCGCGGCGCGCAGTTCCGCCTGTACTTCAGGATCGGAGAGCCCGATTATCTTCAATTCAGGAACACCTCTGGTAATCTCGGGATAATGCTCGGCGGGGAGCATTATCAATTTATCGGATGAGGGGGCGGGGAGATGGGAAAGAGATGAAGGACGGGAGAAATGCCGGAATGGATGGATTTATCACTAATAAGGAAGAGTATTTTGGTATGTGTTTAGGTGCTTGTGAGTAGGTCGGTAGATGCTGATTCAGTCCGGGCGTGATTAATATAAATTGACGTGCATCTAATAAGCAAACGATATCTGTAGACTATGCCCACCAAAAAAGACTCCAAATGAGAAGGCAGCAGAGAATGGCACGAAATGGGCCGATAGATGCTGAATTCATGGGCCTAAACACATACAGCATTTTTAATCAGTCAGCGATTTCTTTATACTTTATCCCACCTTCCGCACTTTAACTTCCTAAACCGAATATTTTTCACGCTAACAATTCTCCGAATATAATTATAACTCATAATATTCATCTACATTAATAATTCGTTTGCTTGCCATATTGCGCCAATTGAGAGGACCTTTTTGTCATCTTATTTCTCAAGGGAAATTCGATTCAAATCAACATAGTGTAAAATGGGCTGGCGAGAAAATCTTAATTAATTAAAATATTTTCATTTAATTAAATAAATCAGTAGAAACAAAAAGTATCAAATCCAGAGCACAAATGCTGAAAGTGCATTAGAGTGTCGATTTCTCTAAAGATGTGTCGACATGTTTAGTGGATTTTTAATTATTTTATTTATTTTAATCATATAAGCGTGAATAAGAGTGAATAATCGAATTCAAAATCTCAATTTGTAAACTCAAAAAAAATAGAAATTATTGAGACCCGACGTGCGGAATGTATGGTCTTCAATGATGGCACTCTGTATGGCGTAAACACGAGTACAGAGAAGCCAAAATACAAGAAAGGGAGCTGTGTGGTGATTTTACTGAATTAAGAGTCTTTATGTAAATTATATAATCGCAAATTGTTCAAAACAAAATAAAAATTCATATAAATATATAGCGGGGAGTAGATTTGAACTACTGATCTACGGGTTATGAGCCCGTCGGGATATCCTGACTACCCTACCCCGCTGCACTCGGGATATACACCCTGACTTTATTCTAGCTTATAAGGCTTGCGTACGAAAGACTTCCGGCTGGCCGGCGCGGAAGAGCACAGATGCGCTTTTTCGGATGCGATAACACATCATATGCCATCCATTATCCAGGCCTGCGGAAGAATTGCGTCTCCCATCTGCGGCATCTCTTCCTTAGCGGTTCCGCTCATTTGCGGCGTAGATCCGGCTCACCTGCCTCGTTTCTACATCAAAAGTCTATCATCCCACCTCTCTCCTGAGCATCGCTATTGCCGCTGCAAAGAATAACAGGAAGAACAGCCCCAGGGCAAAAAGGTCCGGATAGAGGATGTCGGCCAGGCCCGCACCTTTAAGCATCACCGCTCCCAGGGCGTCAGCTGCGTATGTGAGGGGCAGGACGTAGGATAAGGGGCGGATGAACTCCGGAACGGCCTCAAGAGGCCACCAGATGCCGCACAGGATTATCTGCGGGGTGACTATGAGGGGGATGAACTGCACCACCTGAAACTCGCTCCGGGCGAAGTTTGAAAAGAAGCAGCCCAGCACCAGCGCCTCCGCGCCCAGCAGCAGCATCACTGCCATGGCTATGAGCGGGCTGCCACGCAGTGGCACGCCGAAGAACGCAGTTACCACAAACAGGATTGTTGCCGACTGCAGGAGGGTGAAGAGGGAGAAGCCCAGCACGTATCCGGATATTATCTCCAGGCGGCTTAAGGGCGAAACCATGAACTTTTCCAGGCTCCCCTGCGCTCTCTCCCTGGTGAAAGCAATGGCGGCATTGATGAATGTAAAGAAGAAGACCACCAGTCCCAGTATTGCCGGCCCTACTGTGTTCATCATCTCCAGGTCGTATCCAAAGATATATCGCGTTGTTATCATGCTGCCCATATCCTGTCCGGTCCTCGCCGCAGTCTCCATGCTCACCCCGGCCTGCACCGCGGCGCTTATCACGTTCGATATCTGCAGGTTGCTGGCATCCAGCAGGACACGCACCTCCTCTGCTTCCAGCACCACTGCCCCGTCCAGCCTCCTCTCAGAGACAAGCCTCTCCGCATCTGACTCAGACCCCAGGTAGAGTATATCGAAGTCCGACATGGACTGGAGATGGGCTCGCAGGAGGCCATGTCCTTCCCCATCCACCAGCCCCAGGCTGATGCCGGTCATATCTCCGGAGAGGGCGTAGCCGGAGATGATCATGAGCAGGATCGGGGAGATTGTGATCAGTGCAATGGTGAGACGGTCCCTCTTGAGCTGGCGGATCACCCGCAGGGCCACCACCTCCACCCTGCGAATGGCAGGGATCACTGACCCTCCGCCAGGAGTAGAAAGGCCTCCTCCAGCCTGGGCTCGACCAGCCTCATGTCCAGGGGCTCTAGCCTCTCGAGGATCTCTTTGACGAGAGCCCGGCTCTTCAAATCCACCAGAACCACTCCCTCTTTCAATGTGGCAGGATAGCCCTGCCTGGCCAGGAGGGCGGCATCCCTCTCCGGATCGGCCAGCCAGAGCTTGAGGATGGGATGAAGCCCGGCCTGGCGGAGGATCTCCTCCGGGCTGCCCTCCGCCGCCATCCTTCCAGCCCGCATGTATCCCACTCGCTGGCACTTCTCAGCTTCATCCATGAGATGGGTGGTGATAAGAACCGTCTTGCCCTCGCCTGCCAGCCGGTTAAAGTACTCCCAGAAGCTCTGGCGCAGCTGCGGATCGATCCCCACTGTAGGCTCATCCAGCAGGAGCAGCCTGGGGTGGTGGATGAGGGTGCAGGCCAGAGAAAGCCTCTGGTACATTCCTCCGGAGAGGGCTCCGGCCAGCCGGTGGCGGTGCCCCAAGAGGTCGACCATTTGCAGCAGCTCGGCCATCCTCTCCTCCTGCTCCCTTTTGGACAGGCCGTACAGACCGGCGTAAAACTCCAGGTTCTCCTGCACTGTGAGGTCAGGGTAAAGGGCTTTGTGCTGTGTCATGTAACCGATCTGAGAGTAGATGCGTCTGACCTCGCCAACCGGTCGGCCCAGCACCTCCAGATCTCCTCCGTCCAGGCGCAGCAGCCCTACCGCAGACCTGATGAAGGTTGTCTTGCCAGAGCCGTTCGGCCCCAGCAGGCAGTAAGTGATGCCAGAGGGGATCTCCATGGAGAGGCAGTCCAGCGCTTTCTGCCTGCCAAAGCTTTTGCTAATGCCGCGAGCTGAAATAGCCGGCCCTTTGCCTTCGTCTGCCAATCTGCTCTCACTCCCCCCTCAGCCATTAATTTTGCCGCTGATTCTGCCCCGGATCCGATCTCTATTTTTTATGGCTACAAGAATGACGGCAGATGCTATAAGGAAAGCAATAGTAAAAGTTGACCGGACTGCGCTCTCCTCTTCCACGCTCAGATAGGCGTTCTCCCAGTCGGTGAGATCGTCGCGGAAGGGATCGGAGAACTCAAAGAGGATGCGGAGCTGATATCTCTTGCCGGGCACGGCATCCTCGGATACGTCCAGCCTGTAGACCAGCTCCGCATCCTCCCCCGGCTCCAGGATCGGTATGGGCGATTCATCTGTGGACACATAGATGCCGCTCTCCGGGCGCAGCCTGGCCACCAGGTCTTTGGCCGCCACACTGCCCACGTTCTTTATGGTGATCCTGACCACATTGTCCTCAGATCCGGCTGGCAGCGCCTGTGGCGACAGTCTCAGGACCGCGAACTCGGCCAGGCTTCTTCTATCCACGGCCAGAGTGATGGGAAGGGTCTGGGTAAGTGGCTCATACCAGTAAAAGACATCAGGGTTCTCCGGGCGATCCTCATCTCCCTCTACAGATACATCCTTCTGATAGGTGTAATTGAGGTCGGCATACAGGCGGTACTGCCCCGGCACAGTGTTCTTGTAGGCCTCCAGAGGAAACTCCAGCACAGCCGAGCTCTGGCCCTCGCGGATGCTGCCGGGGTAGGCAACGGTCCTGGTTATGTCGAAGGCGCTCTCGTTCTCGGCTCTGAGCCGGACTGAGACATCCTGGGCCACCGTCCTCAGCTTCTCGAGCTCTTGCTCCCTTTCTGCGGCTATTATCTCCTCTCTATTGTTAGCTGCCGGCTCCTCGTTGACCTGAAATGAGGTTATGCGCCCCTTATTGGTGACGGTCAGGAAGAGCGAAGAGGGCTCCCCCTGGTAGACGCGCGAGCTGTCCAGGGAGATGGTCAAGTTTGGTGTGCCGTAGACCTTGTAGTAGTCATCTGAGAATTTCTCGGGGGGAATGGGCGCTCCTGCTTCTGCAGCCGTCGCCAGGCCACACGCAGAGAAGAGGAAAATAGAAACAAGGAGTGCAAGGGCAAATGTGCATCGATAAGATGTAAAATATTCATACATCACAATATCTCCCCAATTTTCCTACAGCCGGTTGATGAGTGCAAGCTTCTTTATAGTTTTGCTCTACAACTACTAATATTTTACGGCTCTTCGCTATTTCCTGTGGGTAACCTCATGATATCTATTTTGGTATCATGATGCAACTTCACTTATTACTCCGACTTGAGAGGCGGTTGGCATTGATA
>Ga0116187_1002174_pt1 | contig 19616 bp, 16 predicted proteins | sample AD_JPNNA6_MetaG_FD_89755 | JGI IMG/M metagenome (GOLD analysis project Ga0116187, IMG submission 89755) | Active sludge microbial communities of municipal wastewater-treating anaerobic digesters from Japan - AD_JPNNA6_MetaG | ecosystem: Engineered > Bioreactor > Anaerobic > Digestate | place... | reverse complement strand
TGACCTGTGAAATCCCAGAGCGGATCGATGGGCGCGGTCAAATCGACCTGCGCGTCGGCAAGTTCTTCCAGTGCGTGGATCAGCAACAGACTGGAATCCATCACTTGAATCTAGCCATTTTGAGCTTTGATCACTACCTTTGTTTCTCCACTGGTGCCATACCCAAGTGGCTAGGGAGCGGTCTGCAAAACCGTCAACCCCGGTTCGAATCCGGGTGGCACCTCTTTTTTCGCCCGCCTCGCGGCGCATCCTCGCGACCTTCACCACTCGGCGTCCCTGCGCGGACGCCTTCGGATTCAGGTCTCTTCGGCTGCATCCACGATTCGGGCAAAAAAAACCGCCTGAAAAATTGGATCGTGGTTTCGACCGCATTCGCGATCTACGGCTGAAATTCTGCCTCGCGGCACATCGTGGTACTAGTAATCACCGAAGTGTTGAGGTTCTCTCGCGTGGTATCTGACAAGGGCGCCACGGAGATCGAGTCTTCGAATGGGGGGCGACTTCCCTGGGGTTGTTCATGGAAGAGTTTCCGTCCAAGGTGGATGGTTGCGGTACAACTCGCCTGGAAAAGGCTGGGCCGGGCTCCGATGTGAGAGTGGCTGGGCCGAGGATCCCACCTTCTGAATTTAGTTTTTTTAGAAATTAAGTTTTGACGTTGGTGTGACGGATGTTTTCTTGGGTTGGCACGACCTGTGATTGTATGCATGGTCATGATCGGGGATGACCCCCCGGCAAACAAGGAGAAAACCATGAAGTCGCTCAAGAAGGGGTTCACCCTCGTCGAACTGATGGTCGTGATCGTGATCATCGGCATCCTCGCCGCCCTGGCCATCCCCCGCTTCCTGGCTGCTACCTCGAAGGCAAAGCTCTCCGAGTTCAAGCCGGTCCTCAAGCAGATCTACACTCTGCAGGAAACCCGTTTCCAGGAAGTTGGCTCTTACAGCGCCACTGCAACCGACATCGGTTATACGGAACCGGGGGCTAAGTCCAACTTTGTCTACGGACTATTGGATGGTACAGGTGGCGACTCGACCCTCGCTCGTGCAACGACCAAGGCTGGTTTCTCGCTCAAGCTTTCTGATGGCACCTCGACCATTCCTGGGAATACGCTCACAGCCTGTATCAATCAGCGTGGCGTGATCGCAGCGAATTCGGCGTTGTCCTATGCGGCCCAATTGGCGAGGGATGCAGCCATGCTTAATGATGCAAATGCCGCAATCACTTCTGCTTGCCAATAAAGTCTGCATAAACTTGGATGGGAAGGCGTGCGCGGAGCGTACGCCTTTTTTGTTCAAAGAACGAAGCATGACTGACGTTAGTAGTTACAGATTGTGAATTCTACTATATTGGGTTGTATCATGGGGATATGGCTCGAATAGGGAGAAAGGAGAGTGTGCCATGAGTCGAAATATCAAAGGCTTTACGCTCGTCGAACTCATGGTTGTTATTGTGATCATTGGGGTGCTGGCAGCCTTAGCTATTCCTCGGTTCCTTGGTGCTACGGCGAAGGCGAAGCTTTCAGAGTTCAAGCCAGTACTCAAGGAGATCTTTACCCTCCAGGAAATCAAGTTTCAGGAGGCGGGCGTTTATTTAGGTGCAGGTCAGGAATCAGATCTTGGTTTTGCTAGCCCAGGTGCAAAAGTTAATTTTAGTTATGGAATCTTGGATGGCACTGGCGGAGCGCAAACACTCGGGACTGCGACATCGAAGGCTGGGTTTGCGCTGCGGCTCTCTGACGGAATTTCGGTAATTTCTGGTGGGGATCTGGTTGCTTGTGTGAATACATCCGGCCTAACTTCTGCATCGACAACTCTTGGAATGGGTAGAGCAACGCAAGTCGCAAAAGATGCAAGCTTGGTTGATCCAGCCGGAACTGTGGCTATTTCCGCATGCGATTGAAGAAAATGTGGATTTGGAATGGATCTTCATTGTATAGGATGCATACGTTTATTTTGTTTTGTGTGGCGATTGTGTCGTATCTGATTTGTGGGTTCGTTTCGAAAGCGTCTATTCGTACTCTTCCAAGTGTTAAATCTGAAGCAGAAGTGACGCTTGATCCAAAGTTCGTTGCACTTGGTGTTGATGGATATTCTGGCTTTGTTGCATCGATCGCTTGGGTGGAATTACTTCAGTCTTTTGCCGATCTGGTCTTGGACGGAAAGCCGATTGTTCAGCTTGCTGGGAAGGTAAGGTTGGTGACAACCCTTGATCCAAAATGGTCTTACCCGTTTGAATTCGCGGGATTGATGCTATCTGATTCAAATGGCCGATCATCACATGCTGCAGTCAAAATTTTGGAGGCTGGGATTTTACAGCATCCCTTGGACTGGCGGATGCGAGTGTACTTGGTTCATGCACTGCAAGATGGCGATTTTAGGATGAAAAAGACGGTTCTGTTTGATTCGTGCGCAAAGGTGCTGCTGCCAATAACATCGGGTTCAGCTAATGCTCCCCAGTATGCTCGAACCTTGGCGTTTACGATGATTCAGGCTTCAGGGAACTCTGTCAAGGCGATGGATGCTCTTGTTTCTACATACCTTACAACACCAGACCCCTTAGTGCGGTTTCAATTGCGTTCAAAGTTTGGTGACATCCTTAAAAAGGAAGGCGCCCTACTGGGTTCGGATAGTTTAAGTTTTGTATCTGCGATCGGACAGATGCTTGATTCTGATGAGCAACAATCTCAAATAATCAATTCCCTACTCATCCGCCTCGTTCAGCCCGAGACCAAGGATGTGGCGCTCCAGGAGGCGCGGCAGTTGGCTCGTCAGTTCCGAGCGTATCAGGCGGCGCAGCTCGGAACACAGCGATAGCGGTTCTGGCGGGAGTATCTTGTCCAACAATGGCCATCCGCAAGTTACCCATCGGCATCCAGGATTTTCCGTCGCTTCGCGAGGACGGGTATCTGTATGTGGACAAAACGGCATGGGTCCACAAGTTGGCCTCCGAAGGGCGCGTCTATTTTCTGTCGCGGCCTCGCCGGTTCGGGAAGTCGCTTCTGGTGTCCACCCTTGGAGCCTACTTCGAAGGTCGCAAGGATCTGTTCCATGGGCTGGCCATCGAGCGGCTTGAACAGGACTGGATCGAGTATCCGGTGCTGCGGTTGGACCTGAACGCCGAGAAGTACGACGCCCCCCAGGCGCTTCATGGGATCTTGAACAGCCATCTGTGCCGTTGGGAGGAGCGGTTCGGGTCACCTATGGCCGACCAGGATACCTTGGCTCGGCGTTTCCAAGGGGTGATCCAGCGCGCGCACGAGCAGACGGGTCACCGAGTCGTTGTCCTCGTCGACGAATACGACAAGCCTCTGCTTCAGGCGATCGGCCATTCGGACTTGATGGATTCCTACAAGAGCATTCTCAAGGCGTTCTACGGCGTACTCAAGAGCACCGACGCCCACTTGAAGTTCGTGCTGCTCACCGGGGTCACCAAGTTCGGGCAGGTGAGCGTATTCAGCGACCTGAATCAGCTCAAGGATCTGTCGCTGCATCCCGCCTACGCTGGGTTGTGCGGCATCACCGAAGCGGAGCTTCTCGAAACGTTCCAACCCGAGCTGGTGTCGCTCGCCGAACGTCAGAAATTGACGTTCGAGGACTGCGTGGCCGAAGTGCGTCGCATGTACAACGGATACAGGTTCCATCAGGACGGGCCCAGCGTCTACAATCCATTCAGTACGCTCAACCTGTTGGATGCCAAGGAGTTTCGGGACTACTGGTTCCAAACCGGTACGCCCACGTTCCTGGTGGAGTTGCTCAAACGGTCCGATACGGATTTGCGCCAAATCGACAATCTCGAGATCGTCGCCGAGGATTTCGCCGATTACCGGCAGGATCCCGATCGGCCGATTCCGGTGATCTACCAGAGCGGCTACCTGACCATCCAGAAATACGATCCTCGCTACGGCCGCTACACGCTCGGTTATCCGAACGCCGAGGTCCGCAACGGATTCCTGAATTTCCTGCTGCCGAGCTACACCGGCGCAGAAAAAGGGCGTGGAGGGTTCCATATCGGCAAGTTCGCCGAAGAGCTGGAAAACGGGGAGGTGGATGCCTTTCTGACCCGGCTCCAGGGATTCTTCGAAGGAATTCCCTACGACCTGTCCGACAAGACGGAACGACACTACCATGTGGTCTTTTATCTGGTTTTCACGCTCATGGGGCGATTCGTCCAGACGGAGGTCAAATCGGCCAAAGGTCGTGCCGATGCCGTGGTCCAGACCGATTCGCGTGTCTTCGTGTTCGAATTCAAGCTCAACGGCACCGCCGAGCAGGCGCTGGCCCAGATCGAAGCGCAAGGCTACGCCGTACCATACCAGGCCCAAGGCCGCGAAGTGGTCAAGGTGGGGGTGGAGTTCGACAAGAATACCCGCAACCTGGGGCGTTGGCTGATCGGGTGATCCAGCCCTTGATCGAGGAGCGCTGCGCTTCCTGCCACTACCAGGGAAGCGAGAACATGCGCACCTACGAGACCACGAAGATGCACGCCTACGGGATCTACCGGGAGGTCATGTCGGGGAACAAGAGCATGCAAGGTCGTTTGACCAGCGCCGAAAAGAAGCTGTTCGAAGCCTGGCACATCGCAGGGGAGCCACGCTGCCAAGATCCGAATCGGAAGAAGTGATCTTGCTGCCGAGCTTTGTTCAATCAAGGGCGGCCGACATCTTGGGAAGCTTGTTTCTATTGGCCAACACGCACGTGAGCCAGACACGGGCGTAGGAAGTCCATAACCGCTGTCACCCGTTGGAACAACAGAAATTGTCCTGAGCTTGTCGAATGGAACGGCGAACGGAACGGGGCTACATTGATGGAAATGTCCAAACTCAAGCCGGTACAGGATCTGCAGCGCGAACGCTTGACCAACCTGGATCAAGGGATCAAGCAGCTTCTGAAGGATCATCCTGTCGATACGCTGGAATTCCTGCTTCCCGATGCCTCCAAGGCGTGGGGCAAGCCCTTGTCGTGGGAGTTTTTGAACACCACCACGCGCAAGCACGATCTGGCCCGCAAGGGTTACGTGATGGACCTGAACGTCCGCTACACCTTCGCCAAGCGGTCGGTGGTCCTGGTGGTGCTGATCGAGCATTGGGCCACGGCCCAATCGGTGAACCTGCACCGTACGGCGCACTACTATCTCGATCTTCTGGAGCGGTTCCCGAAGGACGAGGTCGTGCCGGTGGCCTTGGTGACCGATCTCAAGCCCGCCCGGATCGCCAACAAGGTCCATTCGGAAAGCCGTGGCCGGGTGTGGCTGCACTTCGAGACACTGGTGCGCGAGGTGTCCCGCGAGGAGTATTCCGCCTGGGCGGGGGCTCGCAACGCGATTGCCCAGGCCTTGCGAGGTGCTATGGCCGGGCCACAGAGCCGGGCGGAGAAGGTTTTCCGGGGAGCCGAGGCGTTGAAGGGCATCGTTTCTCCCGAGGAATACCGCAACCTCTTCACTTTGGCCGCAGAAGTCGGTAAATTGACTCTCAAGGAAGTCGAGGCATACATGAAAAAGACACAACTCCGATCCGAAGCTCTCGAGTGGCTGGAATCCCAGGCCCAGGCCAGGGGCGAACAAGCCAAGGCGATTGCGACTGCCAGGAATCTTCTGGAACACGGTGTTTCGTGGGACATCATCACGAGTTCGACGGGCCTCAAATCCACTGAATTGAAGAAGCTCGCGAAGCCTGCTTCTGCCCGCAAGCTCGCCAAGAAGTAACCGACTTCAAACCCGCATGGAATCTGGTGCCCTGGTCCTTGGCTTGATCGTGCCGCCAGAACGCGCCACCCGCCCGCAAGCGCACGGGCGGCGCTGCAACATAATGGCAATTGCGCGTCTTGCCACTCGTCCATGCCGCGCATTCCCTCGCGCTTGCCAAGATTCGAATCGGAAGAAGTGATCCCCCTCACACCTTCAGCCGCTTGCGCACCTTTTCCGTGTCGAATCCCGCCAGGGTCTGCTGGTCCAGCCATTTCCGCAAGCGCAGTCTGCCCAGTTCGTTTTTGGATGCCGCCATCGGGGTTTGACCTGCCAGTTCGGCGAGGGGAGTGTCCAAGATGGCTTCGCCCAGGGGCTTTGATCCACCTGGGCTAGGATTGGCTTTGGGCTCGGTGGTGGACGGAGCGACGCCGAGGGCGAATCCGAGCAGGTCTTCGTGCAGCGCGAGCCAGATTTCGTTGTGGATGTCGGGGCGCAGCCGAGTCTGCGGTGCGAATCCGAACTTTTTCGCCAGCGCGTTCCAGAACGATTCCAGGCGGTGGACGCCTGCCGAACCGTGAAACCGTGCCGTGTGCAACCCCGCAAAATCGTGGCCGGCGTGGTGAAGGATCCGCGTCAGCAATGCGTCGCCAATCTTCCAGTCTTGCGGGGCGAACGATTCCATGACTTCCACCTCGCGGTGGCAGCCCAATTGCATCAGATGCCACCGCCCGTTGCCAAAACCTTGGACCACCCAAGGCTCCGTCGGAGCCAGGCTCCAGCTATCCAGATGGTTGGCGAGCCTCAGGTCGGTCGGTTCAAAGAAACGGGCCACCCGCACGATAGGCCGTGCTTCGGAATATTTCTTGAACCAATCCCACAAGAAATGATCCAGGAACGCCTGCTGGTTGGATGGCTCGTCGAACGCCGATCGCAGAGGGTCGGACAGGTTGTCGATGCAGGAAAACCAAAGCTCCTGCATCCCCGCCGAGACTCGTACCATTTCCAGCAAGTGTCGACGCAACGATGCGTGCGCTTCCTGGGCGGAGGCGTCGCCGGAACGCATCGGGCTTTCGGCGAACCGGCCGCAACAGTCGGAATACGTCCGACCCGAGAGGCAGGGGCAGAGCTGCGCCCCCTTCGGCATCAGATGTCGAGCTCTCCCACCAAGTGGGCGTTGTCTTCGATGAACTTGCGGCGAGGTTCGACTTCTTCGCCCATCAGGACCTCGAACATCTCGTCGGCTTCCAGGGCGGCTTCCATGCTCACCTGGCGCAGGGTGCGGTGCGCCGGCTGCATCGTGGTGGTGGCCAGCTGCTCGGGGTTCATTTCGCCCAGACCCTTGTAGCGCTGGATGTACACGCCCTTGCGCTCGCCGGCTTCGGCCAGGATGCGCTCCAGTTCGGGCTCGTCGAACGCGTACTTCTCGTGCTTGCCCCACTTCACCTTGTAGAGCGGGGGCGTGGCGATGTAGAGATACCCCGCCTTGATCAGTTCGGGCATGAACCGGTAGAAGAACGTCAACATCAGCGTCTGGATATGGCTTCCGTCGACGTCCGCATCGGTCATCATGATCATCTTGTGGTAGCGGACCTTTTCCAGATTGAATTGTTCGCCCACGCCCGAACCGATCGCCTGCGCGATGATCTGGATGGCTTCCGATCCCAACGCCCGATCGATGCGCACGCGCTGCACGTTCAGGATCTTGCCTCGCAGCGGAAGGATCGCCTGGAACACGCGGTCGCGCGCCTGTTTGGCCGAACCACCTGCCGAATCGCCCTCGACCAGGTACAGTTCGCATTCCTCCGGCTTGCGGCTCTGGCAGTCGGCCAGCTTGCCCGGGAGTCCGGCGCCTTCCAGCACGTTCTTGCGGCGCGCCAACTGGCGGGCGCGGCGGGCGGCTTCGCGGGCGGTGGCTGCCTGGATGATCTTTTCCACGATGGACTTGGCCACCGCGGGGTTCTCTTCGAACCATTTCTGCAGGTGCTCGTAGGCGAGCGCCTCGACCTGGCTCTTGACTTCGCTGTTGCCCAGCTTGTGCTTGGTCTGGCCTTCGAACTGCGGTTCGGCCAGCTTCACGCTGACGACCGCCGTCAAGCCTTCACGGGTGTCGTCGCCCTCGATGGACAGATCCTTGAGCTTCCCCTGGAACTTCGTGTTGGCGTACTGGTTCACCACCCGGGTGAGCGCCGCCTTGAATCCCGACTCGTGCGTGCCGCCGTCGGTCGTGTGCACGTTGTTCACGAAGCTGTACACCACCTCGGTGTACGAATCGTTGTACTGCATCGCGATATCCACCGGGATCGGCGATTCGGTCGTGATGCGGATCGGCTTGGGGTGGATGGGCGTGCGCTTGCGATCCAGGAATTCCACGTAGGCTTCCAGGCCGTCCGGGAAATGGAAGTTCTCTTCGCGCAACGGGTCGTCGGCGGGCAGGCGTTCGTCCACGAACAGGATGTTCAGTTCGGGATTCAGGAACGCCAGGTCCCGCAACCGGTTGGCGATCGTGCTGCGCTCGAAGATCAACGTCTCGAAGATCTCGTGGTCGGGAAGGAATTCGACCGTGGTGCCGCGATCTTCGGTGGGCCCCAGGATTTCCAGAGGCGAAACCGTGTCGCCGCGTTCGAATCGCTGCCGATGCAGTTTGCCGTTGCGCGCCACATGGACCACCAGCTCGGAGGCCAGGGCGTTCACGCAACTCACGCCCACGCCGTGCAGACCGGCCGACACCTTGTAGGTGTTGTCGTCGAACTTGCCGCCCGCGTGGAGCTTGGTCATGACCACTTCCACGCCCGACATGCCCGATTCGTGCATGTCGCAGGGAATCCCGCGACCGTTGTCCTTCACGCGGATCCGGTTGTCCGGGGTGATGTTGACGTTGATGAGCGAGCAGTGGCCCGCGAGCGCTTCGTCGACGGCGTTGTCGACGACCTCCCAGATCAAATGGTGCAGGCCGCGGACATCGGTGGATCCGATGTACATGGCTGGTCGTTTCCGAACCGCCTCCAGACCCTCCAGGATCTTGATGGAAGAGGCGCTGTACTCGTTTGCGGGAGGCATCATCTGCTCTTCGGACATAGCCCCCAAAGGTAGTTCCGCCAATGGCCTGGATGGTGAACCACCGGGGCGGGAAGCTCCAGAGGTGGGATGGGTGGTGGGCGCCGGTGTTGGGGGCAAAGGGTGTCGTATCACACGGTGTGTAATCAAAAATATGGATTTATAAGGTCTGGATTGTGTGATCTTGATCACGCAATGGGAGGCGATTTTGTGTTGATGTGCCTAGTAATAAGGGGATTTTGTCTGTTTCTTATCTGGGTTCGCGATTGTATCTGTAATCAAAAATATCGCAATTTAGTTTGTTTCCGGTACCTTCTGCTTGTCCTGAAGGGAGGGGCGTCGTGTCCATCGACATCTACCAATACGAAGAGTATCGCAAGGCGCTGGCGGATCTGTGGCGCGCCAAATGCGAAATCGACCCGGAACTCACGCATCGGGCCTTCGCCAAGGTGGCGGGGTTTTCCAATCCCGGTTTCCTGGGAGACGTGATTCGCGGTCGCCGCAAGCTCAGCGAAGAAGCCGTGACCAAAATGGTCAAGGGGTTCGGATTGCGCGGAAGCGACGCCGAATTCTTCCGGTTGCTGGTCAAGCACAACCAGTCCAAGCATCCGGACGACCGCGAAGAATACTGGCGACAGATCCTGCAGCGTCGTTCGCGTTCCAGTTTCGTCAAGATGAACCCCGCGCTTTCCAGGTACTACCAGGACTTCCGGTATCCGCTGGTGCGCGCGGCTCTGCAGTGCCTGGAATGGAAAGGCGACGGTGCCGAACTCGGTGCGTTCATCGATCCTCCGCTGGCCCCGGCCGTGGCGCAGAAACTCGCGCAGGATCTGGTCGATTGGGGACTGGTCAAGATCGACCCCCAAGGCGTCCACCGCGTGACTTCGGCGTTCGTGGAGCCGCCCGCGACCATGCACGAGCAGGTGCGCCAGCTCAACCGGACCTGGATCACGCAGGGGGCAGAATCCATCTCGCGTTTCCCGGCCGACCGGCGCCACGTGTCCACCATCCTTCTCACCGTTTCGGAATCCACCCGCCGCGAAGTCCAGCGGCGCATCGACCGGTTCCGCCAGGAAATCTTCGAACTCCTCCGGGCCGACCAGAAGCCCGACCGGATCCTCCAACTGTCCATGCAATTTTTTCCGCGTTCGCGGGAAAGGAACTGAGCCATGAAACGATTCATCTCCATCCTCTGCGCGGCTCTCGTCATGGCCGCCTGCGACGCCAGCTCCACCGCCAACGGCCCGCGTGCCGGCGGCGAAGACTTCCCCAACACCATGCAGGCGCTGGGCCGGGCCTTGGCGCTCGGCGCCGACTCGTCCGGCGACTGGAACAGCCTCGATTCGGCCGACATCGCCGTTTCCGGTGACGCGTCGCTATCCGACACCGCGCGGTTGGTGGCGGCTCGGGGACAGGGCCTTTGGTGCTCCGACACATCGTACGATGGCGTTCTCTCGGGCGGCATCTACTTCAAGGTCGGCGTCAAGTGCCCCAAGATCGGCCTCATGATCCAGGATTCGCTCGCCTTGTCGGTGGTCGATCGGGCGGATGGGGGCAAGGACACGGTCTTCAAGGTGGTCCAGGTGGATTCGACCCTTCTGGGCGAATACCGCAAATTGATCACCATCGTCGATGCCGACGGCGATGGCGGATTCCTGCTCCGCAACGATCCGGGGCGCGCCGTGTTGTCGGCCCGCAAGACGGCTGGACGCTGGACGCTCTGGAATCGCATGGTCATGGATCCCGGGCCGGATGGTCTCTGGGATCCGGGCGAAGACAACCACGTCTACTCCGGGTCGCGGACCCTCCTGCTTCTCGCCGACACCATCCAACATGAACAGTACACGCCCCATGTCGCGGGAGCTCCGTTGCTTGCCGGAAAGACGGATTCCAACCTGGTTTGGGTCGACAAAATCCGTCGTCATCCCTTGAGGGTGCGCACGGAACGGGGGGTGCTCATGGCCTTCCGGGACTCATCCCGCAACTATCCGGCCTTCTGGAGGTCCAGGACGGAATGGGTGGGTGGGGGAGTCCGCTTCGAAACGGTGTTCGGTTCGCGTGCCGACAGCCAATTCGTGGCCGGCGATACGGTCACGATCCTGGATCGAGCCATGCGCGACGGCGACTCCTTGCGGGTGGAAGTGCGTGCGAAGCTCTCACCGGTTCCCAGCGATCGGACGAGAGACTCCCTCCTGAGCCTGCGAGCCGAGCGTTATCGTCCCGGTCGCTTCGAGCGCAATTCGGTGTGGGAGTTCGTCTCCGATCGGCCCATCGGCAATGGCAAGGACGCGGACTCGGGCGATCTGTTCGCCCGGGTCGATTTCTCCGACGGCCGTTGGATCCAGTTCGACGGTCGCTGGGAGCTTGGAGTGTTCTCCGGAACCTTCAGCACGGGCAACGATTCCGGGAGCATCGTCGTGAACCGCGACGGCTCGGTGCGTTCGCTCGTGCGCAAGTAGGCGATCCGTCCCGGATCCGGCGCGACACCGGGGGCTTCGCGCTTCCGGCATCGTTTGGCAACGATCGCGGGCAGGAATGCTCGCGATCATCTATTTTTGCCTCCCACTATGGATACGCTCGAAACCGCCAAAAGGACCGCCGCCGCCGCCGCACTCAAACTCGTGGAAGACGGAATGGCCCTCGGGCTCGGAACCGGCTCCACCGCCCGCCACCTGGTCCAGTTGTTGGCCGAGCGCATCCAGATGACCGGTCTGCGGGTGCAGTGCTGCGCCACTTCCCGCGATACCGCCGACCTGGCCCGCTCTTTGGGCATCGAGATCTTCGACCTCGACGACCTTGGCGAGCTGGATCTGGCCATCGACGGAGCCGACGAGATCGACCCCAGGCTGAATCTCACCAAGGGCGGAGGGGCGGCCCATTTCCGGGAGAAAGTCGTCGAGAAAGCCGCCAAGCGGTTCGCGGTCATCGCCGATTCCACCAAGCTCGTCGAAAAGCTCGGATCCACCCGCCAGATTCCGTTGGAAATCCTCCCCTTCGCCTGGAAGACCACTTGCCGGCACATCGAGGCGTTGGGAGGCAAGGTGACGCCTCGCATCGGCGCCGACACCGAGATCGTCCGCACCGACAACGGGAACCTGATCGTGGACGGAGATTTCGGATCCATCGCCGATCCCGGGGCGCTGGCGAAGAAACTCGACACGGTGACGGGCTTGTTGGAACACGGCCTGTTCGTGGGGATGGCCGAGGTCGCTTTCGTGGCGCACCCCGACGGCCATGTCCAGACAATCAAGCCCTAGAGGCGAAGAGCCGCCACGCGGGCCGGCGACACCCTATATTCACACCAGTCGATCCCATCCTTCCACCCGGAGGCACCAGAGCATGCGATTCGTCCTCGTCCAGGCAGTCCTCGCCGTGTCCGGGTTGGCTATCGCCCAGGAGCCGTGCCTCGACACACTGCTCCTGAATTCCATCCAGGTCGAACGCCAGACCCTGCGCAATTCCGCGACCTTGGGTGGATGGAGTTCCGTGGTTCTGAAAACCTTCGACGCCAACAGCCTTCGTGCCGCGGCTCCGCTGGCCCAGCCTCCGGTGTCCGATCTCCCCGAAGAGATCGCTTTGACCGACGTCCGTCATTTCACCCGCATCGTGTCCAACGCCTGCTCCGACATGGTGTCTCCGGTCGAATTCTGGCGTGTGACAGATACCTTCAAACTCTCCGGAGTTGCCGCGATCGAACCCGCGGTTCGCGAGACGGATTCGATTCTCGTGACGCGCCGCTCCGACGAGGCGGTCCTGGAAAGCGGGAAGCCCCAGGAGTTGAAGTACCGCTGGACCTCCGACGATTTCGACCTGGCCTTGGTGGACGCCGCCGATACCGTGGACGCCTGGAGCATTTGGTTCGTGGGGCGATCGTTCCGCAACACGAATGTTGGCGTACCCGTCTCGGGTGTTCGTGCTTACCGGATGTTCCAAAGCAAGGTGACCGGCTACTTGGCCGAGGCTCTGGCTCTCTTCCAGGCGTCCGTCGATTCGGTCGGTCGTGGGGAACTCGATTCCACGCGCTTCGACATCGTGCGGATGCGGCATGTCTACCAGCGTCCTGTTTGGGTCGGCGTGAAGGGAAAACGTCTTGCGCCAAGGCTCCAGGCGGTCCGCGAGGGAGACGGCTGGCGGTTTTCGCTTTCGGGTGCGTCCAGCCTCTCGATCTCGGGTTTGGATGGGCGTGTCGTTCGGCGGTTGTCCGGCGCTCGTGACGTATTCTGGGACGGGCACGACCAGGAAGGGCGTCGAGTCCCTGCCGGAATCTGGCTGGTGGGTGGTGTCGGCGCCGGTTCATCGACAATCTTTGTCCGCTGACTTCCCGGGAGTGTACTCCTCGCGAGTATGATCCCGGGCGAAATGGGCTGAACTTGGGTAGCCCGGCTCGCCCGGCTGGAGTTATTCTGGGAAGAGAGGCGCCACTCCGTCGCCGCCCTTGGAGGATCCTCCCAATGCGTCCAACCCGTTTCCTGCTGGCTTCCGCCCTTTCCGCAGCCGCTTCCACAGGTGCCGCCTGCACCGATTCGTTGTTCCTGCAATCCATCACGGTCTTTCGGCAAAGCCTAAAGAACACGGCCACCCTGGGTGACTGGGACAGCGTCAAGGTGAATCCCTGGGATGCGAACGATCTGCTGAAAGCCGCTCCGCTCGGGTACCCGTACTCCAACGATGCAGACGTGGCTACCCATTATCTGGCATTCAAGTTCGATTGTGGCGCCGATACCGCTTCGGCGGTGCAAGGGGCCAGGGTTATCACCAAGCGCGTCCGGTCCGGCGAAGAATATCGTCATCAGACGACATTGGAGTCCTTCACGACGGATGCCAGTGTGATCATGATCGATGGCGACGGAAAAGGAACATCTCTGAACGGCGTGCCATTCAGTAATCTGTGGAAGTCCAACCTGTTCTACATCGGGAAAAAAACAGCATCGTCGCCGCGCCAGAGTTACGGCCAGGTTGCGGTCGCGGACATCTATTCATCTACCAGCACGAGCACATCCTGGAAGAGCAGATCAGCAGCTGGATATGGTGTCTATCCGGTCCTGGCCGATCACGACAACGTCCTTTCTGAATTTCTGGAAGATACGGTCAGCCTCTATGTCGCCAAGTTGGGCTCAGGAGTCGATTCGGTCCGCACCCAGATCGTCCGCTTCCGCTACGAGTACGACTACACCAAGCCCGCCACCGGAATCCGTTCCTCCGCACCGCGCGCCGCGTTCCGGGTGAACGCTGGGGCCAACGGTTGGAGCATCCAGCTCACCCAAGCCGCTCCGGTTTCCATCTATTCCACCGAGGGACGGCTGATTCGTCAATTCTCGGCGGCACGTTCAGTGTTCTGGGATGGCCGTGATGCTTCGGGCGCCAAGGTCCGGCCTGGGTTGTGGGTGGTGCGCGCTTCGGGGCACGGTGCTGTGCCCGTCCTGGTCCGCTGACCTCCTTCAAGCACAGGCAACCAACCATGCGACAACCCTGCGATCCGTTCGCGGGGTTGTTCGTTTCTTGCTTCGGGCGCCTCCCGCGGCGGTAACCAGATTCTGTCCACCAGGGTGATCCTCGTGTTTCCTGGTGTTTCCTCGCCGCGGGCCGCCGCCTCCCCTCGACACGCCACCTGCCGTGGCTGCTCGGGGGCAAGTCCGGGCTACCCTCCGGTCGGCCCTCGCGCTTGGCGCGCGGGCTGCCTGCGGCACCCTCCAGGCGGCTGGCGCATTCGTTGGCCGCTCGCCGTGGGGCCCCGGTCGTGGGCGATCCGTACGCCCCTTGCGCAGTTTGAACCAGAGTGTTCCGTGCGCATCCAACGCCGTGGAAACGATCCCGACAGATTTTGGAGCACGGCAAAAACGAAGAAGGCCGGAGTGCTGTCCTCCGGCCTTCCCATATCACACTCGAACTCGAACGCTCCCCCGGAAAACCGCACAAGGCGGGACCGGCAAAGGAGTCGGAACCCCACACGCAGAGGTTCTTCTCGCTATTCCATCCGCACGAACGAGGGTTCGTCGGATCTCATTTTGATCGTACGAATCTCGATAGAGCTACCTGTTCTCTTCCGCGGCCCTGAGTGGGCCACTTCCCATACGTTACGGTCGGATTTCGCAGAAAGCAACAGTCTCGACCGTCAAAATTTTTCGTCGGGTTCGTCATCGAAACTTCGCGCGTCCCATCCAGAACTTCCGTTCCGAATCTTCCAGCTTCTCGATCGCATAGCGCAGCATTGTCCGTGGCATCCGGGCCGCGTATTTCTCGAGGAATTCCAGCAACACCCCCTTATTCCGGTTTCCGGCTTCCCGCAACATCCAGCCCGTCGCCTTGTGGATCAGGTCGTGATCGTCAGTCAGGAGCGCTTCGCAAACTTCCACACAGGGGCTCATGTGGCCGTTGCGAATTTCGTGGAACGTGCTCATCACCGCGATACGGCGATCCCAGACCCTGCCGCTGCGGGCCAGAGTCCAAAACGTGTCTGGATCGGGGTGTTTCTCCCACCAAGGCCCCAAGATGAGATGGGCGCTGGAATCCACAAGGTCCCAATTGTTCACATGCTCCTTGTGCTGCAGGTACAGGGCGGCGATTTCGGCTTGGAAGGTTTCCGATTTCGCCCGGGAATAGGCATCCACCCAGCTAAGCAGTCCCGCCAGACGCTCCTCGTGCCAGTCGGACTCGACCAGTCTGACAGCATCCTTCGGAGTCATTCCCCGGAATTGCCGCACTCCGCGACGGATTTCGGGAACCGGAATCCCCAGGAATCTGTCGTGCTCGGCATATCCGCCCGGTCCCGCCTGGAAGAACCGGGCTTGCCCCTTCGCCCTTTCCGGATCTTGTCGCTCCCGGAGCCATTTCGAGAAGTCCTTCGCTCTCATTCCCGGAATCTATTCCGATTTTCGGCAGATTCCCCCTCCGCTTCCTCCCGGGCCGGTCCCAAATCCCCGGGAGCAGGTTTTACCTTTCCGCGCCTATGAAGCTCCAGAAGCCCGTCACGTCGCAGGTCCTGCGCCAGTCGTTCATCGACTTCTTCGCCTCCAAGGACCATCGTTTCGTTCCTAGCTCGCCGGTCGTTCCCAACGACGACCCGACCCTGCTGTTCGCCAACGCCGGCATGAACCAGTTCAAGTCCATCCTTCTGGGCGGCGACAACCCCACCAATCTCAAGCGTGCGGCAAACTCGCAGAAGTGCATCCGTGTTTCCGGCAAGCACAACGACCTCGATGTCGTGGGCCGCGACAGCTATCACCACACCTTCTTCGAGATGCTGGGCAACTGGAGCTTCGGCGACTACTTCAAGAAGGAAGCGATCGAGTGGTCCTGGGAGTTGCTCACCGAAGTGTGGGGACTCGACAAGTCCAAGCTCTGGGCCACGGTGTATGAAGACGACGACGAAGCTCTCGAGCTTTGGAAGAAGCACACCGACATCGACCACTCCCACATCCTGAAGGCCGGCAAGAAGGACAACTTCTGGGAGATGGGCGACATCGGCCCCTGCGGTCCGTGCTCGGAAATCCACTACGACTTCGGCCCCGAATCCGACCCCCGCACCGGTGAACCCGGTTATGTGGCCGGTGTGAACGTGGACGGCTGCGAGCGCTTCATCGAGATCTGGAACAACGTGTTCATGCAGTTCGAGCGCATCGAAGACGGATCGCTCCGTCCGCTGCCCGCCCAACACGTGGATACCGGCATGGGCTTCGAACGCATCTTGCGCGTGATGCAGGGCGTGAAGTCGAACTACGACACCGACGTCTTCCAGCCTCTGCTCCAGAAGATCGCCGCACTGACCGGTGTGGCCTACGATCCGGGTGAAAAGGGCACTCCCCACCGCGTGATCGCCGACCACCTGCGCAGCTTGTCGTTCTCCATCGCCGACGGCGCCACGCCATCCAACGAAGGTCGTGGCTACGTGCTGCGCCGCCTGCTGCGCCGCGCCGCCCGCTTCGCCCGCGAACTGGGCGCTCGCAAGCCGGTTGTCTGCGAAGTGGTCCCCACCCTCGTGGAAATCATGGGCGACGCCTTCCCCGAGCTCAAGGCTCGCCAGGCGCACATCGTCACCGTGATCAAGTCCGAAGAAGAACGCTTCGGTCGCACCCTCGATCAGGGTCTGGAACGGTTCCGCAAGGCTGCCGAAGCCGCGGTCGGCGGAGTCATCGCCGGCGAAGACGTCTTCAAGCTCTACGACACCTACGGATTTCCGGTCGACCTCACCGAGCAGATGGCTTTGGAGCGGGGCTTGGGCATCGACCAGGCCGGCTACGAAAAGGCCATGGAAGAGCAGCGCGAACGCGCCCGCTCCGGTGGCAAGTTCACAAGCATCTTCAATAGTCTCGACGGCTGGACCATCCTCCAGGAAGGCAACCCCGCGTTCGTCGGGTACGAGTGCGACGCCGCCGACGTCAAGACGCTCCGCTTTCGCGAGCACGAAGACGATTTCTGGATCGTCACCGACCGCACCCCCTTCTATCCGGAAATGGGCGGCCAGATCGGCGACACCGGCGTCCTCGAAGGCAAGGGTGTGCGCTTCCAGGTGATCGACACTCAAAAGGTGAACGACGCGATCGTACATCGCGCCAAACTCGTGGAAGGTTCGCTCTCCGACGAATCCGTCGCGAATCTCGAGGCGAGCGTCTCGGTCGAAGGCCGCGCCGCCACCCGCCGCAACCATTCGGGCGTGCACCTGCTGCACGCCGCGCTGCGCCAGGTCCTGGGCGAACACGTCCAGCAGCAAGGCTCGTGGGTCGGCCCCGACGCCTTCCGCTTCGACTTCGTGCACACCTCGGCCTTGTCCGAATCCGAGATCCTGCGGGTAGAAGATATCGTCAACGAGCAGATCCGCCAGGATCTGCCCATCGTCACCCAGGTGCTCCCGGTCGACGAAGCCAAGAAGTCCGGCGCCATGGCGCTCTTCGGCGAAAAGTACGGCGACACCGTCCGGGTGCTCTCCATGGGCGAGTTCTCCAAGGAACTCTGCGGCGGCACCCACGCGGGCTCCACCGGCGAGATCGGTCTTCTTCGCATCCTGCGCGAGTCGTCCATCTCGGCGGGCGTGCGCCGCATCGAAGGTGTCTGCGGCGCCCCGGCGTTCGAGCTCCTGCGCAGGCAGGCCACCGCCGCCACCCGTCTTGCCCAGACCCTCAAGTGCGGCGACGACGAGATCGGCCAACGGGTCTCCGATCTTTCCGCCAAGCTGCGCGCCGCGGAAAAAGAGATCGAATCCCTCAAGGTCGCGGCCCTTTCCGCCAAGGTTCCCGCCTTGCTGGCGAAGTCCGTCGACTTGGGCAAGGCCCAGGCCGTCGCGCTCGATCTCACGCAGGAAGCGGGCGATGCCGCCACCTTCGGCCGTCTCGTGGACGCGCTGGAGCAGGGCTTGGGCAACGGTCGCGTGGCCCTGTTCTCTGCCGGGTTCGAAGGCAAGGTCACCTTGGTAGCCATGGTTTCGCAGGATCTGGCCAAAGCCTGTCCCGCCGGGCCCCTTGTCAACGCGGCCGCTGCGGTGTGCGAAGGCAAGGGCGGTGGCAAACCCAATCGCGCCCAGGCCGGCGGCAAGGATCCGTCCAGGATCCCGCAGGCCCTGCAGGCGTTCCTGGACGCCGCCAAGGCCAAGCTTTCCTGAGGAGTTGTAGAATTCCGTCATGATCGGCCCGCTCGAACAACAGTTTCTGGATCGCCGCGCGGAAGTCGGCCCCCTGTGGGCCGTCCTGCTCGACCCCGATTCGCTGCCGCCGCAGGAACTCGCCGCCACCGCGCGCGAAGTCCAGGCGGCGGGCGCCGATCTCCTGCTCGTGGGCGGAAGCTCCGCCGCACCGGGCGTGTTCGAATCCGGCATGAAGGCCATCCGCGAACAATCCACGCTGCCCGTCGTGCTGTTCCCGGGTTCCTACCACCAGGTGGTGGCCGGTGCCCACGGGATCCTCTTCCAGACCTTGCTGTCGGGCCGCAATCCGCAATACCTCGCCGAAGAACAGGTCATGGGAGCCCCCCGCGTGCTGGCCCACGGCATCGAACCCATCCCCACGGCCTACCTCCTCATCGAATCCGGCGTGCCCACCACTGTTCAAAAAGTGTCAGGGACCCAGCCGCTGGACCGCGACGATCACGAGCGGGTGCTCCACCACGTCTGGGCGGCCCGCATGATGGGCATGCGCTGGGTGTACCTGGAAGCCGGTTCCGGCGCCCAGCAACCGGTTCCCGTCGAACTGGTCCGCCGAGTCCTGTCCGAAGGCGGCGTCAACCTGATCGTCGGCGGTGGGCTTCGCACTCCCGAATCCATCCGCGAACGCGCTTCGCTCGGTCCGGCCATGATCGTCACCGGCAACGTCCTGGAACAGCGCCGCGACGCGTCGTTCCTCCGAGAATTCGCCCAAGCCGTCCACGGCGAATAACGTCGCGACGTTTCCCGACAAGGACCGCGCCGCATGGCCGGTTCCTGTTGCTTTTCGCGGTCCAAAGTTCTTTCGAGGGCCGATTCTGCGCGCAGGACTTGGCTCCATCGCGGGTTTTGCAAGTCGTGGAGAACTCTACACATGCAGGGAGCCCGTTGCTCGCGAACCTGCCTTGGGCGAGCAACATGGGGCAGTCAGAGAAATTTTTCTGCCATCTGAACTTTTTTTGCCCAGGACCCTTGAATTCGATCGAGACCCGGGGTATGTTTATCACCCCGCCGCAAGAACGGCGGCGCCGAGGCGAAAGCCGAGGCAAGCGAGTCGAAAGACTCGATGAGGTTCGACCTCAACTCTTTGACATCTTGGTAGGATTGATTTGTGCAGGTCCTAGATTCATTTGAATTGATAGGAAACTATGCGACGCGTCACGAAAGTGGAAAGCTAGGATGGACAAACTGATTGGAGAGTTTGATCCTGGCTCAGAACGAACGCTGACGGTGTGCCTCATACATGCAAGTC
>Ga0116187_1002158_pt1 | contig 19701 bp, 18 predicted proteins | sample AD_JPNNA6_MetaG_FD_89755 | JGI IMG/M metagenome (GOLD analysis project Ga0116187, IMG submission 89755) | Active sludge microbial communities of municipal wastewater-treating anaerobic digesters from Japan - AD_JPNNA6_MetaG | ecosystem: Engineered > Bioreactor > Anaerobic > Digestate | place... | reverse complement strand
GATCTTTACCTTAGTAGCCTCACCTCCGCCGAAGGCCTCAACTTGCCCCAAACCATCGGCGACTATCTTGACCTTAGTAGCCTCACTTCCGCCGAAGGCCTCAACTTGCCTGAAGAATTTACTGGTATTTTATACCACAAATCTCTTAAGCAGGAAGACCTTCAAATCTTGATTGAAAAGTATCCAAAGGAGAAGTTGAAGAGACTTCCATATTAAAATAAAAAATATAAACACCAGGAGCGATCGCCCCTGGTGTTTATATTTGAGTTTCGGTGAAATTTATTAGGGGATTACAAAGAGGGGTTTTTATCTCCATTAAAACCTAATATCAAGGGCAGTCCTTGATATTAGGTTTGGAAAATTTGATTGCTATTCAAAAATTTTCTGTCCCAGATAAATAGCCTGGTCGCCTAATTTTTCAGCGATTTGCAACAAGCGATTGTACTTGGCGGTTCGTTCACCGCGCGAGAGTGAGCCGGATTTGATTTGGCCGGCGGCGGTTCCGACAGCCAAGTCAGCAATTGTTGTATCTTCAGTTTCGCCTGAACGGTGGGATATGATTGTGCGATAACCGGCACCCTTGGCCAATTTGATAGTTTCTAGAGTTTCAGTCAGTGTACCAATTTGGTTTGGTTTAATCAAAATGGCATTGGCGGCTTTTTGCTCGACCCCTTGTTTGAGGCGGGCCGGATTGGTCACAAACAAATCATCACCGACGAGTTGAACTTTGTCGCCTAACGTTTCTGTTAATTGTTTAAAACCACTCCAATCTTCTTCGGCCAAACCGTCTTCTATGGATATCAGCGGATAAGTTTGGGTCAATTCTTGATAATGGGCGATTAATTCTTCGCTGGTTAAAGTCCGCTGTTCGCTTCTTAGTTCATATTGGCCATTTTCATAAAATTCACTGGCGGCCACATCAAGTGAAAGAGCGATATCTTGACCAGGCCTAAAGCCGGCTTTTTCTATTGCTTCCAGGAGTAAGTCCAAGCCGGCAGCATTTTTGGTAAGTTTGGGCGCGAAACCGCCTTCATCGCCGACAGTCGTAGGTAAGTTACGGGCCAGTAGAATTTTTTTCAGAGTTTGAAAAGTTTTCGCTCCAAAATGTAAGGCTTCGCCAAAAGTCGGCGCGCCCACCGGCACGATCATAAATTCCTGGAAATCAGCGCCACCAGAGGCGTGACGTCCACCGTTTAAAATATTTATCATTGGGACCGGCAGGATCATTTTTTCCGTTCCGGACAGTTCGGCCAAATATTCAAAAAGTTCTTGGCTTCGGCTTTGGGCCGTCGCTTTGGCCAAGGCGAGCGAGACCGCCAAAATGGCGTTGGCGCCCAGTCGGCTTTTGTCGGTCGTGCCGTCTAGCTCAATCAGGCGCGTGTCTAGGTCGGCTTGGCTTAAGTCCTCATTCACCATTTTGACCGCGATTTCATCGTTAATATTTTTGACCGCCCGCAAAACGCCCAAGCCGCCATAGCGAGCATCATCACCATCTCTTAATTCTTTGGCTTCATATTGGCCGGTCGAGGCGCCACTTGGCACGGCGGCGCGTCCAAACGAACCGTCGGTGAGCCAGAGATCAGTTTCCACGGTCGGGTTGCCGCGGGAGTCAAGTATTTCTCGGGCGTTAATTTTTTTGATGACAGACATTGTTTTGTTGATGAAAGATAATGCCTTCATTTTATAACAATTTTCCCCGAAATAACAGCCTTGACCAACTTTTGAATGGACGGTTTTTGATGTTATAATAGACTTTATTAGAAGACTTTAGTTTTAAACAAAATGGAACAAAGATTAAAAAACGCGTTAGCAATAATGGCCTTGATCGCGATGCTTGCGATTTCTTACTCGGCGATTAGTTATGCTTGGTCTTATGCCAAGGCGGTGGAGCCCGGCTCTTACAAAAGTTTTTCGGTGACCGGCGAGGGCAAGGTAACGGCGATTCCGGACGTGGCTACTTTTACGGCGACAGTGATTTCGGAAGGTGGCAAAGACTTGGACAAAGTTCAGACCGAAAATACCCAGAAGGTCAACAAAGTGATGGATTATCTAAAATCACTGGAGATTGAGAAAAAAGATATAGAAACGACCGGCTTTAACGTGGAGCCGCGTTACGAATATTACAATTGCAACAATGGCGGTGCTTGTCCGCCACCAACAATTGTCGGCTATACTGTCCGCCAGTCAGTGAGTGTTAAGATTCGCGACTTTGCCGTGGTGGGCGAGGCCCTGGCCAATGTTGTCAAAAATGGCGCCAACTCGGTTTCAGCCCTGCAATTTACCTTGGATGACAAAGAGGCGGCCGTGAACGAGGCCAAGGCCGAGGCAATTGCCAAAGCTAAAGAACGCGCCAAGACGATGGCCAAAGCTGGTGGATTCCGTTTGGGTGATCTTTTGTCGATTGACGAAGCCAGTGTTAACGCGCCTTACGCGGTCGTTTACGGTCGCGGTGGGGCCGAGGCGGACATGATGGCCAAAGCGGCGCCAGAAGCAATCCCAACTATTGAACCGGGTTCACAAGAAATCATTGAGGTGGTGACTTTACGTTACGAAATTAAATAAAAATTCTTGTGCATATCAAAGTTCGTGTTTCAGCCGGCGCCAAGAAAGATGAGGTGACGGAACTGGCGCCGGATACGCTGGTGGTTTCGGTACGAGCCAAGCCGGAGCGAAACGAAGCCAATCGGCGGATGTTGGAGCTGGTCGCCAAGCACTTAGGGATAGCGATGGGGAGAATCAGGCTAATTCATGGTCACCACAGTCCGGCCAAAATTCTGGAAGTTTTGGACTTTAGTTGAGCTTTATGGCGAGGCCGATTTTTGCTATATTTAAATAAATTATTAGCCAAGATTAGAAGTTTAATTCATAAAAAATATGAAAACTAACATCAAGGCTACGGCGATGGATATGACGCCGGCGATTGCCGATTATATTGAGTCCAAAATTTCCCATTTGGACAAGTTGACGGCCGGTTATGATGACGCGCTGGCGGAAGTAGAGGTTGGCAAAATTACCAATCACCACAAAAGTGGCGAAGTGATGTTCGCCGAGATAAACCTGAAGATGGATGGTAAACTTTTCCGGCGAGTGATAAATGACAATGATCTTTACGCGGCAATTGATCAGAGCAAAGACAAGATAGAACTTGATATCGCTTCTTATCTAAAAAAGAAAAACCGCCTCTTGCGACGAGGAGGTCGGGCAATCAAGAATTTTGTTAAAGGTTTTTATCCGGGGCGACGAGAAAAAGGTTTGCCGAGTTAAGATTGGTGGTGGCGCTGGTTATAATTGGCAAGCGCGCTTTAACGTTTGCCTCGGAGATAATCGGCCCAGCTTACTTCCTTGCGTCCTTCGGGGATGACACGCTCAAAGATCAGTTCTCCGTTTTCCAGTTTAGCTTTTTTGACTTTGACTTTAATTTGACGGTTATTATGCTGGTCAATGAAATAGGCGCCTGGCCAGGGATTTAAGGCGAGAATCTTTCGATAATTTTCCGTGGGAGTGGCGGACAAGTTAAGCTGACCGTCTTCCCTGGTAAATTTTTTGGTGTAGGTGGCGGCCGGGTGTTCTTGCACTTTGGATTCCAAAGAACCGACCAAATAATCAGGCAAAATATCGGCGAACAAGTTGGCGCCAATCACAGCTGTTTCATTTCTTAGTCGTTCAAAATTATATTGATCTCGCAGGCTGATTTTTTGATTTGCGAGAATCGGACCATGGTCCATTTCTTCGTCTACAAGCATAATCGTTACACCTGTTTCGGTTTCGCCATTTAGAATGGCGGTTTCCAGCGGAGAGGGACCGCGATACTTAGGCAAAAGTGATGGATGAATATTCAAGGTTCCCTTGGGTGGGATGGCCAAAATGTCGGTCGGAATTATTTTGCCGTAAGAAGCAACCAGAAAAAATGCCGCTCCCTTGGCCTTTAGCTGCTCGGCAAAATCTGGGTTACGTAGCGAAGGTGGCTGAAGGATGTCAATTCCTTTTGTTTGAGCCCAAACTTTGACAGGCGAGGGAACGATGATATTTTTGCGTCCTTGCGGTTTGTCGGGAACTGTGACAATTAGCGCTGGTTCTAATTCACGTTTTGTCAGGGTTTCCAGAATTTTGACACTAAATTCATCTGTGCCCCAAAAAATAAAAGTTTTGTCCATAGTTATTAGGTAAATACAAAATGTAAAAATTAAAATGTAGAATGAAAGGAAAGAGATTTTAGTTTTTAATTTTTACACTTTAATTTATATTCTGTTTCCGTGTCTCATTTTCTCCGGCTCTATGCGCTGTAGGTTTTTGGCCTTGTCCACAAAGAGGGTGCCGTCCAAGTGGTCCATCTCATGTTGAAAAATTTGGGCCATCAAGCCGGAACCGGAGCGGCTGAATTTTTGGCCGGTCTCATTGTAGGCTTCGACGGTTGCTTTATCGGCTCGACTGACCAAACCATAGAGCCAACGTACGGAGAGACAACCTTCTTCCAATTTTTGTTTACGTTGGGATAATTTTTTGATTTTGGGGTTGATAAAAACCAAATCAGCCGGTTTTTCTTTGTCATTTTCTTTTTGAAAAAGCTTTCCGGAAATAATGAAAAGACGGAGGCTTTTACCGATTTGTGGCGCGGCCAAAGCAACTCCGTCATCTTCTTTGACGAGGGCCTCGCTCATTTGTTTTATGATTTTCTTGATTTCCGGTGAACCGATTTTTTCCAAGGGGATCTCTTGGGCTTTTTGGCGCAAGACCGGATCGTCTTTTTGGACAATTTTCATATTTGTGTGTTATATATCATCAAATCTGTCTGTAGTATATTCTGTAGTATATATTATACGGAATAAAGAATGAAGCAAGCCAATCTTTTAGGGGGAGAAGCTAGGGGATTTAGAGTTGGAAGGTAAAATGAAAAATCGTCGTAATTCTCTGTCCAAGGCGGCAAGCGCGTTTTTAACTGTCCGGCCCGCGTGAGATCTATGTTTTATCCGCATCCTATATCAAAGTATTTTTTCAGGGTCAACCTCCACAATAAAAGAAGGGGGGAGGTTTTTTATAATTTCTGATAACTTTGGGTTTGGCCAGTCTTTTGGTTCCAGCTTAAGCAAAAGGTTTTGTTCATACTCCTTAATAGCGCCCGTTAAGGTAGGGTAAACGAGTGGCTTGTATCTTTCTAGTTTGTCAGCCAGTTTTTTTATCTCGCGCTTTGCCATTTCAGGTCGGCCGGCTAGACTAACTTTAAGCAAAACCTTGAACGGCGGATAGCCAAGCTTTTTACGTTCAGCGATCTCTTCACGGAAGAAGTCCAACAAGTTGCCTCCCAAAACAAAATCAAAAACTTTTTCCTCGGGGTTGCCGGTTTGGATTAAGAAACGCCTGGTCGCTTTGGCGCGTAGTCTAAAAAGCAGAGAAAAAAGTTTTTCAGCAATTCGGAAATCCGGCAAGGCAAAAAAAGCGTCTATTCCGCCTATCGCGACATTTTCGATCTCGTTCGGCAAGTAAGGCAGGGCCATCTCCGTGCCCAAAAGAACGGACCCTGGCGAAGACGCAAATTTTTGGACAATCTCAATCGCTTTTTTGTTGTTTTTAACAGAATCGCTGTCTAGTCGAAAAATATTTATCTCAGGTAGCAGTGTTCTGATATCTTCTTCTATTTTTTCTATTCCATAACCAAGGACCGCTAACCGTGACCCGCCGCAAACCTTACAAGTGTCATCAATCTCAACGGCCTGGTTGCAGCGGTGACAGATAAACATTCGGCCAGTCTGACGCTCTGGAGTTTTTTTGTGTATCACCAGTGGTGTTTGGCAGACATCACAAGTAACCACGGTTTGGCAGTCGCGACAGATAACGACAGGCGCCAGACCGCGTCGGCCGGAAAAAATAAACAAGTTTTCGCTCCTTTCTTTGTTATTTTCTATTAACCAACCAAGTTCTTGACTTAGGCTGCCAACGGTGATTCGGTCTTCGCTATTTTTGTTCAGTTTGGCAATGACCTGTTTGATTTCAGCGTAAAGACGATATTTAACTGGGTTGATTGGCGTGATTTCGTTTTGGCCAAGACGATAAATCGTTTCGCTCCGCAAAACAATATCGCCAAAAATTAATCTGACTTTTCGGCGTCGGGCATAATCTTCGGCAAAGCGACGAAAATCTAAGAAGGGTCGGACGCGGCTTTTATAAGCGGAAGAATTTTCTTTATCTATGATAAAAGTTTTTATGTTTTCGCGCGGCAAGGACAAGAACATTGGCGTGGCAATTATCAAAACAGAATGGTCATTTTCAATCGCTTTTTTCCAGGCGGTCAACAACTCTTTCTTGGATAGTTTGTTGTGCAAAATTATCACATATTGTTCTATGCCGCGAGCGATAAAATTTTGCGCGTTTTTTATTTCAGTGACATTAGGTAAACACCAGAAGACAGATTGCTTTTTAGCAAAAGCTTCCCGAATAAGACTTTTGTAAAAAGACCAACGTTCTTCCTCCGAAGCCTGTGAAGCTTGAATTTCTGAAACAACATCCTCGGCGTCTTCTTTAGGCAGCGAAACTTTGATGTTTTCCGAATTATCCAAAACAATTTTCGGTGTTAGTTCCTTTATGATTTGGCCGAGCGAGCAGGCAAAATACTCCGCCGACCAGGTGGCGCTTGCCAAAAACTCGGGCAGAAAGAACCCTTTGTTTTTGATAGGGCCTAGTTTTTTCATCGCGAAATCCGAATTTTTTATTTGCGCTTTAAGGTCTCCTGCTTCTTTAACAGAAGCCACTAGGGCCGTTATAGTCTTGTTTTTTAAGGGCGCTTCCACCAGCATACCGGGCTTGATTTCTTGGTTGGAAAAATAGGCTAGACGCTCTTTAAAAACACCTTTTGCGATAGGGATGGTCTCAACTATTTTCATAGGTTCTCATTTTAGAGTATATAGTCTTTTGGGGTTATTCACAACCGGTACTAGTTGCCGCCGGTTTGTCAAAAGTGTTATAATTTAAGCAATAAAAGATGACTGAACCTGAAAATCAATCAAGCCTTGACAAAGATAGTTTGACGGGGGATCTTGTCTCTAACCAACAGACAACTCTTTTGTCGAAAACCAAAAAGAACTGGTTGGGTTATCAGCTGTTTTGGCGTCGTCGCGCTTTGTTGCCAGCCATTAAAGCGGATATTTTACCGGCCAAAAGACTTAACCGGTGGCCGGCCGTGTTGCTTGGCGTCTTGTTTGTTTTATCTTTGTTGAGCACGGACTTGCTCTATTGGGATTCGGCTGTCAGAGTCGGGACAAAAATAGTGGCAATGACTACAAACACTATTGGGGTAACTTATGCTTACATGACTAAGCCTCTAGATTATACTTTGGATAAGGCCGCTTATTTAATAAAAGGAGTTGAACAAAAAAATTTGGCAGCGGTGACAGCCAATGGGGGTGAATTGGTCAAGAGGGGGTATAGCCAGGTTATCAAAACTTTGGCTATTGGCGAAAATCAAATAGCTGACAAATTAGAACAAGCCAGTCGAGACTCCAGTTTGGCCTTGATCCAAAAGAGCAACAGTTGGGCAACGAACATAAATGGGGTTAAAGAAAAAGTTGCTGTTCGTCGTCAGTTACTTGGCGCGCGCGCTCTAGTTGTTTTGGACAAAGTCGTCGGTGTTGACTCAGGTTTTTTTGCTTCCGTTAAGCGGGGAGTGTCTCAGGTAAGCAAAGAAGTCAAGGCTCTGCCCCCGCAAGTGGCGGCAACCTGGAACTCGGCCTCTATGATTAATTTGGGCAGAATGGAAAACACTCTTCGCCAAATCTATGAGAGATGGTCAATCAGATTAATCAAATGGGCGATCTTCCTTGATAACGGTTTACTTTGGTTTGAAAATTTACCGGTTCGCCTAAATCAAAAAATTTCCGCTATTTGGACAGCAACTTTGCTTAAGGCCGACGAAGTTGCGTTGAATTGGCGCAATTTTATAAACCCAAGCGAGGTTAGCCCGGAGGCCATGGCGGAAATTAAAAAAGTGATCGCCGAAGAAATTTCCAAAAACTTACGATTACAAAGCCAAAGTGGTCAAGTCGATGATGACACAATGAGGGCTTCCTACGGAGCGGTAGTCGTGCCATCCACCGGCGATCCGTCCGCCGATGAAAAGATAAAAAAAGACCTGGAGAAACAGTTTTCCGATGAGGTTTCCATCAGTTTTGATAAGAGTGGTCAAGCCGGGGTCATCACTCCGATATTTGAAGATGGCGAAAAAGGCGACGACTATGTCTTTTTATTGACGCCAATTAATCAATGATGAAGTTAGGAATCAAAAATTTTTGTCGGCCGGTTCTTTTGATGGCCGTTGTTCTTTTCCCTTGTTGGGTGCTGGCTGAATCTTTTTCGCTTAGGCCAGCTAAACAAGAAGTTGTGCTTAACCCCGGTGTCTCAGCGCAAGAATCTTTTACAATTACCAACAACCTTGGACGCAATTCTTATTTTGAGCTTAAGTTAAAAAATATTGAATTAAATCGACCGGGAGTTTATCCGTTAACTGATTTTGTAAGTTTGGAAGGTGAAAGAGTTTTTGTGGCTGACGGTCAAACAAAAACAGTTTATTTTGGAATTAATATTCCGACGGAAACAGCCCCAGGAGGAGCTTATGGTTTCCTGCAAGTGATCGCCAGTCCGAATCAGGGGGCCAAAGGAGAAGCGGGCGTTTCAGCCGCCCTGGGCTCAACTATTTTTGTTCGTGTCGGGGGGCCAGTTAAAGAAGAGGGGAAACTGGTTTCTTTTGGAATTTTGGGGCGGCAATTAAAATTTGCAGCTCCTTTGGAGTGGCACTTTTCTTTTGAAAATTCTGGCAATATTTATTTGAATCCTTATGGTAAAATGATTTTGGTCAACAAATTAACAGGCTCTCAAACTTTAGTGGATATTCCTCCACGTTCAGTTTTGCCCGGTCAAACTCGTTTATCTGAAACCAAAACAAGCGCGTTGGGTTTCCCCGGCCTCTATTCCGCCTCCTTGTTGCTTAATCGAGGGTATAATGACGAAGTTGATATGAGGGAAACCAGTTTTTGGTTTTTACCTTGGCCGATTTTGTTAATTTTTTCCGCTATTCTTTTGTTCTTCGTTTGGGTGATAATCTTTAAAATAATCCGCAAAAAAAATGTTTAATCTTAAAAAAATTGTGACGGCGGTTATGTTATTTTTTGCCAGCTCGGGTTTGGTTTTCGGTTATGTGTCTGAAAGTTCTAACTATCGGATGGAAAAGGACAGCTTTAATTTTGGCGGAACGGAGAATTCAATTTCTTCAAATTATAGCTTGAGTGACACTCTTGGGGAGTTTGCGTCGGGAGATTTGTCGGGGACTCTTTACGCGGTTAAGGCCGGTTATCGCGCGGCGGCCGGGGATTACACAATTACAATTTCGGCGCCAGAGAATATATCTTTGGCTGGATTGACGACGACCGGCGGGCAATCAGATGGCAGTGGAAGCTGGACGGTAACAACGAACGATCCGAATGGCTACTTGTTGTATATTAGCGCTGGCGCTGTGCCGGCGTTGCAAAGCGCGGGTGACAGTTTTGCTGATTATACGCCAGCTTTAGTTGGTGTGCCTGATTTTGGCTGGTCGGTTGGCTCAACTGCTTCTGAGTTTGGCTTCACTGTTTCCGGCAGTGATGTGGCGGCCGCTTTTAAAAACAATGGTTCAGTTTGCAATGTTGGTTCTGAAATTACCGCTGACCGTTGTTGGTATAACTTATCAACCTCTGATTATCTAATTGCCTCTAACAATGATGCCAACAATCCAGCCGGGACGGTTACAACTGTAAAATTCAGGGCCGAAATCGGCAGCGGAAAAACCCAAACAGTGGGCTCTTATTCGGCGGACATTACCTTAATCGCTTTAAGTCAATAAAGTGTTTAATTTCAAAAAAAATTTTATTCTGTTTTTGCTTTTATTTTTGTTTGTAACTCCTTTTGTTCTTGGGGCAGAGACGGACTCAGTTCAAGTTGGTTTGGAAGTTACCTCCGGTTCTGGAATTAGCGGTTGTACCGATCCTTCTGCTAGCAATTATAGTTCAAGCGCCACAATTGACGATGGTAGCTGTGCTTATGGTGGTGAACCGACACCGCCTAAAGATGTTTATGGTTGCACTGATGAAGAAGCTTTAAATTATGACTCAACTGCCACTGTTGATGATGGTTACTGCCAGTATCCAAGTGTGCCAAATGTTACAAATTTTTCGGTAATTTATAAAGAAGACAAAAATGAAGCTTTTTTGTCTTGGCGTAACCCCAAAAAAGACTTTTCGCTTGTTAGAATAGTTCGTTTGGAGGGGGGAATTCCCAATAATCCAAGTGAGGGCGTTCTTATTTTCCAAGGCAAGGGTCAATCGGCTAAAGACAGCGGGGTTGCGACTGGCAGCTTATATTATTATGCCGCTTTTGTTAAAAATAAGAAGGGAGAATTTTCTTCTGGCGCGATCGCCTCTCTTGATCTAAGGGGAGAAGAAACGGAGGAGGAGAAAGAGGAGGTTGAAGAAACGGAGGAGAAAGAGGAAGAAAAGGAATCTGAAAATAAAGAAGGAAAATCTGACGGGGAAGATGGGGGGAGAAAAGAAACAATGGATCCTTTTATTGGTTTGCCCCTGGCCACTTCCACCCCCTTGAGTGAAGCCTCTTGGTTTTTGCGTTTGCTCCAACCGGGCGAGCCAATCAAGCTCTTTAATCGTGGGGAAACAGTTTACATTAAGGGGGGTAAAACTCTGACTTTGGAAATGAATTACAAGCAGGTGCCCAAAGTTTTAAAAACAATCGGCGTAACTTTTGTGGACACAGAAAACCCGCAAGATGTGACGGCAGTCATCTTGCGGGTTTCGGCTGATAAAAAAGTTTACCGCGCGACTGTGCCGGCTTTTAAATATGGAGGTGTTTACGAAATGTATATTTATTTGATTGACTACAACAACCAAACAATTGTCCCGACGAGAGGTAAGATCTCGGTTTCGGGGACAAAGCGTCCGGGTGCCGAGCTTTTGTCTCTGACGGTTGAGGCGGTGGCGCCAACGGTGGTTGCCTCCGGTTTGGCGGTGGGTTTTTTCCCCACATTGGCTGATACCTTTAATTATTTGGTTCGTTTGCTTGGTTACTTATTTGGCCGGCGGAAAAAAGCTAAGCCTTGGGGCACAGTTTATGATTCGGTCACCAAACGGCCTCTTGATCCGGCCTACGTTTCAATAGAGCCAGTCGGTGGTGGCAAAGAAATAACCAGCGCTATCACGGATATTGATGGACGGTTTGGCTTTTTGTTACCTGCCGGCAATTATCTAGTCAAGGCAAACAAAACTCATTACCAATTTCCATCGCAAAAATTGGCTGGCCAAAGGGTGGATGAGCTTTACGATAATTTGTATTTTGGCCAACCCTTGGCAACTGAAGGCGAGGAAGTTATAAACCTTAACATTCCAATGGACCCTATTGGTTTTGACTGGAACGAGTTTGCCAAAACCAAAACCGATTTTTTCCGTTTCTATTCAAAAAAAGAAATTTGGCGAAACCGGATTTTTAACATGATTTTTTATTTGGGCTTTCTTTTGTCTATTTATACTCTGGTTTTTCGGCCTTCGGTTTTAAACATAATTCTAGCTTTGCTCTATGTGGCGGTTTATATTTTTAATAAGTTGTGGCGTTCTAAATATAAACCGCGGCGTCTTTACAAAAAAGAAACCGGCGAGCCATTGCCTTTTTCTATCATCAGACTGTTTTTGCCGGAAATTAATCAGCAGGTTAAAAATGTCGTGACTGACCAGGTGGGAAATTTTTATATCTTGGTCAGACCGGGGAGTTATTACTACACAGTGGAAGAAAAATTGCCTGACGGTTCTTATCAGAAAATTTATCAATCTGAACCGCTAGAACTGAAGAAAGGCGTGTTCACCACGGACCTGCGTGTCTAAGGCAGATAAGACACAGATCTTCGCGGATGAAACGCGGATGGGCAGCTTTTAACTATCAGGTTTCAGAAAACAAGATGAAACCCCTACAACTTATCTATCTGCGTTTTTGTCAGCGCAAATCAGTGTTTCGTCTGCATTAGAAGTTTTTGCTTTTTGCCCTCTAATCTAGTATTATTTCTACCGTGCCTGAGGTAACTGACAAATTTATTATTGACGGTTTAGGCGGTCAGCAAACATTGTCCGGTGAGATTGTGGTTGGCGGCGCTAAAAATGCCGCTCTCAAGATTTTGGCTTCCGTCGTGCTTTTTCAGGATGGTTTTATGACCAGCAATGTGCCGGAGATTGAGGACGTGTTTCGGATGCTTGATTTGTTGGTCAACCTGGGTGTTAAAGTAAACAAAAAAGACAAAGGTGTTTACCAGCTTGACGCCAGCGCGATTTCCAATAAGCCGCTTTGGTCAGAGATTGCCAAGCGAATGCGCGCTTCAATTGTTTTGACTGGACCCTTGTTGGCGCGTTTTGGCGAAATATCATTTCCTTATCCGGGTGGTTGCGTGATCGGTAAACGGCCGGTTGATTTATTTTTGTCTGGCTTTGAAAAAATGGGCGCGACCATAACGGAAACGGAAGGTGTTTTTTGGGTCAAAGCGCCAAGAGAGGGTCTTTGGGGAGCTGAAATATTTTTCAAAAATCAAAGTGTCACGGCCACGGAAACTTTTCTAATGACCGCGGTTTTGGCCAAGGGCAAGACAGTGTTAAAAAATTGCGCTTTGGAACCGGAGGTTGCCAGTTTGGGTGAATTTTTAAACGAGTGTGGCGCCAAAATTTCGGGTTTGGGCACGTCAACAATTACAATTGAAGGCAACGGGCTTTTGACTGGCGGCAGACATGAATACAAAACAATCCCTGATCGGATTGAGGCTGGCAGTTTTATTATTTTAGGAGCTTTGGCCGCCTCTGACCTGAAAGTGGTCGGTTGTGAACCAAAGCACCTGGACGCTCTCATCAATTTGTTGCGTGAAAGCGGGGTGTCGCTTGAAGTTGGGGAGAACTTTGTCAGGGTCGGAAGTAGCAAGAAAAAATACCAAGCGGTAGATGTGAAGACTCATGAGTATCCTGGTTTTCCGACTGATTTGCAGGCGCCCCTCGCAATTTTCTTGTCTCAGGCGAACGGCGAGAGTTTTATTTTTGAAACTATTTTTGAAGGGCGTTTAAATTATTTAGAAGCATTGTCGCGAATGGGTTTGGAAGCTAAAAATTTGGACACTCACCGAGCGATTATTTATGGACCACGTAAATTAGAGGGTAAGGAAATAGAAAGTCCAGACCTGCGCGCCGGCTTGGCTTATGTTTTGGCCGCGATTGTCGCTTCTGGTCGGTCCGTCGTCCATAACGTCAAATACATTGACCGTGGTTATGAAAAAATTGAAGAACGTTTCCAAAAAATTGGCGTCAAAATAGAAAGAATAAAATAAAATTGGTTATTTTTATATTATATTTACCACTTTACGTCAAGTGGCTATTTCTCATTTTTTGGGCTAAAATGAGGACAATTAGCTTTAGTTTTTACATTTTAATTTTTAAATTTTACATTTATTGCCGTGGCGATGTTTATCAAAAGATTAGGGATAGATTTAGGGACGGCCAATACCTTGGTTTACGCGCCAAATAAGGGGATTGTTCTGAATGAACCTTCAGTGGTGGCGGTGTCTGAACCTGATAATAAAGTTGTTGCTGTTGGCACTGAAGCCAAAGAAATGGTTGGCAAAGCGCCTGACAACATTCATGTTTACAGGCCGATGAAGGATGGAGTGATTGCCGATTACCGTGTCACCGAGGCGATGCTTCGTTACTACATCAGCAAGGCGTTGGGGAAACTGAATTTTTTCAAGCCGGACGTGATGGTGTCTGTGCCGGCCGGGGTTACCTCCACCGAACGACGAGCGGTGATAGAGGCGACTATGCGTGCCGGCGCTAAAAACGCTTATGTGGTCAAAGAACCTATTTTGGCGGCCATCGGCGCCGGTATCCCGATTTATGAGGCTCGCGGTCATATGATTGTAGACATTGGCGGCGGAACCACTGATGTGGCGGTCATTTCGTTGGGCGGGATAGTGGTTTCCACGTCGGTCAAACACGCTGGTAATAAAATTGACCAGTCAATCGCCGATTACATAAAAAAGACTTTTAATTTGGCAATTGGCGACAAGACTGCTGAAGAAGTAAAAGCTTCTATCGGCTCGGCCATCCCGGTGGAAGAGGAATTGGTCTACTTAATCAAGGGTCGTGATTTTATGACCGGTTTGCCGCGTTCAGTGGAAGTGCGGACCAATGAAATTGTGCGGGCGATGGACAACGAATTAAAGGAGATCCTTCGGGCGATCAAGGTGGTTTTTCAAGAAACTCCGCCCGAACTGGCCGCCGACATTATTGACCAGGGGATTACGATGACTGGCGGTTCATCGCAACTTCGCAATTTGTCTGAATTGGTTTATCGCAAGACCGGGGTTAAGGCTTACTTGGCGGATGAAGCGCTTTTTTGTGTGGCCAAAGGGACCGGCATTGCCTTGGAACACCTTGGCACCTACAAGAAGAGCATCATCAGCAAACGTTAATTTTGTCGGTTCTTGGTTTTTGCGTTCTCGTTTTTTTAAATGCTAAATGGATTTTTTAAATAATTCCAATTTACATCATGCTTATCTTTTGGTGGGACGACCGGAGGACTTTTTGCCCAAGCTTCGTTTGTTGCTTTCGGAACGATTAGGGCTGGTCAACCTCTTGGCTAGTCCGGATTACATTGAAGAAAGTTATTCTTTATTTGGAATTAAGGATAGCCATTCCCTCAGACAGCGACAGATTTTGAGCGCCTTTGGTCAAAATGGCCGTTTCTTTGTTTTGACGATAGATTCGGCCACGATTGAGGCGCAGAACGCGCTCCTCAAGACTTTTGAAGAGCCAACCAAGGGGACACATTTTTTTGTCATCTTGCGCTCGGAAGATGTTTTTTTGCCGACATTGAAGTCCCGTTTTTTTGTCATTCGTTCCGGCGAGTCGCGCGGAAGCCAAGGGGATGACGGGATGGTTGCCAGTTTTCTTAAACTTTCTCCGGTTGCGCGCCTGGAATATGTCAAAAAAAATTTTATCAGAAACAAAACAATTGGCAAAGGTGAAGTTTTTCGTTTTTTGGATGATTTGGAGAGAGAGTTGTATGGAGGTTTCCGGTCTGTTGGACGAGGGAATGGCCTAAAAAGTTTGGCGGTCGTTAGCCAAGCCAAAAAACATCTTGCCAGTCCGCGGTCTTCACTTCGTTTGATTTTGGAAAACCTGGCGTTGACGATTTAAGGATTTTAATAACTCAAGTGTTAACTTTGAAGTTTCCCTGAATCTTTTTTGATTTCGGCTTTACGCTTGTTATTTTTTGGTCTATTATTAACTTAATTAAGAGCTAACTTTGTATCAATGTATAATTTTTTGCCATTTAAAAATCATTTACAAGAGATAGAAGAGTGGATTGGTCGCGAATATTTGAGTGTGCGGACTGGCAAGGCCACGCCGCAGGTTTTAGACGGTGTCATGGTTGAGTCTTATGGCTCAAAAATGCCGATTAAACATATTGCCAACATTTCCATTGAGGATGCCAAAACTCTCAGAGTTACGCCGTGGGACAAGAATCAAATAAAAGATATCCAAACGGCGATAGAAAAGTCCAATTTGGGATTATCGGCGGCGCCAAATTCCGACGGTTTGCGTTTGTCATTTCCCGCTTTGACCGAAGAAAGGCGGAAAATGTTGATGAAGTTGGTAAATGAGAAAATGGAAGAAGCGCGAGTGTCGGTTCGCAAGGAACGAGAGAAGGTTTGGAGTGACATTCAAGAGCAAGAAAAGGCCGGTCAAATTTCTGAGGATGATAAATTTAAGGCCAAAGATGAATTGCAAAAAATTATTGATGGCGTGAACAATAAAATTGCCGAACTGGCCGAACGCAAAGAAAAAGAAATTTTTGGTTAGTCGAGGTGTTATTTGTGTTTTTCTCACTTTGTTTTAGAAAGTTTTAGCTTTAATTTCTGATTTTTAATTTAACAATATGACCGCTATCATCTTCATCATTATTTTGGCGATTTTGATTTTTACTCATGAACTGGGTCATTTTTCGGCTGCCAAAAAATTTGGTATCAGGGTGGATGAGTTTGGTTTTGGTTTTCCGCCAAAACTGCTTAGCTTTAAGAAGGGAGAGACGGAGTATTCAATCAACCTGATTCCGATTGGCGGGTTCGTCAAGATTTTTGGTGAGAATCCAGATGAAGAATCAGAGAGTGGCCCGGATAATGCGCGGAGCATGATTCACAAGCCGCGTTATATTCAGGCCGTTGTCTTGGCCGCCGGTGTCTTTTTGAATCTGGTTTTGGCCTGGGGGCTTTTTTCGGCCAGTCTTTTTATTGGTATGCCGGTCGCTTTGGCCGATTTGCCGGCTGGAGCGCAAATAAAAGAAGAAAGGCTTTTGATTACCAGTGTGGTAAAAGATTCACCGGCAGACTTGTCGGGCCTATTGGCGGGGGACACTATTTTATCGCTTTCCAATGATGCCGCGAAAGTCGTTTTGCCGACCACCGAAGAGGTGCAAGATTTTTTGCAAGCCAGGGAAAATCGTCCGGTAGAAGTCGCTTACTCTCGGGGTGGCGGCGAAGAGTTGGAAGAGGGAATTTTAACGGTGGTGCCTAAGGCGGGGGTGGTTGGCGAAAAGGCCGGCATCGGTGTCTCAATGGAACGAGTTGGTATCGCGCGCTTGTCTTTCTTCCAATCAATTATCACTGGTCTTGAATTTACTTACCGCATGACGATTGTGACAGTTGTCGGTTTTGTCGATTTTGTCATCAGTTTGTTTACGGGTGGCAGTCAGGCTTTGGCGGAGGTGGCCGGTCCAATTGGTTTGTTTGGGATGGTTGCGGATATCAGCCAACTTGGTTTGGTTTATCTGATTAATTTTACCGCCGTTATTTCTATCAACTTGGCGGTTCTAAACTTGTTGCCGTTTCCGGCTCTGGATGGCGGCCGCTTGCTTTTTTTGGCCATTGAAGCTGTTAAGGGCTCACGTCTTAACCCCAAAATCGCCAATACCTTGAATGTGGTCGGTTTCTCCCTGTTGCTGCTCTTGATGGCCGTGGTGGCGGTGAGCGACATTTTGAAAATAATTTAAGGTCAATGGTATAAGCCAACATCCTGGAATTGTGTCAAGTAATTTGGCTGTTCCAGGATATTTGAGACAGTTTCTTTACGAACCTCTTTTTTTGGTTTAAGATGAGCATATGTTTCAGTCTCAATTATTCTCAAAAACCAGGCGGGAAGATCCTAAGGGCGAAGTTTCCCAAAATGCTAAATTGTTGATTCGGGCCGGTTTTATCCATAAGGAGATGGCGGGCGTTTATTCTTATTTGCCACTTGGTTTGAGGGTTCTGAATAAAATAAACGACATCATTCGTAAAGAGATGGATGCTTTGGGGGCCGTGGAGCTTGAATTGACCGCTCTGCAGAATCCGTTGCTTTATGAAAAGACTGACCGTTGGAGCGGCGACAAGGTGGATATTTGGTTTAAGACCGAGCTGCAGACCGGTGGCGAGCTGGGTCTTGGTTTTACCCACGAAGAGGCAATTACCGAATTGCTAAAGAACCACGTTAGTTCATATAAAGATTTGCCGCGTGCTATTTATCAAATTCAGACCAAGTTTCGCAATGAGACTCGCGCCAAGAGCGGTATTTTACGCGGGCGCGAATTTTTGATGAAAGATCTCTATTCCTTTCATGTTTCCGAAGAGGACCTGGACAATTTTTATGACAAGGTCAAGGGCGCTTATGAAAGAATTTTTGAACGGATTGGTTTAGGCGACTCAACCTATATCACTTTTGCGTCCGGCGGTGTCTTTAGTAAATATAGTCACGAGTTTCAGACTTTGAGCGAAGCGGGTGAGGATCTGATTTATTTGTCAGAGGGAAAAAAGCTGGCGGTTAATAAAGAAGTTTTGAATGATGAAACTTTGTCCGAATTGGGTCTTTCTCGCGATGAGCTATCTGAGAAAAAATCCATTGAAGTTGGCAACATTTTTAAACTAGGGACTCGCTTTTCTCAGTCCCTTGGACTTTACTTTAAAGATGAAAAAGGAGAGTCGCGGCCGGTCGTGATGGGCTGTTACGGTCTTGGCCCGGCTCGCATAATGGGGGTGATTGCTGAAATCAAATCTGATAATAAAGGTTTGGTCTGGCCGCGCGCCGTGGCGCCGTTTGATATTCATCTGGTAGTTTTGGGAAAAGAAGTTGGGTTGTCGGGTGACCGCGAGGCTTTGACGGAGACCGCCAAGACGGCCTTGGAAATCTATGAGGAGTTAACGGCGAGTGGGAAAGAGGTTTTGTGTGATGATCGCGATTTGTCGGCTGGTGAAAAGTTGGCCGATGCCGATTTACTCGGTATCCCTTTTCGTTTGGTGATTAGCGATTCGGCGATCAAGAAAGGGAAGTTTGAGTTAGTTGATCGAGCAACGGGAGAAATTGAATACTTATCGGAAGCGGAATTGCTAAATAAAGTTCGGTAAGTTAAGTCTAGATTAAAAATTAAAAAGTCAGGTTCTGTTAAATTACAAACAAACTTATAATTTATTTTAATTCTCAACTTCTAATTCCTATTACAAGATGTGGTACGATAGATTTTTTAAAAATTTGACAACTGATGTGGGGATAGACCTTGGCACGTCTACGACTTTGGTGTACATCAAAGGTCATGGGATTGTTTTGACGGAACCATCAATCGTGGCGATTAACCAAAAGACTGGCCGAGTGGTGGCGGTTGGGGATGACGCCAGTGAAATGATTGGTCGTACTCCGGCGCACATTCAAGCAATTAAGCCGCTGGAAAATGGTGTTATTTCAAATTTTGAGGTGGGCGAGGAAATGATTGCTTGCTTTTTGCGTAAAGCTCTGAGTTCGGTTGGGAAGGCATATTTTCGACAACGGGTGGTGGTGAGTGTGCCTTCAGACATCACCAACGTGGAACGGCGGGCAGTGCGAGACGCGGTGATGAATGCCGGCGCGCGCGAAGTTCATATTGTAGAATCGCCGATGGCCGCGGCCATTGGTATCAATATTCCGATTTATGACCCTGTTGGCAGCATGATTGTGGATATTGGCGGCGGCACCACCGACATTGCTGTTATTTCGCTTGGTGGCGTTGTGTGTTCCAAAAATTTACATATTGCCGGTGAAAAATATAACCAAGATATTGTGAATTATATTCGCGACGAATTCAAAATTTTGCTTGGTGAAAGAACCGCTGAGGAGGTAAAAGTTTCCATTGGCGCAGTTCTTAAACAACCAGTGCCGGGCGAAGCCTTGATCCGCGGGCGAGATCTGGTAACCGGCTTGCCGCGCGAAGTGGCGGTGACCGACTCTGATATTCGCGAGGCGGTATTTAATTCAGTTGTTTTGTTTGTGGACGCGATAAAGGAAGTTTTGGAATCTACTCCGCCGGAAGTAGTTTCAGACATTATGCGTCGGGGGGTTATTTTGGTCGGGGGTGGTTCCCAGGTGAGAGGCTTGACCGAGCTCTTGGAAAAAGAGATTGAGATACCGATTCATTTGGCGGAAGACCCGGGAACGGCGGTGGTAAGGGGGACCGGCGTTATTTTGGACGACTTTGAATCACATCGCGACATTCTTATTGATAATGAAGATGATTTACCCCCAAGATGATTTTTTATAGTTACCGCCAAAAGAGCCGAAATTGGCAAAAACCGGTGATTGTTTTAATCATAAT
>Ga0116187_1002146_pt1 | contig 19779 bp, 18 predicted proteins | sample AD_JPNNA6_MetaG_FD_89755 | JGI IMG/M metagenome (GOLD analysis project Ga0116187, IMG submission 89755) | Active sludge microbial communities of municipal wastewater-treating anaerobic digesters from Japan - AD_JPNNA6_MetaG | ecosystem: Engineered > Bioreactor > Anaerobic > Digestate | place... | reverse complement strand
TGCCTCATCTTCCATCCCCTCTATTCTATGATCTCGGTGCATACCCCGGCACCTACGGTCTTGCCGCCTTCCCTGATGGCAAAGCGGAGCTCTTTTTCCAGGGCGATGGGGGAGACGAGTTCGATGGTAATGGTAACATTGTCTCCGGGCATAACCATCTCAACGCCTTCGGGGAGCTTGGTGACACCGGTTACGTCAGTGGTTCTGATATAGAACTGGGGACGATAGCCGGAGAAGAACGGGGTATGCCGTCCACCCTCTTCCTTGGTTAAGATATAGGCTTCTCCCTTAAACTTGGTATGGGGGGTAATGGAGCCGGGTTTGGCAAGTACCTGTCCCCTCTCTACTTCGTCTTTCTTCACACCGCGGAGCAGGACTCCCACGTTGTCGCCTGCCTGGCCCTGATCCAAGATCTTGCGGAACATCTCTACTGAGGTGGCAACAGTCTTGACTGTGGGACGGAAGCCGATAATCTCTACTTCCTCTCCAGGTTTGATCACTCCTCTCTCTACACGACCGGTGACAACTGTACCGCGTCCGGAGATGGAGAAGACGTCTTCCACAGGCATGAGGAAGGTCTTGTCTGTATCACGGACCGGCTCGGGGACATAGGCGTCAACAGCAGCCATGAGCTCAAAGATGGCCTTGCAGTCAGGACAGTCAGGGCTGCCGCATCCGTGCTCTAAGGCCTTTAATGCAGACCCCTTGATAATGGGGATCTTGTCACCGGGGAATTCATACTGGGTAAGAAGCTCACGGAGTTCCAGCTCAACCAGCTCGATAAGTTCAGGGTCATCCACCATGTCTACTTTGTTGAGAAAGACCACGATGCTGGGGACACCTACCTGACGGGCTAACAGGATATGCTCTCTGGTCTGGGGCATGGGGCCGTCATTGGCACCAACCACCAGGATGGCTCCATCCATCTGGGCAGCACCGGTGATCATGTTCTTGATGTAGTCGGCATGACCAGGGCAGTCCACATGGGCATAGTGGCGGTTGTCCGTCTCATACTCCACGTGAGAGGTCGCAATGGTGATGCCCCGTTCCTTTTCCTCCGGAGCCTTGTCGATCTGGTCGAAGGGGATCCAGTCCGCCATACCCTTATTCGCCAGACACCGGGTAATCGCAGAGGTCAGGGTGGTCTTCCCGTGATCTATGTGTCCTATGGTTCCTATGTTGACATGGGGTTTCTTTCTTTCAAACTTCTTCTTAGCCATATAGAGCCTCCGTTACTGTTTTTTCTCTATTTTTCATTAAATTCTCAAGGATATGCTGGGGTACAGGGGTGTAGTGGAAAAACTCCATAGTATAATAACCCCGGCCCTGGGTAGCTGACCGGAGATGGGTTGTATAACCAAACATCTCGTCCAGCGGGATATGGGCCACAATGTATTTGAAGTCATTCCTGTCGCCAAGTTCGGCTATTCTCCCTCTCCGTGAAGAAAGGTCACCGATAACAGGGCCAAGGCAGTCGCCAGGCACATTGATATCGACCTTCATAATGGGCTCGAGAATAACCGGGTTGGCCTTTGTCACGCCATCTTTCAGACCAAGAGAACCGGCAAGTTTGAATGCAAGTTCAGAGGAGTCTACTTCGTGGTATGAGCCATCTATCAGTTCCACTTTAATGTTGACCAGCGGGTATCCAAATAGAACGCCCTTTTCCATTCTCTCCTTTACCCCGGCTTCGACGCTGGAAATATATTCCCTTGGGATGACGCCCCCAACAATCTTGTTTTCGAATACAAAATCAGCACCTTCAATGGGAGATACATGGAGCACCACGTGGCCATACTGGCCCTTACCACCCGACTGTTTTATATATTTTCCTATGCCTGTCACTGATTTTGTAATGGTTTCCCGGTACGCTACCTGGGGAGGAGAGGACAGCATATCGAGGTTATGTTCTCTCCTAGCACGATCCATGATGATATCCAGATGAAGTTCGCCCATGCCGGAGAGTATGACCTCTCCTGTGTCGCTGTCGAGCTTGACATTGAGCGATGGGTCTTCAACGGTGTAGCGGTTAAAAACAAGCCACATCTTCTTAAGGTCGTCCTTTTTCTTCGGAGCAATAGCAATGGATACGACCGGTGCAGGAACCTCTATCGTCTCAAAGAGGATTTCAAAGTCCTGGCCAGTAAGGGTGTCACCGGTTGATACTCCTTTGAGGCCAACGATAGCACAGATATCACCCGCCTGTATTTTCTTAACTTCTTCCCGTTTATTCGCATGGAGCCGGATAATTCGACCGATTCTCTCTGTCCTTCCTTTGGAGTTGTTAAGTACTGTTTCTCCGGTTTTCAGTTCGCCCGAGTATATCCTCATGTAGCTCAGCTGGCCCACAAACGGGTCATTCATTATCTTGAACACAAGACCGCTGAAAGGTTCATCAGGGGTGCCTTTCAAATATCCCTCTTCCCCCTCTATGGTCCAGTATTCATAAGGAGATACATCTGCAGGGGACGGGAGATAATCTACAATTGCATCGAGGAGCGGCTGAACACCCTTGTTTTTGAACGAGCTTCCGCACAAAACCGGAAGAATAGCGCCGCTCAAGGTACCTTTCCTGATAATCCGCTTGATTTCAGTTTCTTCTATAAGAGCACCATCAAGGTAAGCAGTCATAAAACCGTCATCTATCTCGGCGAGGGATTCCATGAGACGTTCCCTCAACACAAGGGCCTCGTCTTTCAGGTGGGCAGGAATGTCTTTAACAGTGTACTCGATACCCCTTGTTGCATTGTCATAATAGGTTGCCCTTTGCGTTATAATGTCGACATTGCCAAGGAGTTCATCTCCATCTTTCACAGGAATTTGGAGGATCAGCGGATTTGCCTTGAGGATATCCTTGATCATCCGTACACACCTGTAAAAATCGGCAGCAGGTCTGTCCATCTTGTTCACAAAGGCTATCCTGGGAACCCTGTAACGGTCAGCCTGACGCCATACTGTCTCTGACTGGGGTTCTACCCCTTCAACACCAGAAAAAAGTGCTACAGCACCATCCAGAACACGGAGAGATCTTCCGACTTCAACCGTAAAATCGATATGACCCGGAGTATCGATGATGTTGATCCTATGTCCTTTCCAGGAACAGGTTGTTGCAGCAGCAGTAATGGTGATACCCCGCTCCTTCTCTTGCTCCATCCAGTCCATGGTGGCGTTGCCATCATCGACTTCCCCTATTCTGTTATTGACGCCGGTGTAGAACAACATCCTTTCTGTAGTTGTTGTCTTGCCCGCATCAATGTGGGCCATAATCCCGACGTTCCTTACAATTTGATTCATGAAAGTGTTACCATCTGTAGTGGGCAAAAGCCTTGTTTGCTTCAGCCATTTTGTGGGTATCTTCGCGCTTCTTTACAGAACCACCCTTGTTGTTATATGCGTCAATAATCTCCCCTGCAAGCTTCTCAGTCATTGTTCTTTCTGACCTTTCCTTGGCATACCTCATGATCCACCGGATGGCTAAAGAAAGCTTCCTGTTGAGCCTTACCTCTACAGGGACCTGATATGTTGCACCTCCAACCCTCCGCGCTTTTACTTCTAATTCAGGTTTTATATTATCCATAGCCCTGTGAAACACCTTCAAGGCTTCTTCTTTCAGTTTGTTCTCAATGAGATCGAATGCCTCGTAGACAATCCTGCTGGCTGTGCTTTTCTTGCCATCGAGCATAACACGGTTAATAAGCCTTGCCACGACCAGATCATTATATTTTGGATCAGGCAATTTTTCTCTTTTTGAAACATGTCCCTTTCTCGGCATATCGTTGCTCCTTGAATGCTATCCTTACTGTTTGGGCTTCTTTGCGCCGTATTTTGATCTGCTTTTCTTCCTGTTGGCAACACCGCTCGCGTCAAGTGAGCCCCTGATGATGTGATACCGAACACCTGGAAGGTCTTTCACCCTGCCGCCCCTGATGAGAACCACAGAGTGCTCCTGAAGATTATGGCCAATTCCCGGAATGTATGTTGTCACCTCAATACCGTTCGTCAGTCTTACACGGGCAACTTTCCTCAGAGCCGAGTTTGGCTTCTTAGGAGTTGTAGTATACACTCTCACGCAAACTCCCCTTTTTTGTGGGCAGTTCAAAAGAGCAGGCGATGAACTCTTCTTTTTGACTACTTCTCTCCCGAGCCTTACTAATTGGTTAATAGTAGGCATTCTTTGTTACCTCCAAAAAAATAATCCCTTAGATTTTTAAGGGATACGAATACTGCGGAAAAACTTCGGTATATTAAACGATTTCCCTTATGATGTCAAGAGATTTTTCAATTTTTAAGCAGGTCTTGTCGACGGAGTTTTAGACAACAATTATAGACCATTGAGAATCGATCAGCCTCTATGGAGTTCCACGTTTCTTTAGTTTTTTGTTTTAGTTTTGAGATAAGAACTGCAAAAAGATTGCTGTATTGAAAAATCTCATTAAAAATAAATAGCTACCAAAGAAAGCTTCTGTTCTCTTTCGGAATAGATATCAGAAAAACCTTGACATCATCTTCAAGAGTATAATAATTTTCAGTCACATCCAAATACATCTTAGCCCTTTTAGGAATATTAGGTTCACTATAGAATAGAGGAGGTATTCATATTATGTCCGATGATTCAAAAGTTTTTGGAATGTCTGCAAGTGCAGGAAGATGGATCTTTGTCATTCTGGGCATGGTTGTCAATTTCTGCCTAGGTGCTGTTTACGCTTACAGTGTATTCAAAAAACCACTGGAAGAACTATTCAACATAAGTGCCACGCAGGGCGGTTTACCATACATGATCTTTCTTGCCATGTTCGCCCTCTTCACCTTCGTGGCAGGTAAATTCATCGACAAACTCGGCCCCAGGAAAGTCATGATGGTGGGCGGCGCCATTGTCGGTATCGGATGGATGCTCACATACTTCGCTTCCAGCATCTGGATGGTAGTACTCACCTATGGAATAATCGGCGGTGCTGGTGTTGGCATCGTCTATGGCGGACCTGTCTCAGTTGCAACCCGCTGGTTTCCCGATAAAAAAGGTCTCGCTGTTGGCCTAGCATTGGCCGGTTTTGGCGGGTCAGCCATAGCAACTGCCCCAATAGCTTCTGCCCTCATAGGCAAATGTGGGCCTCTCGGAGCGTTTGGAGTATTGGGTATCGCGTTTTTCTTTATAACTATTATCCTTTCAATGCCCATGAAATTCCCCCCTGCAGGATATAAACCAGCCGGATGGAACCCTCCAACAACAGCCACCGGCGGAGCAGCATCATCGTTTACAGCAGGGCAAATGATGAAAACAGGAAGTTTTTACGGACTTTGGCTTTGTTATATTCTCGGTACCACAGCCGGTCTCATGGCAATCGGCATATCTGCTGCAGTGGGAAGAGAGGTTATAGGCCTTGAAAAAGGTGCAGCCGCAACACTGGTTATGATATTTGCTGTTTTCAACGGTATCGGCCGCCCAATCTTTGGTGCCCTTACAGATAAAATAACCCCCAAGTGGTCTGCAATCCTGTCATTCGTTCTCATTTTTGTCGCCTCAGCCTTGATGCTTGCAGCCGGTCAGGGATCCGTTGGTCTGTATGCAGTCGCCTTTTGCATATTCTGGCTCTGTCTCGGAGGCTGGCTTGCAATAGGCCCGGCAGCAACAGCAGGTTTCTTTGGTCTTGAGGGATATGCACAGAAATATGGTGTTGTGTTTAGCTCATACGGTCTCGGTGCAATCATCGGGGGCATCATTTCCGGAAGCGCCAAGGACGCCTTTGGAAGCTACACAATAGCGTTCTATCCTACAGCGGGCATGGCAATCCTTGGGATCATTATTGCTCTTATTCTCCTGAAACCGCCAAAAAAATAGAAACCATAATCGATAAAGAAGGTAAAAAGGGGCAGACTTCAATGGGGTTTGCCTTTTTTTATTGCACAAAAGATTCCTAAGCAAATTTCTTATAATCTATCCAAAATTTTTGTGATACAATCGCCTTACCTGCATAAGTTGCATAGAACATTTAAAATTGAAGGGGAAGCATTTATGAATGAGTTTTTCTTTCCAAAAAGTATTGCCATATTTGGCATATCTTCTTCGCCTGGTAATTTAGGGATTGGAATATTGGAAAATCTGGAGCGTTTTTCTTTCAAAGGGGATGTTTATCTGATTGGGGAGAAAGGCGGGTCGGTGAGGGGAAAAACTATCTTGAAAGGCATTGCAGAGGTTCCCGGCATTCCAGAACTTGCTATTTTTATAATACCCGCCAAAGGCATCCCTGGCAAACTTGAAGAATGCGGCAAAAAAGGCATCCGGCATGTAATCATTGAGTCAGGGGGTTTCTCTGAGTTTGGAAAGGAAAAAGAAGCATTGGAGAAGGAGGTTCTCGCCATAGCAAAACAATGGGGCATTAGAATCCTTGGACCAAACTGCCTCGGCACCGTGAATCTGGAAAATGGCCTGGTTTTACCATTTGTTCGTTTTCACGAGACATTTTTACAGAAGGGGGGCATCTCGCTTATCTCCCAGAGCGGAGGTCTCTTGCACGACATACTCCTCCTTTTGTCCTGTGACAACCTTGGAATCAACAAACTCGTTAGTGCTGGCAACAAGCTGATGCTGGACGAGTGCGAATTCCTCGAGTACTTTGCTTCTGATCCCGCAACAAAAACCATCGGCCTCTACCTGGAAGACATTAAAGACGGAAGGCGCCTTTTTCGCCTTGCAACTTCTACCAATAAACCAGTCATCCTCCTCAAGGCCAATGAAAGTTCCGGTAGTTCTCAAATTGCGCAATTTCACACCGCCTCCCTAGCTGGTGATGATCTTATTGCAGACAACATCCTTTGCCAGGCAGGAATCCACAGGGTCCGCACACTCGATGAAATGATCAGTACCATCAAAATCTTTTCCCTGCCACTCATGAGAGGTCAAAGGCTTGCAGTGATAGCACGGTCCGGAGGACACGCAGTCATGGCAGCTGATGCTGTATACCGCCACGGTTTCAGGTTGGCACACCTTTCCCAAGACATTTTCGACCTCGTGGGACAAAAAAAGAGGGTTGATGTAATCAGAGCAACCAACCCTGTTGATCTTGGTGACATCTTCGATATTAACTTCCATTACACCATACTGGAAAAAACCCTGAAAGAGAACGGTGTGGACGGGGTACTCTTCATTCACTCTTACGACCTTCAAACGGATGGCGACGCAACACTGGCCTTAATTCAAAAAATCAATGCCATTACAAGGGTACAACCAAAACCAGTGGTATTCTGCATGCTCTCTGAAAAGGAGCAATGGTTCAATATGAAAGATGGGGCAAGCTTTCCTGTTTTTTCAGAGGCAGACCAGGCAGTGAAGGCGCTTGCCAGGTCTCGAAGCCATTTCAGGCGGGCAGCAGCCACTCTGAGGGCTTCTACTGTAAAACGAAGGAAGTACCTCATGACGACAAACGTTTCGCCTCATACAAAGACCTCATTCCTGTCTCCTGCAAAGGCTTTTGAATTGATCCGCCAGTATGATCTACCTGTGGCCGATTACGAGGTGACAAGGAATTTTGAAGAGTGCAGGAATGCCGCACAAAGGCTTGGATACCCAGTAGCGCTAAAAACCGCACTGTCAGGCATTTTGCATAAAACCGAAAAGGGCGGGGTCAGGCTTCGTGTGGCCTCCGATTCATCCCTTAAGGATGCATTCAATAGCATGGAGCCTGGTCCATACCTGGTACAGAAAATGGTTGAGACGGGGCTTGAACTGATCATTGGATCAAAGCTGGATCCTGCCTTCGGCCATGTTCTTATCTTCGGCATGGGTGGCATCTATGTAGATCTGTTTAAAGACATTGCTGTTCGCATGGTGCCGGTGAATAAAAAAACTGCCCTCAGGATGATAACCGATATGCAGGGATCTGCAATTCTCAGAGGGTATCGTGGCAATCCACCATATGACCTCAAGGCCATTGCCAACTGCATTTCCAGGATATCGAAACTTTTAATAGACCACCCTGAAATCGTAAACATTGATATCAACCCCCTCATTGCCTATGAGGAGGGTAACGGATGCATCATTGTGGATGCAAAGATAGAGACTGCCTTGTAGCTTTGTTCGTTGTCTTATTAATGTCGGGTTGTGTAGTAGCTTCAGGTTTTCCTCGATAAACCGGTGAGTATTGATGGATGAAAAAACAGTACATTCCTGATCCAGCCATTACCTCAAATATACTCAAATTCTTGCCTATGCGTCATAAGAAGTATATACTCAATCATGTCCAGGATATTCCTTTGCGTTGACATGGATGCCTTTTTCGCCTCTGTTGAGCAGCATGACAACCCTGATCTTAAAGGAAAGCCCATAGCAGTTACCGGTGTAGGTGAAAGAACGGTCATCACCACCTCTTCTTACGAGGCGAGACAATATGGTGTAAAAACAGGAATGACTCCCCGTGAGGCAAAGAAGCTCTGCCCACATATCATCTTTGTCACCGGGCGCAATAGGAGGTATGCCGAGACCTGTGAAAAACTCGAAACAATCTGCGACCGCTTCACCCCTGACAGAGAAACCTACTCCATTGATGAGATATTCCTCGATATCACAGGATCGCATCACCTTTTTGGAGGCCCTGAGGAGATGGCCCGAGCTATCAAGGAGACAGTGAAGGAAGAGCTCGGCATCAACTGTACCATAGGCATAGGCCCTAACATCCCCATAGCCAAGCTGGCAAGTGACCTGGCAAAGCCCAATGGCCTCAAATGGATCAAAAAGGAGATGGTTGCCTCTGTCCTCGAAACGCTTCCTGTGAAAAAGCTGTGGGGCATTGGCCCCCACACAGAAGAGAAACTCCGTGCCATGGGGATCAAAACCTGCGGAGAGCTGGGTGCGGCACCCCTTTCCCTTCTTATAAAAAAATTCGGTGTCTTTGGTAGCCAGCTCAAAGCAATGGGCAGCGGTATCCTGGATCGACCTCTGGAACCTGCTGACAGTGACCCGAAATCGATAGGCCACAGCAGGACCTTTGAAAAGGACCTGTGGAAAAGAGAAGACATAGAGCCTCAGCTTCTCAGCCTAAGCGAGATGGTGGGAAGGAGGGCAAGACGCTACGGATACAAAGGAAAAAAAGTTACCCTCACAGTCAGGTATGCTGACTTCAAGACATTCACCAGACAAACAACCATACCCGACTGTACCAACGATACCGGTGAGATTTACCGGACAGCACTTTCCCTCTTTGACGGAATACATCTGACCACAAGCATACGGCTCCTTGGGGTATCTCTCTCATCCTTCGGAAAGAATGAACAATTAGCGCTCTTTGAGGAACCACACCGTAAAGACAGAGATGCCCTGTTGAAGGCTATGGACAGAGTCAATGACAAGTTCGGCGAGAACAAGATCACCTGGGCTTCAACGGTCAACCAGAAAAAGGGCCACAGTGTAATCTCACCTGCATGGAGGACATCAGGAGTCAGAAAAAGCGATGTATGAGGGATTGTTCCCGTGCAGGACTATTTTCTATGTTTTTGCCCGCAGTCGCTACCCCTCAGTTCCGTATTTGAAGCAATAGTTTTGCTGAAGGAACCCAACAATTTGTCAGACTTTGCATTCTTGGGATTCTTACCCAATGGACTGGCAGCAGTGATGGGTTTGGCCTCACCGTGAACAAGGGCACAAACTTAAATCGCCCTCTGTGTGGGTGTTTGGATTGCAATATGTGAGGGTAAAGTTGCTAACCCATTCTGACAGATTTTGTCATAAAAATATTACAGTGTTTTCTTCACTGCCTCAAGAATAGTTTCTGGCTTGGCGATATGCCATCCCTTGGAAAGTGCAACTTCCCTGAGACCTTCTGTTGCATTTATGCAAAAGGCCTGCGCTACTGCATCGAGCATCTCGATATCTCCTTCTGAGTCGCCGAAAGCAAGGGAACCTTCATGGGGGTACTTGTGAATGACGTGGTTGATAGCATCTCTTTTCCCTTCCTTCCTTGCAAGGGATTTGCGAATGGTACCGGTGTACACACCATCTTTAATATCCATCTCCGTCGAAACATATCCATGCACAGCAAAGTACTCTGCAACTGCTTTCCCGACGCATTGAACCTCGCCGGTAACGAAATAGATATCATATGTTGGTTCCAGCAATTCCATAAGATCTGCTGCAAAGGGAAAAAACTTATTGCCTTCGTCAGTCTCGAGAAAGCTCTTTGTTAAGGCAAGGATTGAATCAGTGTCGCGGTGTTTTAAACCATTAGCCAAGTGAATATTGAAGTTCTCGACGGTTGTCTCGTAATCAACCTGTTGTGATCGATACAGGTGCAGGTCATTATACAGACTATGGACAACATCCTTACCAACAACGTTCTCTTTAAGGAAGTACTCGGCCAGTGGAAAGATCAAATAGCCATCATAGATGGTTTTGTCAATATCAAAAAATGCTACCTTTTTGCCCTTCATAAACGTTTTACATAGTAGCCTGTATGCCTTTCCATGTCAATTCCAATCATGTTAATGACTTCACCGTGTAAGGAGACTGCGACGTACGGTCCCCCATTCAGACGTCCCTTCCCGTTGGCTGCGAGCGAGCAAGGCCGCTGGTGCAAATGGACGCATTTGTGCGGAATGCCTGATACCATATTCACCCAGATGCAAAATACAGTTTTGCTAATAATCTATGTCCTGCTTGAAATCCTTTTGATCCTTGACACTGTAACGGGGAACATCGATGATCCCATCCACCTCCTCCAGGTCAAACCACCATTTGTCTTCGTAGTGGGGCTTCCCGTATCCGAGGAGATCATCGAATTTGATTGCAAGGCTCCGAGCAAGTGCAGAATGGCGCATTGTCCAGTTCACTCCCCGGTGAAAGAGCGTGTATGGCTTGTTCCACGGACACACCTTGAGACATGTACCACAGCCTGACCCCCTCTTGTTTCCAACACGCATTCTTGTACATCGCTCAGCGTTGAGCGGCCAGTGCTCGTAACCCTTGTCCATAACCTTGTCACCAGAACTTATGGCGCCGGACGGACATTCGCGGGCGCATTTTTTACATTTGGAACAGAAATCCTGAAGGCCAAAATCTATCGGCTTATCAACCAGGAGGGGAAGATCGGTGGTCACCACAGCCCCTTTGAATCGCGGTCCCATGAAGGGATGAATAACGCAGTCTCCCATCCTTGCCATCTCACCAAGCCCTGCCCACAGAAGGATGGGGGGGAGAACAACCTGATAGTTTCGTGCATGGTGTGCACGGGCAGGGTACCCCAGACGACGAATATACTCTGCCAGTATGCATGCGATAAACCCTGTGGTTGAATAAGCCAGGAAGCTCATGGCATTACTGATCCAATCACTTCCGGTAAATGCGTTCGCTGTTCTCCAGTCCTGATCAACGAGCACAGCGATGGCATAGGTATGATTCAATTCGATTGGATCTCCCTTTGGGAACTTGTGGGTATAGACTGCATACTGGGGAAGTTTGCAGATACCAACTGCATCAGCCCTGAGAAAATAGGCAAGCTCCTTGATATGTCGGGATATGGCAGCCGGGTCTTCCGGTAGCGGTGCATGCCTGGCTGCCACAAGGCCATCGACCATCCTCATCATATTGCTGGTCATCCACAGCAGAGCACCTGAGACCGGTTGCTTGGGAACAAACCGGCGGACTTCCAGAGAGAGACGTTCGCCGAAATCACCCCTGAACGCCCTGTTGAATCCGCTCTCCCTTTCATCTACCCTTTTAACCTGATCTTCGTGTATAACGGTTGTTGGTCGATCAACCCGCTTTATTGAATCCATGGGAAAGGGTTCCCAGTTTCGTTCATGGTACCCACTCATATTGGCTCCTCCTTTTCCTTTAGTATGAGATATTCATATTTATAGAGATCTTCAACAAACTGGCTCATCACCTCTGCTTCATCAGAATAGTGGCCACCGTACATCAGAGCGAAGCGAGCCTCGTCTGTCAGGGTAAGGGGTATAAAATCGGCAAAAGGGCCCCGGATAGACTCGTAACCATGAAAACTGGCTATTTTTTGGAGGTAGGAGAATTTTATTGTGTACTCGTCGTGACCAGCAAGGGTAATCCGTTCCGGGTTCCCGGTTGATTTGATTTGAAAAAGCCAGCTCATTTCCCCTGAAACAGAAGCCTCACAACTGTGCTCTCCTATATATATGTAGGGAACTTTTGCACAGCAAAGTTTTTCAAGCGCCTCAATGGCACCCATATTTAAATTAAAAACTTTTCCCTCTGGCCGTTCCAGACCATACTTTTCAAAAATCCCCTGCACCCATTTTAGAACAGGATCATTGTTGGCATTCTTGCTGTCAAAAACTTCAGTTCTAATATTTATGAGGGATGGAAAGTCTCCAAGGTTCTCATTCATGATGACAAGGTCGAATGCTGAAAGATCGCTTGGCAACACTTCCAAGAAATCACCTTCTCGATATTCAACTGAAAATTCCTTGAGGGTTTCCCGCTGTTTATTAAGAAGAAACGGTGAGATGTCAAGCATACATGCCTTGAGCGAACTATCTTTTTCCAGAAAGTCTTTCATGAGGTAGCCGTAACCTCCACCGACTTCAAGAACGTGTGTCACATTCCACAGGGGTAGGAATGTGCATAGACAACCATAGAGAAGTCTTCCAAAAGATTCATTGCAGGTAAGCAACTTCCTCAGCGGCGTTCCCTCCTGTTGGAGGGCATTGCAAATGGTAAGTTCCCATCCGAGACTTTTCAGACCCCCAATGTGGTAGGATTTCGTTGAGTTGAGTGTGTAGTCTTTAACCATAGCCCATTCTTCCTGCAAATGCATAGCGCTACTAAACATAGCGTTAACTCATCAATAGGCAGCTCCATGAAGCACAACATCTGGTCATCCTGGGCAAACCGTCGATAGATGGGGAAACACGGTCTTTTGCGCCAGCAAAAGTTCTGTAACCGAACAGGGGCGAATGAACGTGTTTGTAGGAGATAGCTGACACCGGTGAACATTCTAATAGAAAATCCAGGGTAATATCAACTTTTTGAGTTGTTCTTGTTTATATTCTTTTGATCATTATCTGGTCCATCATCTATTTGCGATAAAAAAAGACCCCCGGGGGTTCCCGGGGGCCCTTGTTTTACGTAGTATAAATCCTACTGCCTGCCCTTCACGATCTCATCAACAATTGCTGGATCGGCAAGTGTCGTGGTATCGCCAAGCTCGTCTATCGCGCCTGCGGCAACCTTTCTCAGTATCCTTCTCATGATCTTGCCGGAACGTGTTTTTGGCAGACCAGAAACAAACTGGATTTTGCCAGGAGATGCAATAGGACCGATCTCCTTTCTTACGTGGGCTACCAGTTCTTTCTTCAGAGCATCACTTGGCTCAACGCCTGATTTCAGAATAATATACGCATAGAGGTCTTCGCCCTTCACTTCGTGCGGGAAGCCAACAACTGCCGACTCTGCAACAGCTGTAGTGAGGGAGTTAAGGGCTGCTTCAACTTCTGCAGTTCCCATCCTGTGACCGGATACGTTAACAACGTCGTCAATACGGCCCATGAGCCTGAAGTAGCCGTCTTCGTTCCTGATTGCGCCGTCACCGGAGAAGTAGAAACCAGGCTGCTGGACAAAGTAGGTTGTATAGAATCTTTCAGGATCGCCAAAAACACCTCTCATCATGCCAGGCCATGACCGGCCGATGCAGAGCTCGCCCTGCTCGTTGACCGGTGAGTCCACTGCTGGCTCTTTTGCAGATGATCTCGCCTGAAGTACTCTTGCGTCAACACCAAAGAACGGCAGAGTTGCAAAACCGGGTATTGTCGGCCATGCTCCAGGAAGTGCACAAATAAGGATACCACCTGTCTCAGTCTGCCACCACGTATCGGTGATGGGGCATCTCTCTCCACCAATATACTTGTGGTACCACAGCCATGCTTCAGGGTTGATAGGCTCACCCACGGACCCGAGGACTCGCAGTGAGGAAAGATCTCTGCCCTGTGGCCATTTTTCCCCTTCTTTCATGAGCGCACGGATAGCTGTAGGTGCTGTATAGAAGGAATTAACTTTGAATTTCTCAACAATTGCCCAGAACCTGTCAGGGTTCGGAAAAGTAGGAACAGACTCGAAAACAATCGAGGTTGCACCGTTACACATTGGTCCGTATACGATGTAAGAGTGACCGGTTACCCAGCCGATATCAGCTGTGCAGAAGAAAACGTCTTTTTCCTTATAGTCGAAGATATATTTGAATGATATGTACACATACACCATATATCCACCGACTGTGTGAAGAACGCCCTTGGGCTTGCCAGTGGAACCTGAGGTATAAAGAATGAACAGAGGATCTTCAGCATCCATCCACTCTGCAGGACAAACATCGCTGATATCCGAAGCAGCTAACTCTTCTTCAAACCAGGTGTCCCTTCCGGCCTTCATGGGAACATCAAACTTATCAAGCCTCTTGACTACGATGACTTTATCCACAGTGTGGCCTTCTTTTGCACAAAGATCGCATGCGATATCTGCATTTGCCTTTGAGCTCACATTCTTGCCTGAACGCCAGTAGCCATTCGCTGTAATAAGGACCTTTGCGCCGGCATCGAGGATTCTGTCTCGGAGTGCCTCAGCAGAGAATCCACCGAAAACGATCGTGTGGATGGCACCGATTCTTGCACATGCGAGCATTGCAACGGGAAGCTGCCATATCATAGGCAGATAGATGGCAACCCTGTCGCCCTTTCTCACTCCTCTCTTTTTCAGAACATTGGCAAACTTGGATACGTATGTAAGCATATCTTTGTAAGTAAGTTTCACAACATCATCTTCAGGCTCACCCTGGAACAGAATAGCTACCTTGTCTCCCCTGCCTTTCTTTATCTGTGCGTCGAGGCAGTTATAGGAAATATTGGTCTTGCCGCCGATAAACCACTCTATCTGGCCCTTTGAGAAGTCTTCCCTGTTTACCTTGAGCCATTTCTTGAACCAGGTCAGTTCTGATGCAATGTTTCCCCAGAACTCTTCCGGTTCATAAACTGACTGTTTCCACATTGTTTCATACTCTTCGCGGCTGCTCACATAGGCCTCTTCCACGAATTCCTTTGGGGGATAAAAATATTTGGTTTCTTCCTTAACTTCTGCCATGCTAAACCTCCTGATTTAATGTTGGGATATTACTGCTTATAACTTTCTTGTTTTAAACAATCTATTTTAAACACAAGGGTATGTGATGTCAATAATATATTGTTAATATTTTCACAATTATAGTGTGGTATGAAGATGTTGTCAATATAAAAATAAGTTGTATACAAAAACGAAAAAACATCCTTGTGAAAAATATCTTGAAGGCGGCAGCAAAATCTCGTAATATAGCTTATCTTAATAAAAACTTATACTGGAGAGGTAAAATGGCTGAGACTTTAAACGTTAAACAAAGTCTGAAGAAATTACTTGATGGTAACAAGCGTTGTGCTGCTGGCACACAACAGAACCCAAGGCAGGATGCGAAACGTAGAAAGGAAGTAACGAAGGGTCAGAAACCTTTTGCCGTTATAGTAGGTTGTTCGGACTCCCGTATCCCACCGGAGCTCATTTTTGACCAGGGACTTGGTGACCTTTTTGTTGTTCGCCTTGCAGGCAATATCGTGGATAGCCTTGCTATGGGAAGCATCGAGTATGCTGTTGAACACCTTGCCACCAAGCTCGTAGTGGTGCTCGGCCATGGGAATTGCGGGGCTGTCACTGCAGCAGCTAAAAGTGCAGACGCACCCGGTCATGTTGGGAGTATTGTGAAGGCCATTCAACCTGCCATAAAAAAAGCCCGCAAGCTGAAAGGAGATCTTGTCGACAATGCTATTCGGGCTAATGTATCATTGGTGGTAAACAAAATTAAGTCTTCGAAGCCTATTATGGTCGAAATGATAGAAAAGGGCGATGTTCAAGTCATAGGCGCATACTATAATATTGAAACAGGGGAAGTGGAACTGTTAGAAGGTTGAGTGGTTGGTTAGTTGACTGTACCCAGGCTATAGGTGCAAAATAATAGAATAGACAGCTCCTGCTGCCCTACTTCTTACTTTCTCAGCCTCTCAATATGCTGGCCTGCTCGTGGTAGATAGACAAATTTGATCAGGAGCCCGACAATGATCATAACAATGCTCAGTGCCTGGCCCATGCTGAGGAAACCAAGAATATAGCCAACTGGCAGGTCTGGCACCCTAAAAATCTCGCAGATTATTCGGAAGATGCCGTAGAGTACAAGAAACGCTGCAAAAACATCTCCTTCCCGCTTCTTATGGTTCTTATATATCCATAAAATAATGAACAGAAGAAAACCCTCCAGAAAAGCCTCGTAGAGTTGGGATGGGTGTCGGGGAATATTTCCTCCCTGTGGAAAGATCATGGACCACGGAACATCAGAGGGTTTTCCAAAAAGCTCGCCATTAATAAAGTTTCCAATCCTGCCAAACATGAGCCCAGGGGGACAAGTTGGAATGATAAGATCAGCAACAGAAAAAAACCTGAGCTTTTTTCGTTTAATAAAGATATAGCCGGCAAGAAATGATCCTATCAGGCCACCATGGAAGGACATGCCCCCATGCCACAATACAAAAACTTCCAAAGGGTTTTCAAGGTAGAAATTAAGGTTATAGAAGATCACATACCCGAGGCGGGCACCTATGATTAAGCCAAGGATCAGATAGAAATAGAGATCATCCAGTTGCGCCCTTGTTAAAGTAAACGCTTTCTTCTTAAGCTGATAGGCTGAGAGTAGATAGGAAGATACAAAACCAAAGACATACATAAGCCCGTACCAGCGCATTGCAAATGGACCTATTCTGAATATTACAGGATCAATGTTGGGATACGGGAGCACAACAACACCTCGAAGCAAGCTTTAAGCTGTAAGCTTCTAGCAAAATAACTACTTAAGCTGAGAGCCATGAGCTGTCAGCTGACTTATATACCATTTTTCTGGATGAAATCCCACAGTTGAGCAGCACTCCTGAAGACCACGCCATGTAGCCCAAGTTGCTGTGCTGTTTCCACATACTTTGAGATATCGTCAACATAAAATACTTCGTTCGGTTTAACATCCATTTTTTCAAAGATAGCATCGTAAATACGCTGTTTTGGTTTCTTTGCACCCACTTCAAAGGAAAGAAGCCATTCGTCAAACCAATGAACAATAGGATAGTTCTCCATTATGTAGGAAAAGTGGAGTTCATTGGTATTACTCAGCAGAAACAGAGGATATCTTTTTTCCTTCAGGTAGAAAATCACTTTATTGACTTCAGGATCATCACGGAAGATAGGGTTCCAGATATTGCTGAAAGCATTCATATCTATATCCAGCCGAAACTGTCGTTTAAGATTAGAGAGAAACTCTGCAGAAGACATCAGCCCCTCTTCATAGGGGTTTATAAGACCATTCTGGAGGTCAAACATTACATCAAAAAGTTGTTCTGGTGTGAATGCCTCTTTTTCTGTTGATTTTTCGTGAAGCTTCACTGCAATTTGCCGGTGTTCGAAAGGGAGAATAACGTTGCCCAGATCAAATACAAACAGTTTTATCATGGAAAAAAACCTTAATGGGATTCAGTGCGTTGTAGAGACCTGATGGATCCTGCAAATGTTGCCAGCCGCACACGTGGACAAGCCTTTTCTTATTACTGTGTTTCATCAGGTCCTGAATCTTTGTGGACATGTATCTGTCACGAATATACATCTCTTTGCCGTACCTCGTCAGTGCAATACCTTTTTCGAAGTAGAGTCGTGCTGTTGTCATTTCCAGGTTACCGTTCTGTAATTCTGGAAACGAGAACATTCTGTCGATGTTCTCCTCGCTGAGCAAATCTTCTATGTTTCTCAGTTTCACATAAGAAAAAAAGTCCATATCTATTAAATAGAACGGGATGCTATGTTCGGTTCCATAATCAGAGACTACGTCGTACTCGTAGGGCATTCTCACATAAGACAGGAGTGATGCCATGACCTCTTCGTTACATGGTTCGCCTTTTTCTTTGCGGTTGGCAATTATCTTATCAATCCTCCTCGTATACTCTTCGCTAAAGTTCCTCCGGAATCGTATCCCGTAATGGGACAACTCCAGGGTTATAGAATCGGGTTGGATACGGTCCAACCAGTATTTCAGGAGAACGGGGCCATATTTATCACGATGAATAACGCCAAGCATGAAAAACATATTTCCCGGCATGGTTGTTACATTACCATATTCCCAATCCATTTTCATTTCTGATGTGGTTATGGGTAGTAATCATTTTTCTTTACGAGTCTTTTTTCCTCTGCAAATACTTGCCAACATTCCTTTCATACGTTATAAACAACACATGAGGATCATAGATGTCCACATCCATGTAGGGCACTGGTACGAATGGACAGAATCCGCACGCTCCGTCTGGATGGATACAGGTCCGTACGTTACCAAAATATTTGACAAGGCCGGAAACAGGCTTTCGCAACAGTACGGTGATGTTATAAAGGATGAAGGGGTATTTGGTGGTATCCTGATCCCGGAGTACTCTCCAGAAACCAATGGTGTCCTCCCATTTGAAGGGGCAGCCGAGGTCCATACTTATCATCCTGAACTCATACCAATAGCCTCCCTCAATCCCAATTACCATCGGGACCCCGCAGCAATGCAACCGGAAGTTCCAGCGTTGGCCCAACGAGAGTTCAGCCATTCCGCGGTCCTTATGGGGGCATTTGAAAAGCAGTTGAAAATGGGGGCACGAGGATTGAAGCTACACCCAATCCACGGGCATTTCTTTGCCAATGATCAGGCCCTTTATTCTGTTTACGAGAAGTGCGAACGAGAAGGACTGCCTGTTATGTTTCACACGGGGAACAGTCTCCTCAGTGGTTCAAAGATGCGATATTCAGACCCTTACACCTTTGATGACGTGATCAATGATTTTCCGGATATGAAGGTTATCCTGTGTCACGGCGGAAGGGGGTTCTGGTACCAGATTGCAGAACTTCTTGTCAGGAGCTTCAAAAATGTCTATATCGATATATCAGGACTGCCTCCGAAAAACCTGTTGACCTACTGGCCCTCCATGAAGAAGTTGGCTCACAAATTTCTTTTCGGAACCGATTTTCCAGGGGTACCGGGTATCAAGAAAAACTATGAAGAAGCGAGAGAGCTTATCAAAGATGATACAGCCATGGAGTTGATAGGATTCCAGAACGCTTATAACCTCTTCGGATTCTGGAAGGAAGGTATTTTTGAGGTTAAAAACCCAAATGAAATTTTTACTGTCATAGATAATGGATCAAAGCGCTACAGTGGTATCATCCCCAATGATTGCTACCACGAGCCATACATGCCAATGAATGAGTTACTTACAGAGATGGAGCGGATGCGTTTTTATGGATATCGGAAAGATCTTGATCTCCTGGGTGTCATGGCAAAGGAACCCATCAGGGACACAACTCTCATCCGTCACGCTTATGTACTAACCGGGCAACAGGGCAAAGGCATCGGGTCAAAGCTCCTGCATTTCATAGAGACACAGGTTGACACAGAGTGGCTCATCGTAGGCACCTGGAAAGCCGCTACCTGGGCTATAGATTTTTATAAGAAGCACGGGTACGAACTGATGGGTAACAAAGATGAATTGCTGCGCAAATATTGGGACATTCCGGAACGTCAGATCGAAACCTCTGTCGTGCTGGGAAAAAACATGAAAGGTTGGCGATAATCAGGGGTTTCCTTCCATTGATTATGGAGGCTTAAACAAGGCCATTATCATCTTGATTCCCTTTCCCCGGATTGTCAGAAACATACTCAACTTTCATTGACAATCCCCTTC
>Ga0116187_1002145_pt1 | contig 19791 bp, 14 predicted proteins | sample AD_JPNNA6_MetaG_FD_89755 | JGI IMG/M metagenome (GOLD analysis project Ga0116187, IMG submission 89755) | Active sludge microbial communities of municipal wastewater-treating anaerobic digesters from Japan - AD_JPNNA6_MetaG | ecosystem: Engineered > Bioreactor > Anaerobic > Digestate | place... | reverse complement strand
GCGACGCGGAAGAGGTCGGCGGTGGGGCGTTCGCGGCGGCGGTCGCGCGACTCGAGCACGACGGAGGGCTGGCCGGACTTGGCGTCCCAGAGCCAGGTGTCGCGGTAGGCGGGGCGGCCGGTGGAGACGATCTTGTTGCGGTGGCGCAGGAGGTGCCGGATGGGGTGGCGGTACTTGCGGCTCTCGTTGTGCCAGGTGATGCGCAGGCGCTGGAGGGCTTCCCAGCGGGCGAAGGCGCGCGGGATCGGGCCGTCGCCGAAGTAGATGCGGAAGAAGATGCGGCGGAAGTGCGAGGGGAACTCGAGCTTGGCGAGGTCGCGCGCGCGCTGGCGGAGCGTGAGCGCGGGGCAGAGGTCGCCGCGGTTGAGGTCGATGAAGCACGGGTCGGCCCAGGCGGCGTCGCCGGTGCGGCGCAGGAGGAGGTTCTGGCCGCCGAGGTCGTTGTGGACGTAGCCGCTGTCGTGCATCCGGCGGATGGCGTCGGCGGCGAAGCGGAGGAGCGCGATGTACTTGGCGGCGTCGGGGTCCTCGCGGAGGAGGCGCGACATCTCGGAGTAGAGGTCGGTGCCGCCCTCGAGGAAACGGGTGACGAGGTAACTCTCGACCAGGCGCGGGCCGGACCAGCGTTCGAAGTAGGCGACGGGGTCGGTCGTGCCCGCGCCGTGGGCACGCAGGTGGAGCGCGAAGCGGTGGGAGCGGGCGGCTTTGCTGCCGATGCGGCGGTAGGCGAGCGAGCGCAGGAGCGGCGGGGCTTTGAAGGACTTCACGCAGAACCCGGGGCCGGCAGGCGCGGCGGGATCGGCGATGCGGTAGATCTTGTTGCGGAGCCGATAGACGAGATCGGCGTCGCGCGCTGCGAAGGTGGCCGGAAGTTCGACGAGCCAGCGGGCGAATTCCGGTGTGGCGTACGGCGCGGCGATCTCACCGACGTAGGCGCAGTCCGGCACGAGCGCGGAGAGGGCGGTGGACGGTTGCCGGTGAGCGGTTGCCGGTGCGCGGTTGCCGGTTGTCGGTGGGCGGTCGGCGGGGGACGGTTGGCCGTGGCCGGTTACTGGCGACTGGTCACTGGTCACTGGTGACTGGTCGCCGGACGACGGGGATGTGTGGTCGGTGTTCAGCGGGGGGGAGGACGGTGACCGGTGACCGGTGGGCGGTTGCCGGTGGACAGTGGACGGAGGACGGAGGACGGAGGACAGAAGACGGAGGCCGGATGGCGGAGGACGGCGGCGGTGGGCGAAGCTGCCTGATCGCCGGTCACGTGCAGGTTTCGGGAGGCGGTGGCGCGGAGCAAGACGCAACGCCGGGCGGAGTACGCAGGATGGCCTACGGTGTCGCTGCTGCGCCAGCCATCACGTTGGGCGGGACAAGTGGTGCAGCGTGCCGGGGCTCGGGATCTTTTGGCGTTGTTTCCGCTGTGGCGCTGCGCCTTCCTCCGGAGATCGCATGAGACATGAAGTGATGGTGATCAATCTCGATCGTTCGCCGGAGCGGCTTGAGCGGGTCGGCATGCAATTGCGGCGGCTGCAGATTCTGTTTTCGCGGATCAGCGGTGTTGACGGTTCAGTTCTGTCGCCTGGGCATTTGGCGTCGCTCTTCGCCACCTGTCGCTATTTCCGGCCTTTGGCCAAGGGCGAGGCTGGTTGCTACCTGAGCCACCGGGCGTGCTGGCAACGCGTGCTCGATCAGCAGCTCGATTGGGCGATTATTGTCGAGGATGATGTGGATTTGACGCCTGCGTTTGCGGATGTGCCGGCTGCGGTCGCCGCGATCCGGGGGCGTTGGGACATGATCAAGCTCTCGAATGGTTGGAGACCTCGGCGTATGTGGCCCTTGGCCACGGTCGGAGGATTCCAAGTGATGGCGTACTACAAGATCCCGGCTGGCACGCAGAGCTATGTGGTGAGCCGACGTGGAGCGGAGCGTTTGTTGCAGCAGACCGATGAGGTGCGACGACCGGTCGATGTCGACCTGCAGTGCTGGTGGGAGCACGGGCTCGAGATTGTCGGATTGGCGCCGTTTACAGTAAGTTCGCCGAAGCATGGGGAGAGCGAGATCTGGCGGTGGAGCCCGGAGACGAGAGCGCCGGTGCGGCGGATGTGGTTCGCTTTGTGGTTCTGGGCCATGAACAGCAGGTCTTGGCTGCGGGTTCGACGTCAACGGCGCGAGTGGGCTGCGGTGTCAGGGGCCACGACGAGTTGATCGCAGGCGGCTTCACTGCGGTGGCTGGTGCGGTTTGCAGTGGCAGGCAGAGTGCGCGTGCGGAATGGAAGGCAGCGCGCAGCGGACGATGGAGGCGGGGGTACGGTAGGAATAACGAACTGGTGGCGTGGGCTTGCGTCGTGGCGCGGTGGGGCCGCGACATCTGGAGCGGGCGCAAGGCCCGCAATCCGGCGCTGCCGCGAATGTGGTTCGCGCTGTGGTTCTGGTTGCGGAATCCGGGCTCGTGGGGGCGGATGGGGCGGAAGCCCTGCGGGTGGCGCGGGCGCTAAGCCGAAAGCCGCAGGCTTGCCTCGCGGGCGCAGGCCGGGCAGCGTCGCGGCGCGCATGGAACTGTTTTGCCGTCGGCCGCCCGTGTGGGCGTTGATCCTCCTCCCGGTCCTGTTGTGGCTGGGCCAGTATTGGCAGCGCGGACTTTGGGCGCCGGACGAGGCGCGGTACGCGTACGTGGCGCGTGAAATGCGCGAGTTGGCGCCGCCGGACGGCACCAACGGGTGGCTGGTGATGCACGTCAACGGCGACCTCTATCCCGACAAACCGGCGCTGCTGTTCTGGTTGATCAACGCCGCGGCGACCGTGTTCACCGGCGGCGAGATCAACGGCATCTCGGCCCGGCTCCCGAGCCTGGGCGGCATGATCCTCGGACTGTGGGCGGTGGCGCGGCTGGCGCAGCGCTGGACGGCGGACGCGGCGACGGCGTGGCGCGCGATGCTCGTGACGATGACGGCTTTCCTAGTCTGGCAGGAGGGCGGCTGGGGGCGGATCGACGCGCTGCTGTTCGGCTTCGAACTCGCGGCGATCTATCACCTTTTCTCGTACAACGATGATGGCCGGCGCTGGCGTCTGTTCGCGGCGTACGGGCTGCTCGGGCTCGGGACGTTCGCGAAGGGCCCGGTGGCGCTGCCGGTGGTGCTGGGCAGCTACCTCGCGGCGACGTGGGCGGCCGGCGAGGGGGCGAAGCTGCGCCGCTGGCACTGGGCGTGGGGCATTCCGCTCGCGCTGGCGCCGCTCGCGGTGTGGCTGGCGGCGGCGCGCTGGATCGGGCACGGGCCGGACGAGTATTTCCAGGCGATGTTCGGCGTGAAGTTCATCGGGCGCGTGGCGGCCGCGGAGGACCACGCGAATCCGCTCCACTATTACCTGACGCATTTCCCGGTGGAGTTCCTGCCCTGGACGATCTTCCTGCCGGCGGCGTTTGTGGCCCTCGGGGCGGGCGTGCTCCGGCGGCGCCTGCTCGGCTGGTTCCTGTTCATCTTCGTGATGTTCTCCGCGTTCTCCGGGAAACGGCAGATGTACATCCTCGCGCTCTATCCGGCGGCGGCGCTGCTCGTGGCGGCGGCGTGGCCGCGGTTCGGCGCGCTTTCGCGGCGTTGGACGGCCACGACGGGCTGGCTGGCGATCGGCCTGGTGCTGCTCATCGGTGTGGTCGGGTGTGCGGGGGCGCTCGCCTACAACTTGATCCCGGCCGAGGGGATACTTGGGCTGAAGCTGGCGAAGGCCATGGAGGGGCTGGATGGCTCGATGCTGTCGTGGCGGTTGCTCGCCCTCGGCGTGCCGATGCTGGCCGGTGGGGTGTGGCTGGCGCGGACGCTTCGCCGCGAACAACTCTCCTTGCGCTGGTTCGGCCGCTTTGCGGCGACGGTCTTTGCGTTGCTCGTCATCGGCGGCGCGGTCGTGGTGCCGGCGCTCAACCCGGTGAAGGCGCCGCTGGCGCTGGTGCCCGAGGCGCAGCGACGGCTCGCGCCGGGGCAACCGATCCATGTCTACGGACACCAACTGGCGATCGTGCCGTTCTATGTGGAGCGCCCAGGGCGCGAACTGCGCACGCCGGAGGAGGTGGAGGCGACGCTGGCGCGCGAGCGGAACGGCTTGATCGTGTTCATGGCCGATGGCTGGTTCGAATTATCGCCGGAGTTGCGGGCGAGAATGCTGGCGCGGCCGTTGCGCATGGGCGGCAAGCGCCTGGTGTGGGCCGAGTTTCCGGTGCCGGCCGGCGCGGTGCCGGAGGCGATCACCCCGCCGCCGGTGAAACGAGGGGAGAAGGCGGGGGCGGCTCCTGCGGTGGGCGAAGGCGAGTGAGGCGAACGGGGGGCGCGATCAATTTGAGCGGTTGCTGTTTCCGTTGTTGACCGGCGCGGCGGCGTCGCTCTCCTCTAGCCCCTCGCGTTTTTCGGAGCCGGGCGACCGGTGCCGAAGGATGCAGCCACGGAGAGGTGGCAGAGTGGTCGATCGCGCACGCTTGGAAAGCGTGTGTAGGGAAACCTACCGAGGGTTCGAATCCCTCCCTCTCCGCCATCCTTCGCCCGGTCGGGCTATGGATGGCACGTCGGGCATTGCTCGGACCGGCATTTCTCCGTCGCTTAAGCGGATTGGCGAGCGGGCGATTTGTTGTCCTAGTGGCGGCCCCGTCTCCATGCGCACTTTCCTCGGCATCTTGCTCGAAACCCTCACCGTCGTCGCCCTCGTGGCGGCGAACGGCTTTTTCGTGGCCGCCGAGTTCGCGCTGGTGAAGGTGCGCACCAGCCAGTTGCGGCCCCTCGAGAAGAAGGGTGGCTGGCGCGTGCGGGCGGCGATCAAGGCCAGCGAGCATCTCGATGCGGCGCTCTCGGCCACGCAGCTGGGTATCACGCTGGCCAGCCTCGGGTTGGGCTGGATCGGCGAACCGTTCCTGGCGCACCGGCTCGGGCCGTTGCTGGCGCTGGCCGGCATCACCGATCCGCGGGCGGTGGCCTCGATCTCCTTCGCCGTGGCGTTCACGGTGATCACGTTCCTGCACATCATCTTCGGCGAACTGGCGCCCAAATCGATGGCGATCCAGCGGGCCAAGGGCGTGTCGCTGTGGGTGTCGGGCCCGTTGCTGGTGTTCTACTACGGCTTTTTCCCGGTCATCTGGACGCTCAACAGTCTGGCCAACCGCATCGTGCGCTGGGCCGGGCTGGTGCCGGCGACCGAGGGCGAACACAGCTTCAGCGCCGACGAACTGGAATACGTGTTCAGCCACGCCAGCCATGCCCATCCGGCGGATGCGCTGGTCAACAAGCTGATGGTGCAGTCGCTGCGGGTGCGCTCGACGACGGCCCACCAGATCATGATCCCCAAGGAGGAGGTCGTGGTGCTCTGGCTCGACCGGCCGCTCAAGGACAACCTGCGCGTGGCGCAGGTGAGCGGCCTGAGCCGGTTCCCCGTCTGTCGGGGAAACAAGGACACCGTCGAGGGCATGCTGCTCATGCGCGAGTGGCTCTGGCAGATCGCGGCGCTCGGGCCGGACATGCCGTTCGAGCCGCTGATCCGCCCGCTGCTGACCTTCGACCTCAAGACAACCGTGCCGACGATGATCGAGCGCTTCCGGGCCGAACGCAGCCACCTCGCCGTGGTGCGCAACGAGGCCGGCGGCATGGCCGGCATCGTCACCTTCGAGGACGTGCTCGAGGAGATCGTGGGCGACATCCGCGACGAGTTCGACATCGAGCACGGGCCGATCTTCGAGCGCACCGCCACCGCGATCGTGGTGAGCGCGGGGCTGACGATGCGCGAGCTGCAGGCCGAGACCGGCTGGCCGCTTGAATGGACGATGCACCAGACCGTGGGCCAGTGGTTCCAGCAACGGCTCGGGGTCGCGGCGCGGCGCGGCGATGTGGCGACCATCGGCGAGTACCGGCTGACGGCGACGGAGGTGAATGCCGAGCGGTTGCGCCGGGTGCGCGTCGAGCGCGTGTCGGCCGATGAGGCCGAGGCCCCGAGCGGCGAGTGAGACGGCGGGCGGACGTCGCCCCGGTGCCGCCGGGACGCCGCTTCCGGGGCGCGCGTGGGGGGGGGCGATTCCGTCGTCGGTAGTCGTGATGCTGCAGCCGGCGTAGGGGGCGAGCTTGCTCGCACCGTCTGGATGCCGCACGGCACGCGCGGTGCGAGCTCGCACCCTACACTGGAACTCCACCAGACCCCGGCTGGTGCGCAGGCCAACCAGTAGCCGCGTTTATCCGACTGGGCCGCGCGGGCAGGTGCGGCTTGAGAGCGAGGTTTTGCCCAAATGCGACTTGCTGGAGGATTGGCTCGACCCTAGCTTGCGCCGCTCCCGGCAAATCGACGTTCCCGCTCATGGTCTCACCGAACACCGAAGTCATTGGCTACAATAGCAAAGTCGAAGGCGGCGTGGTTGTTTCCCGCGTCGACGCGGTGATCAATTGGATCCGCTCCAACTCCATTTGGCCGATGCCGATGGGCCTCGCCTGTTGCGCGATCGAGCTGATGTCCGCGGGCGCGTCGCGTTTCGACATCAGCCGGTTCGGCGCCGAGGTCATGCGTTTCCCGGCGCGGCAGTCCGATGTGATGATCGTCGCGGGCACGGTGACCTACAAGATGGCCGTCCACCTGCGTCGCATCTACGAGCAGATGGCCGAGCCGAAGTGGGTGATCGCCATGGGCGCGTGCGCGTCCTCGGGCGGCATGTACCGCTCGTACTCCACGTTGCAGGGCGTCGACCGCATCGTGCCGGTCGATGTCTACATCAGCGGCTGCCCGCCGCGCCCCGAGGCGGTCCTCGATGCGCTGCTGAAGATGCAGAACGTGGTCCGTGAGGACCGCGGCTTCCGCAAGACCACTCTCGGCTCCGTCCTTGTCCGCTGAGCACCCCGGCCCTCGCCTCCGATGACCGCTACCGCCCACGATCTCGCCGCCGCGCTCCAGACGCGTTTCCCGAACCTCACCGTGCGGCCCAGCGCCGACGGATCGGCGTTCAACATCCCCGCCGCCGAGGTGCTCGCGTTGCTCGCGCACCTGCGCGACGAGTGCGGCTTCGACCTGCTCTCCGACCTCACCGCGATCGACTGGGCCCCGGGCGCCTCGCCGCGTTTCACGGTCGTGTACCACCTGCCCGCCACCGCCCGCGCCGAGTACGTGCGCATCGCGGCCGACTGTCCCGACGACGCGGAGCCGGCGATGCCCACCGCCACGGGACTGTGGCCCGGCGCCGATTGGCACGAGCGCGAGTGCTTCGACCTGCTGGGCGTGAAGTTCACCGGACACCCCGACCTGCGCCGCATCCTCATGTGGGAGGGTTATCCCTACCACCCGCTGCGCAAGGAATTCCCGCTGGCCGGCCTGCCCACCGAGCTGCCCGACGACGAGATTGCGGAGGTTTCCGGGGTGCAGGTCCAGCCCGCGCCGATGGCCGGCGGTCCGTTCGTCGCGCAGCCCGACGGCAGCGTGACGGTGTCGGCGGGCCGCGGCCCGCGCGCGCTCGACCAGGCCTGGAACGAGAAGAAGGAGAAACCCGCCGCCGGCTGACCGCGCCGCACCGAACCACCCACCGACGCCATGCCGACGGATTTCACATTCCCCGATAGCGCCGCCCGCGCCGCCGAAGCCGCCGAAAGCGAGAAGCTCGAGATCAACCTCGGCCCCTCGCACCCCAGCACGCACGGCGTGCTCCGCATCCGCCTCGAGCTCGACGGTGAGGTCGTGACCAAGGCCGACCCGGTCGTCGGGTATCTGCACCGCGGCGACGAGAAGATCGCCGAGAACATGACCTACAACCAGTTCGTGCCGTACACGGACCGGTTGGACTACCTCGCCCCGCTGGCCAACAACGTCGCCTACGCGATCGCGGTGGAGCGGCTCGCCGGCCTCGAGGTGCCGGCGCGCGGGCAGGCGCTGCGCGTGATCGTCTGCGAGTTGGCGCGCATCTCCTCGCACCTGGTCGGCCTCGGCGCCTTCGCGATGGATAACGGCGCGTGGACGGTGTTCATGTACGCCTTCGAGGAGCGCGAGAAGCTCTACCGGCTCTTCGAGGAGCTCACCGGCGCGCGCTTCACCACCAGTTTCAGCCGCATCGGCGGCATGGCCCGCGATGTGCCCGCCGGCTGGCTCGACCACGCCAGCGACTTCTGCGACCAGTTCGTGCCGCGGCTCGAGGAGATGCTCGGGTTGCTCACCGACAACCGTATCTGGCGCGACCGCACGGAGGGCGTCGGCATCATCTCGAAGGCGGACGCCCTTGCCTGGGGCTGCACCGGCCCGATCCTGCGCGCCAGCGGCGTGGCCTTCGACCTGCGCAAGGACAAGCCGTACTGCGGCTACGAGAAGTACGAGTTCGACGTGCCCGTGGGCACGCGCGGCGACTGCTACGACCGCTACCTGGTGCGCGGCGAGGAGATGCGCCAGAGCGTGCGCATCGTGAAGCAGGCGATCGCGATGTTCCCGGCCGGCGCCGTGAGCGCGTTCGAGGCGCGCAAGATCGTCGCTCCGCCGAAGGCGCGCGTGCTCGAGAGCATGGAGGAGCTGATCCAGAACTTCATGATCACGACCGAGGGCCCGCAGATCCCGGCCGGCGAAGTCTATTTCGAGGCGGAAAACCCGAAGGGCGCGCTCGGCTTCTACGTCGTCTCCAAGGGCGGCGGCGTGCCGTGGCGCCTGAAGATCCGCTCCCCCTCCTTCTGCAACCTGAGCATCCTCCCGAAGGTGTGCGTCGGCGCCATGTTGGGCGACGTCGTCTCCATCCTCGGCAGCCTCGACTTCGTGATGGGCGAGTGCGACCGGTGAAAAAATCGACGCGCGATTTTTTATGAATCTGAAGCCCGAAACTCTTTCGAAGATCGACGAGGTGATCACCCACTACCCGGTGAAGCGCAGCGCCGTGCTCCCGCTCCTGCACCTGGTGCAGGAGGAGCAGGGCTACATCTCCGCCGCGGCCGTCGAGTGGATCGCCGCCAAGCTCGAGCTCCAGCCGATCAACGTCCAGGAAGTGGCGACGTTCTACCCGATGTTCCGCCACCAGCCCGTCGGCCGGCGCCACGTGCGGATGTGCCGCACGCTCTCCTGCGCGCTCAACGGCGGCTACAAGATCTGCGAACAGCTCGAGCAGGAGTTCGGCTGCAAGGCCGGCCACACCTCGCCCGACGGCGAAGTCTTCCTCGAATTCGTCGAGTGCCTCGCCAGCTGCGGTTCCGGCCCGGTCGTCATGGTCGACGACGAACTCCACGAGCGCGTCGACATCGAGAAGGCCAAGGCCATCGCCGCCCAGATCAAGGCCGACGCCGCCCAGCGCACCTGAGCCGCAGTGCCCGACCCGAAACTCGAAACTCGAAACGCGAAACCCGAAACTCTTCCGGTCCTCCATGCCACATCCCGCCGAACGCCGCCTGATCTTCCGGCACATCGACGAACCCGGCTACTCGCCCGACCTCGCCTGCTACCTCCAGCACGGCGGGTACGAGCAGTTGCGCAAGGCCGTCGCGCGGCCGCCGGCCGAGCTCATCGACGAGGTGAAGAAGTCCGGCCTGCGCGGCCGCGGCGGCGCCGGTTTCCCCTGCGGCGTGAAGTGGTCGCTGGTCGACCGCAAGAGCGGCAAGCCCATCTACCTCATCGTCAATGCCGACGAGTCCGAGCCGGGCACGTTCAAGGACCGCTACATCATCCACCAGGACCCGCACCAGCTCATCGAGGGCATCATGATCGCCTGCTGGGCCAACCAGGTGAAGCAGGCCTACATCTACATCCGCGGCGAGTTCCCGCACGGCGCCCGCATCCTGGAGAAGGCCATCGCCGAGGCGCGCGCGGCCAACTTCGTCGGTCCGAAGATTCTGGGCACCGACTACTCGTGCGAGATCTTCGTGCACCGCGGCGCCGGCGCCTACATCTGCGGCGAGGAGACCGGCCTGATCGAGTCGCTCGAGGGCAAACGCCCGTATCCGCGCATCAAGCCCCCGTACTTCCCCGCGGTCCTCGGCCTCTACCAGTGTCCGACGATCGTCAACAACGTCGAGACCCTCTGCCACGTCCGCCACATCGCCGAGATGGGCGGCGCGGCCTACGCGGCGATCGGCACGCCGAACAACTCGGGCACGCGCCTGATCGGCGTCTCCGGCCACGTGTTGCGCCCGGGCTACTTCGAGTTCGAGTCGGGCAAGGTCACCCTCGGCCAGCTGCTCAACGACATCTGCGGCGGCCCGCGCCCCGGCCGGAAGTTCCAGGCCATCATCCCCGGCGGCTCCTCCTCGAAGGTGCTGCGCTGGGACGAGAAGTTCACGATCAAGCAGAAGGACGGCTCCGTGCTCAACTGGACCACGGCCGACATCCCGCTCGACTTCGACTCGTTCGCCGCGTGCGGCACGATGGGCGGCTCCGGCGGCGTGATCGTGATGGACGACACCGTCAACGTCGTCGAGGCGCTCGCCAACCTGAACGCCTTCTACGCGCACGAGAGCTGCGGCCAGTGCACGCCCTGCCGCGAAGGTTCGGCGTGGATGCGCAAGATCACCCACCGCATGGTGCACGGCGAGGCCCGCGCCGAGGACGGTGCGCTGCTCAAGTCCGTCGCCGACCAGATCGCCGGCCGCACGGTGTGCCCGTTCGGCGAGGCCTGCTCGTGGCCCGTGCAGGCCTTCGTCCAGAAGTTCGGCGACGAGTTCAAAGCCTATCCCGCCGCCAAACAAAACCGCCACGCCCTCGCGCCGACGCTGGTCTGACCCCGGCATTGTTGAACCGCTAATCCACGCTAATGAACGCTAATCGCAGACCGCGGCATCGCTGGCCCGCCATCAGTGTGGATCAGCGTGCATCAGTGGTTCCTTCATTCCGGAGTTCCTCCGCCCATTAGCGTTCATCAGCGTCCATTAGCGGTTTCCACTTCCTCCACTTTCCGTCTTTTCCGCGTGAGCCAGACACCGACCAAACCCGACCTCGTCACCGTCAACATCGACGGCCGCGACATCGCGGTGCCGAAGGGCACCAACATGATCGAGGCCGCGGCGCTGCTCGGCATCGAGGTGCCGCATTTCTGCTACCACCCGAAGCTCCCCGTCTCGGGCAACTGTCGCATGTGTCTGGTCGAGATGGGCCTGCCCGCCGTCGATCCGGCGACGAAGCAGCCGGTCATGGATCCCGCCACGGGCAAGCAGCGCGTGAACTGGATGCCGAAGCCCCAGATCGCCTGCTTCACCAACGCCACCCCCGGTCTCCACATCCGCACCACGACCCCGCAGATCAAGGAGGCCCGCGAGGGCGTGATGGAGTTCCTCCTCGTCAACCACCCGCTCGACTGCCCGATCTGCGACCAGGCCGGCGAGTGCAAGCTCCAGGAGCAGTCCGCCGACTACGGCCGCGGCGCCTCCCGTTTCATCGAGAAGAAGAACGTGAAGCCGAAGCGCACCCAGCTCGGCCCGCGCGTCACGCTCGACGACGAGCGCTGCATCCTCTGCTCGCGCTGCATCCGCTTCACCCGCGACATCGCCAAGCAGGACGTGCTCGGCTTCGTCGACCGCGGCAGCTACTCCACGCTCACCTGCTACCCGGGTCGCGAGCTGAACCACAACTACTCGCTCAACACCGTCGACATCTGCCCGGTCGGCGCGCTCACGAGCACCGATTTCCGGTTCAAGATGCGTGTGTGGTTCCTGAAGACCACGCCGAGCATCGACACCGAGTCCAGCGTCGGCGCCAACACTGATGTCTGGGCGCGCGAGGGCGTCATCTACCGCATCACTCCGCGGCGCAACGACGAGGTGAACGACACGTGGATGACCGACTCCGGCCGGCTGCTCTACAAGCAGGTCGCCGCGGAGAAACGCCTGCGCGAGCCCCGCGTCGGTGGCCATCCCGCGACGCTCGATGCCGCGATTGATGCCGCGGTGAGACTGCTGAAACCGGAAACCGGAGACCGGAAACCGGAAAGCCCAGAATCCGCCTCCGCCACTCCGCACTCCGCATTCCGCACTCCGCACTCGTCGGTCGCCGTGGTCGGCTCCGGTCGCCAGTCGGTCGAGGAACAGTATCTCACCGCCAAGCTCGCCGCCGCGCTCGGTGCGGTCCGCACCGACATCGTCGGCCGGGTGGGGCAGGGCGACGGCTTGCTGCTCTCCGCCGACCGCAACCCGAACGTGCGCGGCGCGCTCGTCACCGGCCTGGTTCAGGAGTATCCGAAGACCCGACTCACCGAACTCGGCGCCGCGATCGATGCCGGCACGGTGAACGCCGTGATCTCCTTCGGCGAGGACCTCGCCGAGGCCGGTCTCTCCACCGGGCAGCTCGCGAAGATCTCGCTCATCGAGGTCGGCACGCACCTCCTGCCCACCAGCGCCGTGGCGCAGGTGCTCATCCCGGCGCTCACGGTCTTCGAGAAGCGCGGTTCGTTCATCAACCAGCAGTTCCGTCTCCAGAAGTTCGCTGCCGCCGTGCCGGGCCCCACGCAGGCGCTCGACGATCTCGCGGTCCTGCGCCGCCTCATCGCCGGAGTGAGCGGCGCGCCCTCCGTGGCGGCGGCCGATGTCGACTCCGTCTGGTCCGAGCTCGCGGCGCAGGTTCCGGCGCTGGCCGGCCTCACGTGGTCCACGATCCCGGCCACCGGTGCGCCGATCGACGGCTCCGCCTGGGCGGCCCAGCCCTACGTCGAGGGCGAGTCGCTCCACTTCAAACCCGCGGCCAAGACCGCCCACGCCTGATGGACCTCTTCTACCAGCTTCCGCTCGTCCTCCAGCTGCTGATCAAGGCGCTGCTCGTCGTCGCCGTGCTGATGGGGCTGTGCCTCTACGGCTCGCTCGCCGAGCGCAAGGTCTCCGCCTGGATCCAGGGCCGGCCCGGCCCGAACCGCACCGCCATCCCGTGGATCGCCGCGATCCCGCTGATCGGCCGTTTCCTCCAGCGCCTCGGCATCTTCCAGCCGCTGGCCGATGGCGGCAAATTCCTCTTCAAGGAGGAGCCGATCCCGGCCCACGTCCGCTGGTTCTACTTCAACCTCGCGCCGGTCCTCGCGCTCATCCCCGCGCTCTGCACGGTGGTCGTCGTCCCGTTCGGCGAATACCTCGACGCCGCCGGCCAGCGCGTGCCGCTCATCCTCGCCAACCTCGACCTCGGCATCCTCTTCCTCTTCGCGATCTCCTCGCTCGGCGTGTACTCGACGATCCTCGCCGGCTGGTCCTCGAACTCGAAGTATCCGTTCCTCAGCTCCGTGCGCGCCTCCGCGCAGCTCGTCTCCTACGAGGTTTCGCTCGGCCTGTCGGTCCTGCCGCTCTTCCTCATCGTCAACGGCCCCGGGGCCGAGGGCACGCTGAGCCTGATCCGCGTCGTGCATTGGCAGGCGGAGACGGCCGGCGGCGCCGCGTGGTTCGTCCTGGTCGCGCCGCTCTCGGCCTTCATCTACCTCGTCTCGCTCTTCGCCGAGACCAACCGCCTGCCCTTCGACATGCCCGAGGGCGAGGCCGAGCTGGTCGGCGGTTTCCACACCGAGTACGGCGCGTTCAAGTTCGGCCTGCTCATGACCGCCGAGTACGCGCACCTCTTCGTCGGCTGCGGCGTGTTCGCCGTGCTCTTCCTCGGCGGCTGGCAACCGCTGCCGGGCGTCACCTGGGACAAGCTCGCCGCGTGGACCGCGCTGCCGCTCGCCACCGGCCTGCTCGGCGCGCTGCTGGCGCTGCTCGTCTTCCTCGCGAAGGTGCTCGTGCTGGTCTTCTTCTTCATGTGGGTGCGCTGGACGGTTCCGCGTTTCCGCTACGACCAGGTCATGCGCATCGGCTGGCGCAACCTGCTCCCGCTGGCCCTCCTCAACCTCGTCGCCTACGCGATCGGCATCGCGGTGTTCGCCAGCTGAGCATGGAGCCGCCGATGAACGCCGCAGCACACAGTTCTCTTCGGGTAGGGCGGGACCGCTGGGCCCGCCGTCCGTGCAGCGAAGCTCGTGAGAGCTTCGTCCGTCGCTTCCCGGAATCGACGTTCTCACGAACGTCGCTACGGCGCCGATTCGGCACTGCTTGGCCGGACTGCTTCCGCGGTAGCTGGACGGCGCAGCCGTTCAGCCTCCGCGCGAGGTTCAGTCGATCCGTCGCCGCTCCGCTGAACGACTCCGTCGTCCGGCTACCTGTCCTTGCGGTCGAACGCGGCGCGCCCAGCGGTCGCGCCCTACCTCCGGCCAATCCGCGCTCCGCCTTCCGCAATCCGCAATTCCTCTGATGCCCGCCACCGTCAAAGTCCTCGAACGCAAGCCGCTCTCGTTCCTCCAGCGCACCTATCTGCCCGGCGTGCTCGCGGGGCTGCGCACGACGTTCCGGCACCTCGTCGCGCCGAAGGTCACGATGGAGTATCCGGATCAGCGCCCGCCGATCCCGGTCGGCTACCGCGGCGTGCCCACCCTGGTGAAGGACCCGCACGGCCGCGAGAAATGCGTCTCCTGCCAGCTCTGCGAGTTCGTCTGCCCGCCGAAGGCCATCCGCATCACCCCCGGCGCGGTCGACGCCACCGGTCCCAACGCCCACGTCGAGAAGGCGCCGAAGGAGTTCGAGATCGACATGCTGCGCTGCATCTACTGCGGCTACTGCCAGGAGGTCTGCCCCGAGGAGGCGATCTGGTTGCAGACCGTGTACTCGCTCTCCGGTCACAGCCGCGGCGAGATGGTCCACAACAAGGCCAAGCTCTACGAACTCGGCGGCACGCTGCCGGACACCCACCACAAGTGGGACAAGAAGAAGGCCGCCGAGCAGGCCGGCAACGCGCACTGAGCGCCATTTTCGGAACTCCACAGAAGGTAACGAAGAGAACGAAGGAATGAATTCACCGGCTGCCATCCACAACGCTCGCGTTGCCGCCTCAAGCCCGCGCCCGGCTTCGCGTTCTTCTTCGTTTCCTTCGTTATCTTCTGTCGCAATCCGTCTCTTTTCCGGTCTCCGCCATGGCTGACTTCCTCTTCTATCTCTTCGCCGCCCTCACGGTGGGCTCCGCGCTCTCGGTCGCGCTCAACCGCAACGCGGTGAACGCCGCCATGTCGCTCTTCCTGACCTTCTTCGGCATGGCCGGGATGTTCGTGCTGCTCGAGGCCTACTTCCTCGCGGTGTTGCAGGTGCTCGTCTACGCCGGTGCGGTCGTCGTGCTCTTCGCCTTCATCGTGATGCTGCTCGATGTCGACAGTCTCCCCCGCAAACCCGTGGGCAAGCTCTCGGCGGTCGCGGCGACGCTCGCCTTCGCCCTGATGCTCACCGGCGTGCTCTGGCTCTTCCACCGGAACCAGCTCACCTCGCCCGCGTTGCCAGCCGAGGCCTCCGGCAGCGTGCTCAAGACCTACGGACGCCAGCTTTTCACCACCTATCTGCTCCCGATGCAGGTCGCCGGTTTCCTCCTCCTCGTCGCCATGATCGGCGTGATCGTGATCAGCAAGAAAACGCGGGATGCGGACGAGCCCACCGCTTCCTGATCCCGAAACAGCCCGGAATTTCCACAGAAGGTAACGAAGAGAACAAAGAAAACCTCGATCCAACAACCGCCCAACTTCCTCTCTTCGTTTCCTTCGTTCTCTTCTGTCGTCCGAATCCGTCCTCTCCGCCTTCCGGTCTCCACTTTCCGCTCTTCCTCCCGTGACCATCTCCCTCAACGCCTTCCTGCTCGTCGCCGGCCTGCTCTTCGCGATCGGCTTCTTCGGCGTGCTCCTGCGGCGCAACACCCTGGTGCTCTACATGTGCCTCGAGCTCATGCTCAACGCCACCACGCTCGCGCTGGTCGCCTTCTCCCGCTTCAACGGCACGCCCGACGGCAACACCTTCGTCTTCTTCATCATCACCGTCGCCGCCGCGGAGGTAGCGGTCGGCCTCGCGATCATCGTCCAGCTCTACCGCCAACGCCGCACCGTGCAGGTCGACGAACTCACCGCGCTGAAGGACTGAAGAAATGAACCACCCGCGCACCACCCCGTCTCGTAGCGACGCTCGTGAGAGCGTCGAGAGCGCGGCTGCGCGTATGCCCAAGGCCTTCGACGTTCTCACGAACGTCGCCACGAGGGTAGGGCGGGATCTCTGGGCCCGCCGTCCGCGTAGCGAAACTCGTGAGGGTTTCGTTCCCCGCCACCCGATTCCGACGTTCTCACGAACGTCGCTACGTCGCGCCCTACCTCCGCACTCCGCCATTCCGCATTTCGGAAATCCGCATTCCGAAATCCGAAATCCGCATTTCTGATGACTCCCGTCACGACCACCCTCGCACTCCTGCTGCTCCCGCTGGCCTCGGCCGCGGTGATCGCGCTCTTCCTGCGCCGCCGGCACAACCTCGCCGCCGCCGTCTCCGTGCTCGCCGCCGCCGGCATCGCCGCGCTCGCCGCCCAGCTCATCTTTGCGACCGACCGCACGCCGGTGACCGGCTCGCTCGAGTGGCTCGCCCTCGGGCCGCTCACGCTCAAGCTCGGCTTCCTCGTCGACGATCTCGCCAAGCTCATGATGGCCGTCGTGGCGTTCGTCGGCTTCCTCATCCACGTCTTCAGCCTCGGCTACATGCGCGACGACGAAGCCAAGGCGCGGTTCTTCGGCGGGCTCTCGATCTTCATGTTCTCGATGCTCGGCATCGTGGTCGCCGACAACCTCTTCATGATTTTCATCTTCTGGGAACTGGTGGGCTTCAGCTCGTACCTGCTGATCAACCACTACAACCAGAAGCAGTCCGCGTCCGACGCCTCGAAAAAGGCTTTTATCGTCAACCGCATCGGCGACTTCGGCTTCCTCCTCGGCATCCTCTGGTGCTGGTGGCAGTTCGGCACAACCAACCTCACCGAGTTGACCGCGACAATGGGGCAGGGTGGTGTCGTTGTTTCTACCGCGCTTCCGCTGCTCCTCTTCTGCGGCGCCGTCGGCAAGTCCGCGCAGTTCCCGCTGCAGATCTGGTTGCCCGATGCGATGGAGGGCCCGACGCCCGTCTCCGCGCTCATCCACGCCGCCACGATGGTCGCCGCCGGCATCTACATGCTTTGCCGGATCAACGTCCTGATGACCGCCGACGCGCTCTGGTGGATCATGGTGATCGGCACAGCCACCGCCGCCTACGCTGCGCTCTGCGCCGTTGTGCAGCGCGACATCAAGAAGGTCCTCGCATATTCCACGCTCTCGCAACTCGGCTACATGGTCGCGGCGTTTGGGCTGGGATCACATGCTGTATTCCTTCCGCCCGAGGTTCTGGAGGCTGGTAACATACCAAATCCGCCTGCGGAAGGCATGGTAGTTCAACTGGCGGCCGCCGGCGCCGCAGCCGCGATGTTCCACCTCACAACCCACGCTTTCTTCAAGGCGCTGCTCTTCCTCGGTGCCGGCTCGGTCATCGCCGGCTGCCACCACGAGCAGGACATCTTCAAGATGGGCGGCCTCTGGAAGAAGATGCCGCTGACGTTCGCGACCTTCACCATCGGCGTCGCCGCCATCGCCGGCCTGCCGCCGCTCTCCGGTTTCTACTCGAAGGATGCCATCCTTTACCTCGCCTTCCTGAACAACAAGGCGGTCTTCGGCATCCTCACCGCCACTGCCGTGCTGACCTCGTTCTACATGGTCCGCATGTGGAAGCTCACCTTCTTCGGCGAGGCCCGCTCGCACGAGGCTGAGCATGCGCACGAGACCGGCCTCACGATGACGCTGCCGCTCGTCGTTCTCGCCGTTCTCTCGGTTGTCGGCGGCTACGGCTGGTTCTTCCCTCACATCGCTGGATCCTTTGCGGAGATGATCCCGGAAGCGCACGGCTCGGCTCACACCGGCATGCTGCTGCTCTCGCTCGGTATACTCTCCGTCGGCGCCGGCGCGGCGCTGCTCTTCTACAAGTCCGACGCCACCGACACCCTTGCGGCGAAGTCGCCCGCGGCGTTCGGCTTGCTCGAGCGCCTGAAAGAAGGTCCGGACCGGTTCTACGGCTACTACGTCGCCAAGGTGCAGCAGCGCTTCGCCATGGTGCTGAACTTCCTCGACACCATCTTCGTCGCCGGCCTGCCGCGACTCGGCGCCGAGATCGTCTCGTGGTTTGGCGCCGGTGCACGCCTGCTGCACGTCGGCAGCCTGCACGGCTACGTCTACTGGTTCCTCTTCGGCGCCGCCCTCTGCTGGGCCATCGCCACCGGACTCCTCTGAACCATGTTTCCTGATTTCCAGACGGACCGACAGAAGGCGCCAAGCAGACCGAGGCGGCATCGCCTGAGTGGCATGGCTCTCCAGAGCCATGACCGTGCGCTGCGACTAGGGGATCACGGGTCTGGAGACCCGTGCCACGGATTCCGCCCTTCGTTCCCTTCGTTATCTTCTGTGGTCTGCCTCTTCCGCCGATGAACGCCTCTACGCTCCAGCTCCTGTTGCAACTGGCCGTGGCCACTCCACTGGCCGGCGGGCTCATCCTCGCCTTCGGCAACTTCCTCCCGAAGCGCCTCTGCAAGCTCGTCGCCTTCGTCGGCTTCCTCGTGCCGCTGCTCGTCGCGCTGCACCTGTGGTGGGCGTACTCCGACGCCCCGAAGACCGACGGCTACGCGTTCCTCTCCAGCGTCGATCTCGGCCTGTCCGCCCTGCTCGGCATCTCGCTCAAGCTCGGGCTCAACGGCATTTCGCTCCCGCTCTTCGTGCTGGCGGCGATCGTCGGTTTCGCGGCCGGCCTGGTGGCGCTCAACTCCGGCGCCGAGCGCCTCAAGCTCTACCTCATGCTCCTGCTCGTCATGCACGGCGGGCTCATGGGCGTGTTCGCCTCGGTCGACGTTTTCTTCTTCTACTTCTTCCACGAGTTCGCCCTCATCCCGACGTTCATCATGGTCGGCGTCTGGGGCGGCCGTGACCGCACGTACGCGGCGATGAAGATGACGATCTACCTCACCGCGGGCGCGATGCTCTCGCTGGCCGGCCTCATCGCCATCTACACGAAGAGCAACGCCGCCTCCTTCGACCTGATCGCGTTGCGCGCCGCCCTCGCCGACGCGGGCGGCCTGCTCCCGGTCCTCCAGAACTACTTCTTCGGCCTGCTGCTCTTCGGCTTCGGCATCCTCGTCTCCCTCTGGCCGTTCCACACTTGGGCGCCGCTGGGCTACGGCGCCGCGCCGACGTCCGTCTCGATGCTCCACGCGGGCGTGCTCAAGAAGTTCGGACTCTACGGCCTGGTGCAGATCGCGCTCCCGCTGCTCCCGCTCGGCGCGCGCGACTGGGCGCCGTGGCTGATCTGGCTCGCGCTGGCCAACGTCGTCGTGATCGGCCTGGTCACGCTCGCGCAACGCGACCTCAAGCAGATGATCGGCTTCGGCTCGGTGATGCACGTCGGCTACGGCTTCCTCGGCGTCGCCTGCCTCTCGACCCTCGGCGCCGGCGGCGCGGTGCTCTTCATGGTCGCGCACGGCCTGTCCGTCGCGCTGCTGTTCCTGCTCGGGCAGGAGGTGCTCGTGCGCACCGGCACGTTCGACATGACGCAGATGGGCGGGCTCGTGAAACGCGCGCCGGTCCTCGCGGCATTCTTCTCGGCGGCGATGCTCGCGAGCATCGGCCTGCCCGGTTTCGCCGGATTCTGGGGCGAGCTCACGGTCTTCCTCGCGCTCTGGAACGTGTCGCACCTCTACGCCGCGCTCGCGATGCTCGGCCTGATCCTCTCGGCGGTGTACGGCCTGCGCGCCGTGGCGAAGATCTTCTTCGGCCAGCCCACCGAGCTGCACGTCAAGTACGCGGAGGCCAACCCGACCGCCGACCTTTCCTGGTCCGCTCGTATCCCGGCGCTGGTGCTCTTCGCCGCGCTGTTCTTCCTCGGCTTCTGGCCGAAGGCGCTCACCGCGCCGCTCAACGAAACCCTCGGCACGATCTACCCGGCCCTCGAGGCCGCCGTGAAGGTCGC
>Ga0116187_1002139_pt1 | contig 19832 bp, 19 predicted proteins | sample AD_JPNNA6_MetaG_FD_89755 | JGI IMG/M metagenome (GOLD analysis project Ga0116187, IMG submission 89755) | Active sludge microbial communities of municipal wastewater-treating anaerobic digesters from Japan - AD_JPNNA6_MetaG | ecosystem: Engineered > Bioreactor > Anaerobic > Digestate | place... | reverse complement strand
TATGATCCTTTAAGTATAGGTTTTTTTATGGCATTATCATCTATTGCAAGTGCAACAAGTGCTTTTTTTGCTCATAAACTTGAAAAAATCATTGATGAAAAAAAACTTTTTGCCATACTAAGTATAATGAGTTGTTTCAGCATATGGGCAATAGCTTTTTCAACAGTACCCTATGTGTTTTTTATCCTTACAAATATCGCTGATGGAGTTCTTTATGTTGTTTCCAGCAACTACATCAATAAAAGAATTCCCTCGGAAAATAGAGCTACCATACTTTCTTTTTGCTCAATGGTTTTCAGTCTCTATATGATGGTTCTTTTTCCTGCCTTCGGAGTTATAGGCGATAAATTTTCCTTAAAAATATCGTTTATTTTTATGGGGGCATTTTCTACAATCATTACCTTTATTCTCCTAAAACTGCTATTTAGTTCAAGGAAAGACGGTTAACCGTCTTTCCTTGAACTACCTTATACCGCCCTGCCAAGTACTTCCATCGGCATATACGACACTAATAACAAAGGGAGCTACCGCATATATTGAATCATGAAAATAAAAACTCATTGTATTAAGGTTATCGTATATATCTCCAGGATTTAGAATAATACTTTCAACCGTAACAGTACTATCTTGCTTATAATCTATCGGAAGTTCATAATTATATATATCGTAAGCCAAAATTTTTACCGAAAATGAAGTCACAGCTTTATACGAAGTATTCTTTATGCTTAATGAAAATCTCTTTTTTATGGAAGAATCTACCATAATTCTTTCAAACTGATATGAAACTATCTGTATAGGTGCATCATATAAAACTTCTGTTTCAGCTCCTTTCAAAAGATCCAAGAACTTGCGGTTAAACTCTTTATCAACCACTTTTAAGCCTAAAGGTATAGACTGATTATCTTGTGTTATCTGAACGATCTTTCCGTCTTCACCGATTGCAATATAATCAGAAAAACCACTTACAACCAAAAAAACCAATAACATAAATAAATATACCTTTTTCATTTTTCTTCCTCCATTTCTTTCATTTTTCTTCATCTGCACTAAAATTATATCAGAAACGTTCGCATATAAAAAGTTTATAGATACTTTGCTATTCCTAAGGTTGTTTTTTGTCAAACTTATATTTACTTAAAATTTACATTTTATTAAGATACATAAGATAGAATTAATTTATATCAATGTAAGTCTTATCATAGATCAAAAGTATATTATATGATGAAGGAGGATTGACAGGATATGCGAGACGTCAAGCAGGTAAATCTCTATCTAGATGCAAATCTTTATGAGCAGATACGAGAGTTTGCAGCCAGAAATCATACTACAATAACTAGTGTTCTTAATCAGGCAATGAGTTTCTATCTTAAAAATGCTGAAGAAATTAAAAAGTTTGACGAAATAGAAAATGCTGAAAATCTTAAAAATTTTTCTTCAGAAAATGCACTTTAACTCATTTTATTCCAAATTCAACATATTTAGTATAAGATCGAACCTAAAATGCACAGAGTATTTCTCTCATACTTAGTACCCTAAAATTTTAAAATGCCCTATAGGGCATTTTATTTTTAAAGCTGTATACGTTTATGAAATTTAAAAAATCAGAATTATTGCTTTTTTTAAGTACAACTTATTTAAAAAAGAGTATTTTGCCCAAAGTATAAAACTCCAGCGCAGTATGAAGCCTTTTCAAAGATCAATTCTGGCAGCTCTTTCTTCAATTCATCCACTACAAAGTATACTTCATCATCATCCCATTCTGAGCCTGCTTCATTACAGCAATTTTCCAATTCAATCCTACTTTCAAATGCTATATCGCCAACAAGAATCACTCCGTCTCCGTTCAGTAATTCTTTCAATTCCCGAAGAAAAACTATTTTTTCTTTATCAGCAAGATGATGAAGTGAGTAGGTTGCGATTATAAAATCATATGTGTACTTTCTCAGCGGTTTTACCAGACCAAGAGAGAAATCCCCCTGATAAAACTTAGCCTTCGCCATCTTTTTGCTGGCAATCTCAAGCATCTTTACAGAGAAATTCTGCCCATATATTTTACATCCCTGCTCATAAAGTTTAGCAGTAAGTGCACCTGTTCCAAAACCGATATCAAGAACACTTGGCTTATTCTTTTCTAGTACTTTATGATAAATTTTTGACAGAACACTCTTATATCCGGCAAAAGGGTATCTGTTTTCTTCATCAGAAATGCCTACTTCTTTTTCATATCCATTAGCCCTTAAATCAAAACCTTTGCTATCCAGCATTGGTATCTCCTAAATTTAAACTTTGCCACTATTACGCCAACTCTTTATAACTTAAAAAAATTTTGACAATATCGCACAAGAACAGAACCAATGTATTTGGCTCTGAACTTATGACTTATAAAGTATTAAATATCTTCTTATTTGTATTGACGCAATTTTCTAAAGATACTTTATTTCTGTGATTCTTCTTTTATACTTTCAAGGGCTTTTATAACTTCATCAATCTGATCCGGATTAAATGTGACTCCTTTTTTTGTTGGCTTGTACTCACCTTCATCTTCATAAAAAATCCGGATGTCAATATACTCTTTTCCTTTGAACTCGTTTTTCTGAATGATAAGTTTTTCAGTAGGATTTCTCTGTATTTCGTACATGGATGACCCCCCTTACATTTTATCGGGAGCACTGACTCCAAGCAAAGCCAGGCCACTCTCAAGTATTATTTTGGTTGCAAGGCAGATGTTGAGTCTAGCCTGTATCAACTGTGAATTATCTGTATTTAAAATAGAATGCTTAGTATAAAAAGTATGAAATCTACTGGATACTTTTTCAAGATATGTTGTAATAAAGTTTGTTTTTCTGTTCTTTGCTGCTTCTGCAACAACATTTGAAAAGAGAGAAAGTTCTTTTATCAACAAAAGCTCTTCTTTCTCTTTTACCTCACTTAATCCTTCAAACATCTTAAAATCGATTTTACGCTCTTCTGCCTGTTTAAGGATACTGCTTATCCTTGCATGAGCATACTGCACATAAAAAACCGGGTTATCTGAAGATTTTTTTACAGCTAGTTCAAGGTCAAAATTCATAGGAGTATCTGGATCAATCATAGCAAAAAAATATCTTGTGGCATCAGTTCCTACTTCTTCTATAAGGTCATCCAAAGTGACAAAATTACCGGCTCTTTTTGACATTCTGACAACATCATCGCCTTTTTTTAGCGTAACAAACTGATGCAAGATAACGTTGAAAAAATCATCTGGTATTCCCAAAGCTTTCATTGAAGCTTTCATGCGAGGAATATGACCCTGGTGATCTGCTCCCCAGATATCGTATACCTTAGTGAAACCTCTATGATACTTATAATAATGATACGCTATATCATCACAAAAGTAGGTCGCACGATTATCAGTCGATCTTATGAGAACTTTATCGTTTTCATCAATATACTTTGATACTTTAAACCATACCGCATCGTCTTTCTCATAAGTGCTATCGGATTTTTCCAAAGTATCCAATATTTTGTTTACTATTTTCTCCTTTATGAGAAGCTTTTCGCTGAAGTAGACATCAAAATTCACTCCAAGTCTATCTAGGGTCTGTTTTATCATAGAAAGCATCTTTTTAAGTGAGTACTCCTTGAAAAGATCATTTACTTCCTCATTCCATATATCTTTATACTTATCCCCATATTCGTTCTTAAATTCCTTTGCGACATCGATAATATATTCGCCATGATAGCCATCCTCAGGAAGCTCATGCTTAATGCCAAAAAGTTCATTATACCTTATCCAAACGGATTTTGAAAGGTACTCTATCTGTTGCCCCGCATCATTTATATAGAGTTCTCTCTGTACATTGTAGCCGCTTTCAGCAAATATGTTACATAGAACATCCCCTATAACTGCCTGTCTTCCATGAGCAATTGTAAGTGGTCCGGTCGGATTAGGACTTACAAATTCAAATTGAATGTTTTCGCCATTTCCAATATTGCTTTTACCGATATTCCTGGGATTGCTTATTATACCAGCACATGCCATCTGGTACACACTATGATCCAAAAACATATTTATAAAACCGTTTATATTGTCAACCCTCACAAATGTGTCAAGCTTTCTAAGCTTTTCAGCTATCTCATCTGCAACTAACTTTGGAGATTTTCTCAATATTTTTGAGCACAAAAATGCTGCGTTAGTTGAAAAATCTCCTAATTCGTCCTGCGGAGGCACTTCAACTTTAAAATCCAGACTCTGTGAAATTCCCATGTCAGCAAGAACTTTTTCTATAATTTTCTGGATAGTCTTTAGTATACTCATTACTGTTCCTCCTAAAAATATATAATTTATATTCTATCATACTTTATATCAGTTGATTAAATTAGTAGTTTATTTTTTTCAGCAACATCTTTGATATCAAAAAAGCTTTTCGATAAAAGAAAGTTCCAGCGAAATAAAACAATATACCAAGTATATACCATATATTTGATAAAATCATATCAATTTTTGAACCATTTACTACAAGTATCTTAAATAAAAGAAGAAAGCCTATCTCTATGGGAGCAATCATTATTAACTTAAGAATTTTGTTTTTTGTTACAGTTGTAATTGCGGGCGGAACCAGAAGCAGATCAAAGAAAATCCATCCAAAAGGGTCATTCAGAATCATAACCATAGATATGCATGTAATAAGAGATATAAAAAAATATTTAGTATTAGTCATCTCATATATAAACATAAGTGGAATAATAGAAAAATATGCAACAAAGATTCCTACCACAGGAATAAACATCTGACATGAAAAAAGTATTATAGTTAACACAGAAAGCATAGCCGTAATAGTTATATTTTTACTCATTTCTTTGTTCCTCCAGAATTTTATGATAGAATAGCTGTATATTGTAATTATTTTACTACAAATTCTTGTAATTTGTGATAATAATAATTTTAAAACTCAGGGAGGTATCAAAATGTACAAGAATGCGGAAAATATGGAAAGTATTTTAAGGTCGATCTGTTTCAACATCAGGGCAGCCGGAAGAAAAGTATTGAAAGATTACGACATTTCTCCTGCTCAATTTGATGTATTACAACTATTATACTTCGACGGTGAAAAAAAGTTAAGTGAAATAAGTAAAAATCTCGGAGTGACCAAAAGTACTACAACTGGTCTAATAAAAAGACTGGAAGTTCTTTATTTTTTGGAAAGAGAGCAGTCAGAGGAAGATAAAAGAGTATATAGGATTAAACTTTCCGATTCTGGAAGAGAACTTATTACCAAAGTAATTAAAAAAAGGGTAGAAGTTATGCAATCAGTTATCGATAGGTTGGGAAATGAAAAAGAACTTATAGAAAAATTAAGTGAGTTACAAAAAACAATCAAAGAGGTGGTAAAGAGTGGGGAATATCGGTAAAAGACTCTTTTTAACGGTTTTTATTCTTTTGGCGTACATATTATCTTTTTCATTTACGCTTACTCTTTCTGGTTTAGAAGGAAGTTCGGTATTTATAGACGGGATTTTTAAAAAAATCATTGGAAAGTCCGTATACAACATAGATCTGTCAGATACAACCCATAAGCTGGAAGTTAAAAAGCCTGGATATACAGATTATTCATTGGATATTTCCGGCACCAAAGGTTCAAAGTTAGAGATTTCAGCTTTACAGGTCCCGCTAAGTATTCTCAATATTAAAACAAATAGTGACAGTTTCTACATAAATTATATGTTCAATAACAATAATATACGCCAGAAAGTTATTAACGATACCCAAACTTACATACCCTCTACAATAAGAGAGCTGAAGATAGAGCAAGCAGGGTATCTTTCCCAAACAGTTACAGTTGACTTAAAACCTTTTTATGAAAACAAGTTATCTGTTACACTTAAAAGAACTGACTTTGCTTATATATCTTCTATACCTTCTGATGCAAGTATTTTTGTAGGTTCCAAAAATCTGGGCACTACTCCTTATGCGACGGCTTTATCTTTGCTGGAAGGAAAGGATGTTATACTAAAAGCACCTGGGTACATGGATTTAAGTTTTAAAACCGACTCCAAAACAAACGATTATATATTTACTATGACCAAAGCTTGTACTGTATTTTTTTCTTCAGAGCCTTCAGGAGCTTTAGTTACATTGAATAATGAGTATCTTGGAATAACTCCGTTTACTGCAAAGATTCCTATGGGAAGTCATCTATTTACGGTATCAAAAGCACTTTATACTCCTAAGAAGCTTTCTGCCAATATAAGCGAAACCACTCCTCAGATAAGTTATACTGTAAGTTTGGAGGAGGATATAAGGATTTTTAAACTTCTTAACGCAGAAAATGCTGAAATCTTTCTTGACGGAATAAACCTTGGTTCAGGTATTTCTTTTATTGTCACCGATAAAAAGGAGCATTTTCTCCAGATATACAGCAAAAATACTTTGGATCTGCTTGGTATAAAGCTTGACCAGAAAGCTCCGAAGATCATCGACATAAACAAAATAACGGTTATGAATCTTTACTCTTCAGAAAAAAAGAGCATCTCTTACCAAAATGAGATAAGTACCGTACCTGCACAATTTATTGCAAATATTATCTCTAAAAAACAGACTTTCCAATTTGAAAGCCTTACAAAAAAATACAATATTTCTGCAGAGTCTGGCAAAAATAACGTTCTTATAATCGATTCACCTGGATATGGTTTTGTAAATATAATAAACAATGTCGACGATACTCTTATATATATTGACAATCAGCTTATTGGATACTTTGGTGTTTTTGGCTATCCTTTGCCAATAGGAAGACATGCTATTACAGTAAAATACAAGAACATCGAAAAAACTGAAAAAATAGATATAACTGATCAGGAAGTTAAAAATCTTAACTTTATATTCGAAGATAAAATTCCAATAAGGCCTTACTCTTCAGGAGAGTATAAAATTGACGGAATAATTTATCCACCGTCACAGTTTATAGTATACGTTTCAAAAGGACCTCATGTAGTAGAAACCAAAGGCATAAAGTTTGTAATATATATTGACGCTGCTCAGTCCCTCTTTATTGACGATCTTGCTGTTTTAAAGTAAACGGAGGTAAAAAGATGAGAAAATTTTTCCTTGTATTTATTTTTATTTTTGTCTCTATTCCGGTATTTTCGTTAGAAATACGTGACCTTAAACCTTCTTCTCCATACTATTCACAAGTTGTACGTATGGTAACTGATGGTCTTCTTGAACTGGACAGCCAGGGAAGATTCAATGGTTCATCAAACGTCATGAGATTTGATATTGCCTTTTTCGGAGCAAATCTTATAGATTACCTTGATAAAAAGTACTCTAGCAGCTTCGATGATTTTGAAAAAAGAATATCCCAGATTGATACTGAAAGTCTCGAAAACCGTATAAACAATATAGAGACAACTCTTTACAACTATGACAGTAAAATAATATCTATGGAGAAAAAAATTGATTCAAAGATTTCGGGATTGAACAGTGATATAGCTCAGCAGAAATCCAGAGTAGAGGCACTTGAAAAATTTATGAACATAGATGGGCCGCTTGATACGGATAGTGCAATATTTAAAGTAATTTTGGACAATGCCGCGGCTATTGCAAATGACACAGCGAAAAAAACAGCCGATTCCTACCTTAAAACTCTTATGTCTTTTTCAGAACAGTCAAATAAAAAGGTCGACCTTTTTCAATCAGAACTATTAAGAATAGAAGAAAAACTTGACAAAACAACTGATTCCATAAGTTTTCTTTTTGCTCAATATGAAGAAAAAAATCGCCAGCAGCTTAACGATTATGCCAAACAAAGGCTTGACAGTGAGATGGAAGGAATTAAAGTAGCTTTAAGAAACATTGTCAACAGTCACATAGGATTTTACAATCAGACAGCTGAAGCAACTTTGAGTGCTTTGAGAGATCGTATAGCTGCTCTTGAGTACTCCGGGCAAAATCAATATGAAAAGCGGTTTAACGATATTATCTCACGACTTGCTTATCTGGAGTCAAAAGAAACTGTTTCAACGTTTCAAAGTACTGTACAAAACGATACGGAACTGCTTATAATCAAAAAAGACATTGAATCTCTTGCTAACGATATTAAAGATAACAAAACTCTTTACGATAAACTTAATAACAGAGTTGAGTACATAAATGCATTTATAGACACATATGATAATAGAAACGAGTATTTTACAAGAAAACTTTCTGAGTTAGAAAGCAAAAATTCAGATGTTAATTCTTTTGTTGGAGAACTCCGTCAGATGCTTGAAAATATAAAAGCAACTTCAAACCAATCTATACCTTCAAGTATAACTGATTATGTCCTTAAAAATGATTTTGTCAACTTGCAGCAGGAAGTAAGACTTATGCAGGAATATATTAACATGTACTCTGATAAGCTCTCTCAGCTATATATATATACTATTAAAGCCAATGAGTATGACGAAAAGTTCAAAATTTCAGAAAAAACCCAGAGTGCACAAAATGAAAGTATACAGAAGCTTTTGTTGAGAACAGACTCTGTTGAATCTCAGATAAACTCGCTTTCATCACTTATAAAACTTGATAAAGATACTTTGAATACTATTGGAAATGTTGCCTCTATAGCTAAAAGAGTCGGAGAAAGTGAAAAAAAGTTAGAGGATCTTTCTTCTCTTGTTTATGAAAATCAAAATAAATTGGAACTCATTTATAATTCTGATCTTTTGAAACAGAGCAACTCCCTTGTTTCAGAAATTAATAAAAATGAAATACAGAAATTAAAAGAAGATTATGATTTTTTAGTAAAATCTTATATACTGCTTAAAAATCAAACTGTATCTCCTGAGGCTACTAAGATTGCCGAAACAGTTGATTTAAGCAATATGAAAACAGAAATCAAACGTGAGCTCTCTTCTGACCTTGCATCAGAACTAATTAAATTGCAATCCGATATGTCTGATATCAAAAAAACAGTTTTTTCACTTAGTACAAAATACAACGAAATAAATGCAGAAAAAGCATCAAAAAAAGAAGTAGCAGATATTGAATTATCAGTTCAGAAAGTTACGGCATCTTCCGAGCTTTCATTAAAAGTCACAGAGATGGAAAAGCAGATATCAGAACTACAAAAGCCTAATCAAGATATTTTTTGGTCCTCAACCATTTCGGGAGTACTTGGAGTAGCGGTAGGAGCTCTGATAACCTACTTTTTACTGAGTCCTTCTCTGTAAAAAATGGAGGAAGCAATGATAAACGCTCTTGCACTTGGAAGCGGAGGAGTAAAAGGAATTGCACATATTGCTTTCATCAGTGAGATTGTGAGAAAAAGGAACATAAAATTCGACATTGTCACAGGCTGTAGTGCCGGATCAGTTGTCGGAGGCGTTTATGCTTTAAATCCTTCAAAAAATGAGTTTCTGAAAGATTTTGAGGCTATAATTAAAAAAAATTCCCTGAAGTTTATTGATTTAAGCAACGCTCTATCATCAAAAGTAAACTCCTTTAAAAGGCTTCTTTATTCAAGAGGAATAGCCCAGAATGATCTAGTATATGATATTTTAAAACAGATATACGGTAAAAAAAGGTTTTCAGATTGTAAGATCAAGTTTGGAGTAGTAGCCTTTGATATAAATTCTGAACGCTTAGTTGAAATAACAGAGGGGTATCTTATTGATGCCATAATGGCATCTTCAAATGTTCCGGGAGCTTTTCCCCCAATGAGACTGGGAGGCATGGATCTAGTAGACGGAGGAGCAATTTCTGAAGTACCTGTTTTTTTGGCTAAAAAATTGGGTGGAGAGTACATAATTGCTAATGACATAAATCCGGTTATACTTAAAGATACATTCTCTGATGGAATGGATTATATGAATTATATAGATTCTCTTAAAACAGCTTTAATTACTAAAAACGAACTTGATACAGCTAATGAAGTTTATTCTTTTTATGATAAAGTTGAATGGTATGATTTTGATAAGTATTTTGAAATATACAGGAAGGCTAAAAGAGTATACAGCCGTGATATAACATGAAAATTTTCATGGGAGGCCTTTTTGAGGGTATAGTATGGGATAGCGGAGCTCTTAGTAATATCCTTATGCACGATAATAATATAGAGTTAACTGTAAGTGGCGCTTCCAGTCTTATAGGATTTTTTTATGGCATGCATGGAAAAAATTTTTATAAGTATTTAAAAGAATTTATTGAGGAAAAAGATAATCCTATTAAACCACTTATCAACTCAGATCTTTTCTCCAGCAGATATCAACAGGCAATAACTCTTTTGAAGCTTGGTACATCTGGTCTTGAACTTAAAAATCAGACTACTTTTTCTAAATATCTTGACTCACATTTTGGCACTTTGACTATAGAAAAGCTTAAGCATAGAGTTGATTTTGAAGTTTTTGACATAAAAACAGGAAATTTTTTCCTACTTAATAGAAAAACTAGGATTTCTCAGGTTCTTTTATCTGAATTATCGATACTACCGTATTATAGATATACTGAACTATCCGATATGTTTTTAATTCCTTCTTCATATATCTGTCTTTCACCATACAATCTCTCTCCAGACGGACTGATAATTTCTTATGAAGCGGGTGGCTCTGTATTCAAAGCAATGAATGCTGCCGAGATACTTTTAAAAATTTCTTACGCACGTACAAGAGAATTGTTCAGGATCATAAGCAAAGATATTGAACTAATAACTTGTGAAAGTCCATTGGAAGATCCATTGGATAGTGTAGCCTTTTATGATGGAATGAAAACATGTCAAAAATATATGGAGGGAAAACTTGAATTATGAAGAAAATTATTCTATTTTTTATTTTATTATTATCTTTTAGTATTGTTTTTTCTCAAAGCCAGATTTCGGTCAGCTCTAGATTTGGAACTTTGGGCGATAAGCAGCATGTCTTAAAAGATAATGTTGTAATAAAAAAATCAGATCTTACCATGATGACTGAAGTAGCAACTATTACCCAGTTGGACGATGATTGGCGAGATATGGTATGCTCAGCAACAACCATAAAAACATCAACCTTAAACGCATCAGCAGAATTTTTTAAATTTGATCTGAGCACAGAAAAAGGTCAGCTTTCGAAAAAAGTATCCGTAAAGATTTTAGTTGATAAAAAAGATCTTTACATCTCGTGTGATGTTCTTGAATTTAATAATAAAGAAAAGAATTATACTGGTTTCTCAAATGATTTAGTCAAAATATTAAAAGAAGATTATGTGATTTCAGCAAAAAACTTTTCTTACAATGAAATTACCAAGATTCTTGTACTTAACGGAGATGTACGGATAAAAAACGATGCCAAAAAAATAGATCTTAAAACACAGAATTCGACTTTCAGAACTGATACAAATGAAATGAAAGCAGAAGGAATAAACCTGACATTGGAAGTAAAAGAAAACAAATAATATTTAGGAGGACTTATTTATGCTTGATATGAAGTTTGTAAGAACTAACATTGAAAAGATACGAAACTGCCTTATAAACAGAAATTCTTCAACCTTGATTCTTGATGAGTTAGTTGCTCTTGATGAAAAAAGACGTGATATCCTCAAAAAAGTTGAAGAAATACGATCTCTTAAAAATACAAACTCCAAGGCAGTTGCAAGATTAAAAGCACAAGGCGACGAAGAAGCACTCCGCCAGAATATTGAAAACGGAAAAATTCTTAATCAACAGTCAGAAGAGCTGGAAGCTCAATTGAAACAGATTGATGAACAGTACATGCAGAAACTTCTTTATATTCCTAATGTATACGATGAGGATACTCCCATTGGAAAGGATGAAACGTTCAACCCAGAAATCAGAAGAATTGGTATCCCAAGAAAATTTGATTTTGAACCCAAACCACACTGGGAAATTGGCAGTGAATTAAACGGACTTGATTTTGACAGAGGTTCCAAACTTTCAGGATCTAGGTTTACAATTATGAAAGGCGATTTTGCTAGATTAGAAAGATCACTCGGGGCATTCATGATGGATCTTCACTCAACGGAGCATGGTTATACTGAAGTACTGCCTCCACATATGGTCTTAAGAGAAACTATAACAGCTACCGGACAGCTTCCAAAGTTTGAAGAAGACCTTTATAACACAAAAGGGGATGACCTTTTTCTTATTCCTACATCTGAAGTGGCATTGGTAGGCATGCACAGGGACGAGATACTTGAACTGAAGGATCTGCCGGCAAAGTACTGCGGCTATTCTCCATGTTACAGACGTGAGGCAGGAAGCTACGGTAAAGATGTAAGGGGAGTAATACGCCAGCATCAGTTTGATAAAGTTGAGCTTGTATGGCATACAACTCCTGAAAGATCGGCTGAAGATCTCGAAACTCTTACATCGCATGCCGAAAAAGTTTTAAAATTGCTTGAACTTCCATACAGAGTTATACGTTTGTGTAGCGGAGATCTTGGATTTGGGGCTAGCAGAACTTACGATATTGAAGTATGGTTGCCAAGCTACAATTCTTATAAAGAAATATCCTCATGTTCTAATGACGGTGATTTTCAGGCACGCAGAGGAAATATAAGGTTCAGGGATAAAGATAACAAACTTAAGTACGTTCACACTCTTAACGGTTCAGGGCTTGCTATCGGACGAACTCTCGTTGCAATAGTTGAAAATTATCAGACTTCTGATGGAAAAGTCAAAGTTCCGGATGTACTTATTCCATATATGAAAAAAGAGTATATAGGATAAAAGTATGCCTAATGTTTTCTTGCTTGATTCATTCAGCGGAGAGTATGCTTGCCTAAACGAAGAAGAATGTGCTCATCTCCGATCCGTACGGGTAAGAGAAAACGAAGTAATCAATGTAACTGATGGGAAAGGTAAGCTTTTTGAGTGTATCGTAATAAAAATAAACAAGAAAACAGCCGATCTCAAAATACTCAAGATAAAGGACATACATTATTCTTTTCTTCCGGAAATAAACCTTTTTATTGGTGCTTCAAAATGGGATAGGATGCAAATGCTTATTGAAAAAGCTGTGGAACACAGAGTAAGTTCAATATTCGTTTTTAACGGTGAAAAGTCTACTTTTAAGTACGATGATCAAAAAAAATTTCTGAAGTTGATTGCAGAAAGCTCAAAACAATCTTTTTTATGTAATTTTCCTAAGTTTTCTTTTATAAACATAAAGGATATTCCTTTAAAAAATACACTTGTTTTTGATTTCCAAGGAACAAGCTCTTTAAAAGAAGAACTTAAAAAGAAGTTGAATTCATTGAATATAGTTTTTGGCCCCGATACAGGCTTTTCCCAAAATGAAAAGAAATTCTTCCATGAAACCTTTTTTTCTGTAGTGAATTTGGGAAATACTGTTTTTAGATTTGAAACTGCTGCACTTTATGTGTTAAGTTCCATAAATTACGAGTATGAAAGACTACAAAAAAACTATCCCCTTGAATAAAAGGGGATAGCTTTTATTTGAATATTTTTTCAACATAAGGACTTGTACTTGCACGCAGAAGAGCTCCATACGATAACTTAAAATCAATAATATCGCCTACGCGATAGTTTTCTTCACAGTCTGTGATATCAATAATCGTATGGTCACTGCTGGAATGTAGAACCTTAATATTTTTATCCATAGGAGTCATTCCTGAAGAACTAACATCCTGCTCACCTATGGCTAGTATGGCTTTTTTTCTAATTCCATAGTCTATAAACTCATGCTTTCTTCCAAATGCATCATAGCCCGTTTCACCGTAAGGTACAGATGGTTTATCTTTGATCTCTATTATCTCAGCCTCCAGTAATACTGTATCCTGAAGGGTATTGGGAACATTTCTTCCACCAGTTGCATCTGTACCACATACAATTGCTTCACCTATACGAAGATTGGTTATTTCTTTTGGAAGAACACCATCTTCAAGCATTTTGAGAGTAACCGTACTCCCTCCCGAAATATCTCTAATAGTACTCACATTTATTTTTTCTTTTATTTCAACAAGCTTCCTCATATTTTCAACTGTCGGCAAAACTCCGCCAAAACATCCTAAGTTAGTACCTATACCTAAAAGATTTACATTCCCGATACTACAGGCTGTTCTGATTTCTTGTACAGCCTGTTCAAACCAGACTCCTTCCCTTAAATCTCCCATATCCACCATATAAAAGATATCGGGAATTTTTCCTTTCTCACGAGAAACTTCTGATATAACAGTTAGCGTATGAATATCACTTACAAGAATACAATCGGAAACAGATACTGCCTGTTTGAGTTCTGATATCATCGGAATCCTTATAAGCATAGTGTATGCCTGCGGAAAACACGACTTTATTCTATCAAGATTTTTCACTCTCGAATCAGCTATAATCTTAATACCATTTTTTAAAAAGATTTCTGCCAGTTCTAAGCTTCCACAGAGAACTTTGGTTACTCCAGCAATAGAAATACCGTTTTTATTGCAAAAAGAAGCTAAATAAGAGGCATTTTTAGCAATGCTGTCCTTTTGTATATTAAGCCTTGGATACATAAAACACCCCGGTCAGTAAATTTCTTCAAGTTTATTTACTATTGCCTGCACATCGTCAGTTATTATGCAGTCATAGTATCCCTTTATCTTTTCAACCCATTCGGGTTCATCAAAATGCCATAAAGCGATTTTTATATCCTCTTCTTTCATTTTCGCAATAAGATTTTTAAAGGCTTCCACTCCGAAAAACTTTATACCGTCCAATGGTGCATTTAGAGAGTACAGACCCACTCTTTCATTTACTTTTGATATATCCGAAAGCTGATCCTTGGTATCTACAAGAAGTCCAAGATAAGCATCGCCCTGAAGCTCTCTTAATCTGTAAAGTGCTTCCGGAATAAAAGATGAAAATAAAGTTCTATCAACGGCATTAAAGCTTCTTACTATCTGAAGAGAAGTTTCAACAGCTTCAACATCTTTTATCTCCACATTAATATATGCATCTTCCTTCAGTTCAGCATATACCATATCCAGAGTGGGAATATACTGGTTCATCGGAAGACGAAGCTTTCTTATTTCTTTATATGAAAGTTCCTTTACAATGCCTCTGAGCCCCGATACTCTTTCACAATCAGGATCATGTATCACCACTATACTTCCGTCTTTCGCCTTCCAGACATCAAGTTCAACACCATCCGCACCAAACTCCATTGCTTTCTTAAAAGCCAGTAACGTGTTTTCTGGATATAGCTTCCTATACCCTCTGTGTCCAAGAACGATAACCGGATAATCAGAACTTTTCATATTGAGCCCCCCTAAAAGTTTTTATCTAAAATATTGCATCGTCTTCAGAATTTTTTCTGAATCAACATTCATACCTAAAGATACATCCATACTGTTGGCGCCATGATAATCACTGCCTGCTGTAATGAAAAGATCATATTTAAAGGCTATTTCCTCAAAAAAAACAGTCTCAGAAAAAGTATTTTTTGAATAGAAAACTTCTATTCCCCATAATCCAATCTCTTTCAAATGTTTTATCAGGTTTTCAAATCTTGTTCTTTCAAGATTGAGGTATTTTGGATGAGCTAAAACAGAAACTCCACCAGCAATTGTTATAAGCTCTATGGCTTGTTGAGGAGTTAACCTCTTCTTTCTTACATATCCTGGCCTATCATCGCCTAAATACTTCTCAAAAGCCTCTTCCTTGGTACTAACATACCCTTTATTCTGCATTACCCTTGCAAAATGCGGTCTTCCAATTACATCACCACCAGCCTGAGCAGCAACTTCTTCAAGCGTAATCTCCATACCTAAGCCATTAAGCTTCTCAATCATCAACGTATTTCTATTTATACGATATTTTTTAAGTTCGTCCAACGTTTCAACCAAAAAATTATTCCCCACTGAATAGCCATAACCAAGCATATCAAGCATCGTTGGATATTCACAACTTATCTCTACTCCGGCAACATAATCGACTCCAAAGGATTTTGCTGCTGAAAAAGCCTCCAACTGACCATCAACATTATCATGATCGGTAATAGAAAACATCTGTATTTGTTTATCTTTTGCCATCTTTACAAGTTCTATAGGAGTAAGTGTTCCATCAGAAAAAGTACTATGCGAGTGAAAATCAACAAACAAAATAGATCCTCCAAAAATTATATATATATTAATTATACCTTAATTACGATATTAATTACAATAACTTTTTTAACGTTGATGCAGATAATATTTTTTTCTTTTTCTCACTCTATAGTAACGAGTGATATACATTTTTATAAAAAAAATATTTAGTATGCTTATATGCCATTATATATTATAGATATAAGTTTTTTTATATTTCAAAAAAATAACTTGATATCTTATGATTTTTGAAGTATAATAAATTCAGAAGATTAAAAGCGGCTTCTTCAAAAACACATTAATCTGAAAATTTATAAATTTTTTATGTACATAAAGGAGGTACTTTATATGGCTGATAAGGAATATGTAGTAGGTATAGACCTTGGAACAACTTTTTCTGCGATAGCCTGGATGAAACCAGACGGCAACGTTGAAGTGATACCAAACGCAGAAGGAAAAAGAATAACTCCCTCAATAGTATCTTTTGGAAAAGACGGTGAAATAATCGTCGGCGAACCAGCTAAAAGACAGGCAATACTTAACGCCGAAAAAACAGTCCGTTCTATTAAAAGATATATGGGCACAGATCATCTGGTAAAGATTGATTCAAAAAACTATACGCCACAGGAAATAAGTGCATTTATACTGAAAAAAATGGTTAAAGATGCCGAAAGTTATCTTGACGGTAAAATTAAAAAGGCTGTTATAACCTGTCCGGCTTATTTTAATGATTCCCAAAGGCAGGCTACAAAGGAGGCTGGTGAAATTGCTGGTCTTCAGGTTCTGAGAATAATAAATGAACCTACTGCCTCAGCAGTGGCATTTGGTCTTGATAAAACTTCCGGAGACAAAAAGATAGTTGTGTATGACCTTGGAGGCGGTACCTTTGATGTCTCGGTTCTTGAAATAGGAGACGGAATAGTAGAAGTAAAAGCTACTTCCGGAAATAATCATCTTGGTGGAGATGACTTCGACCAAAGGATAATAGATTGGCTTATAAATGAGTTTAAAAATGAAACCAAAATAGACCTACGCAACGACAAACAGGCTTTCCAGAGACTCAAAGATGCTGCCGAAACTGCAAAAATTGAACTTTCAACCAAGTTTGAAGCAGAAATAAACCTTCCTTTTATAACGGTTGTAAATGGCACACCTATGCATCTGGAAAAGAAACTGACCAGAAGCAAGTTTGAAGAGCTAATAAGAGATTTAGTAGAATCCACAAGGGGACCGGTTGAGAATGCCATAAAGGATTCAGGCTTTTCTTTTAATGAAATTGACGAAATCCTTTTGGTTGGAGGTTCAACGAGGGTACCTATGGTTCAGAAACTTATAAAGGATTATTTTGGAAAAGAACCAAACAAAAGCGTTAATCCTGATGAAGCAGTTGCTGTCGGCGCAGCCATCCAGTCTGCAATTATGACCGGAAAGACTGATAAAGATATTGTATTGGTTGATGTTACTCCTCTTTCGCTGGGTATTGAGGTAAAAGGTGGTCTAATGCAGGTTATAATTCCAAGAAACAGTAAGATTCCGATTAAGAAGAGCAATATTTTTACGACAGCCGCTGATTTTCAGACTGAAGTTGAAGTAGGAGTCTTCCAAGGAGAACGTTCTATTGCAAAGGATAATTTCCTGCTTGGTAGCTTTAAACTTACAGGTATTGCTCCAGCACCAAGAGGTGTTCCACAGATTGAAGTGACTTTTGATATCGATTCTAATGGAATGGTGAATGTTTCTGCCAAAGATCTAGGTACTCAGAAACTTCAATCTATGGTAGTTACAGGAAGACAGAAACTCGATCCCGATCAGATTCAAAAGATGATAAACGATTCAAAAGTATATGAAGAACAGGATAAACGAAGAAGAGAAGAAGTTGAACTCAAAAACCAGGGTGATGAACTTGCTTATCAGATAGATAAGGTTTTAAGCGAAAATGGAGATAAAATTCCTTCTGACTTAAAAAATAGTCTTGAATCAAAAGTTAAAGAACTAAGAGAGGCTCTTTCTCAGGATAACATCGGAAAAATTAAGATTTTAATTGACGATATAAAAAATGAGTCTATGAAGATTGGCCAGCATTTATATCAAAATCAACAGGGTCAGCAGTCAAATCCTGGCGATCAAACCTCTTCAAGCTCAGATTATACAGCAGGAAACTCCAATAACGAAAATAACTAGTAATAATTAGCAAAAGGGCGGACATCCGCCCTTTTTTTTTAATAAAAAAGTATGGTAGAATATAATTAAGTTTTACATACGGTTTTTTTGTTAAAGTATACTTGTTTTTTGAATTTTATAATCAATCTGTATTATTTGTGGTATAATATATAAAGAAATATTCTATTACTAAAAATAAGATATTTTTAATACATATGGGAGGGATAAATGTGAAACTAAAGATTATAACTTTTTTTGTTATTTTAGTTGCCTTAGTTTCTTTTGCAGTTCCGCAAATGGATTGGGGCAGAGTATATCAAATGCCCGGAATTCAAGAAATCTTTTATGTGAAAGCTACAGACGATGGATTTTATGCAATAGGATCTTCTAATGAGACAGGCAATAATGAGAATGCCATAGCATTGAAATTTGATAGATTTGGAAATCTTGTATCTAAGAGTGAGTTTGGAGGAGCATATTCAGATTGGGCTTTATGGGCTTTTCAAGATTCAAGGAAAGATATGGTATTAGTTGGTGCAACTAACTCTTTTTCTGATGACTTTGATTACTATCTAGCAAAAGTAAGTCCTGTTTACTGGGAGACATACATTCCCAAATTAGGAAACGATAAAGCTAGCGCAGGAGTAGACGTAGAAGATGGTTATATTATTGTTGGATATGCCCAGGATCCTTATGATAAAAACAATTCTAATTACAAAGGTTACATGGTGAAAGTAGACAAGGATGCTGGAAATGTAATATGGTACAGATGGCTTTCGGGAGCAGATACTTTTAAAGATGTAAAGCCTTTAGGTATAGAAAAAGTAGCTGACGGATTTGTCATTTCTGGAGTTGTGTTTGATTATGATACTGGTATATCAAGTCTTTATGTAGTAAAAACTGACTTCGAAGCAAATGAAATATGGTCAAAGGTTTTCACAGGTCAGAGTTATGGCAGGGCTTTTGAAGTAAAAGAATTTAACGATGAGTATTATGTTGTCGGTTATACTGGAGATCTTAATGGTGCAGGTTTTTCTGATATTTACGTAGTTAAGTTTTCCTGGAAAGGTGATCTTTTGTGGGAAAAGACATTTGGTCAGAAAGGTTCTGATCATGGTTATTCAATAAAGATAAGTAAAAATGGAAATATGTACATAGGTGGTTACGTTACTAATACCAAAACCAATAATGTTGATGCGGTTCTTTTAGTATACGATAAAGATGGCAATGAGATCTATAGCAAAGCTATAGGTGGTAAAGGAAGAGATGTTGTTTATTCCTTGGACATAACAGAGAACGGAGATATTTATATGGTTGGTTATTCTGATTCAAAAGATTTCGGAGCAGACTTAAGTGATGTTCTTATCATCAAGTTTTCTGATGTGCTAATGCACAAATAATGTTAAATTTTTTATTATGACAAGGGGGTTATCCCCTTGTTTTTCTTTGTATAAAATTGATATTTGGAGGGTTGAACAAAAACATGACTAAAAAAAACGTATTTTTGATGCTTATCTTTGTATTCGCGTTATATCTATTTGCGGGATATCCTCAAAAATCCATTAATCTTATTGTTCCATGGCCTGTTGGTGGAATAACCGACAGAGTTGCAAGAGCTTTGGCTCCTATATTTGAAAAGTATATA
>Ga0116187_1002133_pt1 | contig 19857 bp, 17 predicted proteins | sample AD_JPNNA6_MetaG_FD_89755 | JGI IMG/M metagenome (GOLD analysis project Ga0116187, IMG submission 89755) | Active sludge microbial communities of municipal wastewater-treating anaerobic digesters from Japan - AD_JPNNA6_MetaG | ecosystem: Engineered > Bioreactor > Anaerobic > Digestate | place... | reverse complement strand
GTGGGCGCGCGGAACTCGCCGAACACCTCACGCAGGCGGCCGGCCCACTCGCCGGTCGTGCCGCCGGCGTGGGCGAGGGCGATCGACGCCGCCATGATGTTCTCGTCGGTGCGGGCGACGCGCTCGAGCTCGTCGAGCGCGGCGTCGACCGCGGCCTGGTCGCGGTTGGCCTTCCACTCGGCCAGCTCGTCGATCGCTGCGGCCTGCACCGCCGGGTCGACCTTCAAGATGTTGTCCTCGCCGCCGAGCGGCGATTCGGCGGTTTCGGTGAAGGCGTTGACGCCGATGACCATCTGCTCGCCGGACTCGATGCGACGCATCCGTTCGGTGTGGCTCCGGACCAGCCGGCCCTTCATCTCGTCGATCGCCTCGAACGCCCCGCCGAGGGCGAGGATGTCGTCGAGTTCGGCCTGGGCCGACTCGACCAACTCCGCGGTCAGGCCTTCGATGACCTTCGACCCCTCGAAGATGTCGCCGTACTCGAGCAGGTCGGTCTCGAACGCGAGCACCTGCATGATCCGGAGCGACCACTGCTGATCCCAGGGGCGCGGCAGGCCGAGCGCCTCGTTCCACGCCGGCAACTGCAGCGACCGGGCACGGGCCGACTTCGACAGGGTGACGCCCAACGCCTCGAGCACGATGCGCTGGATGTTGTTCTCGGGCTGCGCCTCGGTGAGGCCCAGGCTGTTGACCTGCACGCCGTAGCGGAAGCGTCGGGCCTTCGGGTCGGTGACGCCGTAGCGCTCCTCGCACAGGCGGTCCCACATCTGGGTGAAGGCTCGCATCTTGCAGTTCTCCTCGATGAACCGGATGCCCGCGTTCACGAAGAAGGACACGGAGGCGACAACCTCGCCCATGGCGTCGGGGGCAACCTGGCCGGAGTCGCGCACCGCGTCGAGGACACCGATGGCGCACGCGAGCGAGTACGCGATCTCCTGCGTGGGCGTCGCGCCCGCCTCCTGCAGGTGGTACGAGCACACGTTCATCGGGTTCCAGTGCGGCACGTTCTTGTTGCAGTAGGCGAACATGTCGACGATCAGCCGCCGGCTGGCCTCGGGCGGGAAGATGTACGTCCCCCGGGAGAGGTACTCCTTCACGATGTCGTTCTGCGTGGTGCCGCGCAGCACCTTGGAATCGACGCCGTGATCCTCCGCGTTGGCCACGTACAGGCCGAGCATCCAAGCGGCGGTGGCATTGATCGTCATCGACGTGTTCATCTCGCCCTGCGGGATGCCGTCGAGCAGCTGACGCATGTGACCGAGGTGCGCCACGGGCACCCCGACCTTGCCGACCTCACCACGTGCCATGACGTGATCGGGGTCGTACCCGGTCTGGGTGGGCAGGTCGAACGCAATGGAGAGACCGGTCTGCCCCTTCGCCAGATTGGTGCGATAGAGCTCGTTCGAGGCCTTGGCCGTGCTGTGCCCCGAGTACGTGCGCATCAGCCAGGGACGGTCCTTGGTCCGCGCCGCCGGGGAGCCGTGAGTGTCCGTCGATGTCGTTGACTCAGCCATGTCACATTGTCCCGCACGCGACACCGCCCGGGCGAAACCCGGGCGGTGTTCGTAGCTCTTCTTGGGGAGGGATGAGCTGACTTGCGTGTTGTGTTGAAGGGAGAACAGTCCGGGGCGGAGCGAGGGCCACGGTGCGTGCCAACACCCTGGAAAGCGTTGGTGGCGATGCATTTGGAGGGAGAGTGTGTCCCCCACTCCTGAAGCCCCGGCTGTTTTGCACCAGTGGGGGCGATTTCCACTGGCACAATGTGTATCGAACGCCGCCCCGGAAACCTTGAGCAGAAAGTTCGCCATCGCGTCAGATGATCTCCGCCGAGCAACTCTTCTTGGGCAACGACCTGCTCGCGTGGCTGATGCTGGCGGTCGGCGGCGCGCTCGCCGTCGCCAACGTCGCCGCGGTCGTCCGCCCGCCGCGGGAGGACCCGGCCGACCCGACCTCTCCGAGGCGGGAAGCGGCCCCGATCAGCCGCGCTGCACCCCTGGTGCTGCTCGGAGTGCTCGTGAGCGCGTGGGCCCTGGCCAGCCTGCTCAAGGGCTGACGGTGCTGCACACTGCCGGGTTGTCCGTCCGGTACGGCAGCAACGTCGTGGTGGTGGGCGCCGATCTCGACGTCGGCGCCGGCGAGTTGGTCGGCCTGATCGGCGCCAACGGAGCGGGCAAGACGACGACGATCGACGCCGTCTCGGGGTTCGTACGCCACGGCGGGACGGTTCATCTCGACGGCACCGACTTGAGTTCGCTCCCGCCCCACGAACGCGCCCGAGCCGGAATCGGGCGCACCTGGCAGGGCATCGAGCTCTTCGACGACCTGACGGTCCGACAGAACTGCTTGGTGGCGGCCCGTCGGCCCGGTTGGAAGGGTGTCCTCCACGACCTCCTCCATCGTCCGGACGACGCTGCCACCGATGCTCGCGTCGACGACGCCCTCGCCGCGGTGGGGCTCGCGGCCGACGCTGCCCGCCGCCCGTCGGAGCTGTCGCACGGTCATCAGAAGCTGGCCGGTGTCGCGCGGGCACTCGCGGGCGGGCCTCGGGTCCTCCTGCTCGACGAACCGGCGGCAGGTCTCGACCAAACCGAGAGCCTCGCGTTCGGCGTGACCCTCCGGAGGCTCGTCGACGAGTCCGGCATCGGCGCGCTGCTCATCGACCACGACACTCGACTCATCTTCGAGGTGTGCGACCGGGTGTACGTGCTGGACTTCGGCGCGATCGTCGCGGCGGGGACGGCCGCTGAGGTCCGCAACGACCCGAAGGTGATCGAGGCCTACCTGGGGGTGGCGACGTGAGCGCCGCACCGATCCTCGAGGTCACGGGCCTGTGCGCCGGCTACGACGGCCGGACCGTGCTCCACGACCTCGACCTCACGGTGGCCACCGGCGAGGTCGTGTGCCTGCTCGGGGCCAACGGCGCAGGCAAGTCCACCGCGCTCGGCGCGATGACCGGGTTGGTTCGGGCCACGTCGGGCACCGTCGCGCTCGACGGCGAGCCGCTGCCGTTGTCGTCGACGCACCGGATCGCCCGTGCCGGTGTGGCGCACGTCCCCGAGGACCGCAGCCTCTTCCCGTCGTTGACGGTGCGCGACCACCTCCGCCTCGCCGACTCCCGGCGGGCCCGACGGCGCGCTGACGAGGTCGACGCAGTGGCGCGTGTCCTGGACTGGTTCCCGGCCCTCGAACGGCTGCTGTCGCGGCGCGTGGGCCTGCTGTCGGGAGGCGAACAGCAGATGGTTGCGATCGGTCGCGCCATCATGAGTCGGCCCCGCGTGCTGCTGATCGACGAGATGAGCCTCGGCCTCGCACCGCTCGTGGTGGCCTCGCTGCTCGATGTCATCGGCCGACTGGCCGCCGACACGGGGTGTGGAGTCCTCCTGGTCGAGCAGCACGTCGCGCTGGCGCTCGGCGTCGCCAGCCGAGCGACGGTGCTCAGCCGGGGGCGGGTCACGTTCGAGGGGCCGGCGGACGAGCTCGCGGCGAGCCACGACACGCTGGTGGCCAGCTACCTCGGCGACTGACGCCGTGACTGCCGTGGAACGTCCACTCGACCGCGTCGCCGCCAGCCCGTACCTGACCGCGCTCGCGGCGTGGGTCACGGCGCGGGTCCTCCTCGCCGTCGCGTGGGCCGCGTCGTCGATGTCGTGGTTCGACCGATTCGAGACCGCAACCTCGGTCCGGCACCAGGGTCTGTTCCTGTGGGACGGCACCTACTACCGCGACCTCGCCCAGCACGGCTACGACGGCGTGGCGACCGAGGTGCAGCGGTTCTTCCCGCTCTTCCCGCTGCTCGGTCGCTGGGTCGGATGGCTCCTCGGCGGCAACGACGACCTCGGGCTCCTCGTGGTCTCGAACCTGGCCGCGTTGGCCGCGCTGGTTCTCGTGTACGTACTCGTGCAGGACGTCACGGGAGACCGCCGACTCGCCGTGGCGAGCGTGTGGTGGCTGGCGCTGTTCCCCGCCGCCTCGGTGTTGGTGTTCGCCTACTCCGAGTCCCTGGCCCTGGCCCTCGCACTCGGGGCGGTGCTCGCGGTCCGTCGCGAGCGGTGGGCGCCGGCAATAGTCCTCGGTGTGTTGTCGGGGCTCACGCGGCCGACGGGTGCGCTCGTCGCGATCGCGCTGTTCGTCGCGGTGCTCGACGACCTGCGACGCCGACGGGGAGTGGTCGTCCATCTCGCCGCGGTCGTGGCGCCCGGCGTGGGGACGGTCGGTTACCTGGCATGGCTGCAGTGGCGGTTCGACTCGTGGCGGGTTCCGCTCGACTCCCAGCGGGTCTTCCGCGCCGGGTGGCACGAGCCCGTGTCCCGCCTCGTGACCGCGGTGGTCGACGTTGCCGGTGGTCAGTTCCGCGACGTCTTCAACGCCTCGTTCGCCGTCGGGGCCATCGTGGTGATCATCCTCGCTGCCCGGCGACTCCCGGTCGGATGGTCGATCTACACCGCAGTCACGCTCGTCATTGCCCTCGCCGCCAACAACATCAACTCACTCGGTCGGTACGCGTTCACGGCCTTCCCGCTCGCCGTGATGGTCGCCGTCGCTCAACAGCGCCTGCCGGCCCGGTGGCCCTGGCTCGGTCGGCTCCTGCTCCCGATGAGCGGGGTCCTCATGGCCGGGTACGCCGTGGCGGCGTGGTCGGGCCGGATGATCCCGTGACCGCCGCGCGACGGTCGATCGGCGACGGTCAGCCGGCTCCGGGCTGGCCGAACTCCACGACGGTCATCGGCTCGTAGAAGTCGTCGCCGGACTCCCGCTGGATGGTCCGGGGCGGTCGAACCGCCGACAGCGTTTCGATGACTCGCTGGCACTGACCCTTCAACGTGAGGAAGTCGTCGCGGTACACGAGGAACAGCGGACGCCCCTCGGCACGACGAAGCAGCTCCTGGGCGAACGCTGCCGGGTCGTTGCGTTCGTTGCGTTCCTTGTAGTCGACCCAGTCGACGAGCTCGGGCGACGCGAATCGTGGGTAGGTCGTGATGTCGTAGCGCTCGCGGTCGAGGTAGCGCGACACCGACGGACCGAGCTGGTCGGGGCAGGCGATGACGACCCCGTCGGGGGCCGTGCGCTCGATGACCTCGACCGACGCCCGGGCCTGGGTCCGGTCGACCCGGACCACGAGGAACATGCCCGCCAACGACAACGCGGTGAACGTCACGAGCACAACGTCGCGGACGAGCCCTCCCTTGAACTGCTGGAGGCCGAGGGCCACGAGGATGAGGAAGAACGGAAAGAACACTGCTGCGTAGCGGGGTGAGAACGCCATGCCGTTCACCATGCCGACCGCCGCAGCGATGGCGATCGTCAGCGCCAGCACCGACAGCGGACGGCGCGCCAGCGGGTGGGCGAAGAAGTCGAGTTCGATGCGCTGGTTGTCGATGCCGGTGCCGAACACGCCGATCGCCACGAGGATCGTCAGCAGCAACACGCCCAACTGCGCCTCGGAGTACGGCCCTCCGGCGAACTCGGTGATCGACGTGACGACCAGGGTCGTGACACGAAAGCTCGGCGCCCACGGGGTGCCGGTGTGCTGGCTCTGGTAGAGCAGCGTGGGCAGCCAGGGCAGGAACGTGAGGCCTCCGACGGCCAGGGCCGCGACGATCTTGGCCGTGCCGATGACGAGGGGCCGGTCGCCGCGCCGCTGCGCGCGGGCGAGACGGACCAGGGCCAGCACGCCGATCGCGCCGAGCAGCCACATCGACCAGTAGTGCGTCCAGAGCAGGAGCCCCGACACGGTGGAGATGCCGACCAGCGTCTTCCACCGGGGCGCGGTGATCGCCGCGTCGAGCAGCAGGTACCCGGCGAAGACCTCCGCCATGAGCAGCGCGTACATGCGGGTCTCGCTGCCGTACCGGAACGCATAGGGCGAGAGGGCGAAGACCACCGCGAGCGTCAGGCCGAGACGGCGACCGGCGATCCGCCGTCCGACGAGGAAGGCGAGCGGCAGGGTGCCCAAGGTGATGAGGCCCGACAGCGCCCGGACCGCGCGATCGCCATCGCCGAACACCTCCATCCAGCCGTGCAGCAGGTAGTAGTAGAGCGGCGGGTGGCCATCGCGCTCGAGCGCCCCGGCGATGTCGCCGATCGGCAGCTTCGAGATGTTGACGCTCAGTGCTTCGTCGAGCCAGAGCGGCGAACGCACGAAGAACCGGCCGAGCACCGACGCTGCAACCGCCAGTGCCAACAGGGCGACGACCGGCCGGCGTGCGAACGACAGCACGACACCGACGACTCCGGGTCGATCCTCGTCGGCCGACCCCGCCGACGCCATCAGTCGGCGTCCCGCGTGCCGGAGCCGCGGGTCTCGGTGAGGTAGCGCAACGTCTTGCGGGCCGGGCGCAACGCGGCGAAGTAGGCGCGGCGGAGGGCCGAGTCCTTCGTCCACGGGTTGTGCACCCCGGCGGGGAAGTCGAGGCGTTCTGCGGCCCGGGCGAACGCGGTCCACCGGGTGATCTTGTCGAAGTTCGTTTTCGTCACCCCGTCGGCGTCGAGCCCGGTCGCGAGCCCGTCGAACAGGTGCCCCGGCTCGTACATGTCGGGGTAGAAGTTCTCGAACGTCCACCGCGGGGGTCGTACCCACCAGGGCCACTCGGCCCCGTACTGCGGCCACCCCATCACCTCGAAGGGGCGTGGAGCGTCGAAGCGCTCGGGATGCCGTGCCTGGGCGACGTTGAAATACAGGGCCCATTCGCACACCATGTCGTCGTCACTGACGGTCTCGAACAGCTCGAACGCTTCGCCCCAGAGGTCGCGTCGCATGATCTGGGGCATGTGGGCGCCGTAGGCGAGGTGCGGGAGGCCGAGGAACGCGAGGGCGTCGTGGGTCACGTGCTGCGCCTCGTCGAACGGCGTCTCGTACCCCGGCCACTCGCCGAGCTCGTAGCTGAAGTAGCCGATGTCGCGGCTGCCGTCGGTGAAGAACGACTCCTCGACGGGCCGCATCGGGCGATAGTCGTCGTCGGAGAGGAGGAAGACGTCGTCGGTCGCCCCGGAGCCGATGAGGGCCCGTCGGAGTCGCACGTTGCGTCGGACGTGGTCCAGCACACCGAGCGTCGAGCTCGTCGCGCCGCTCACCTCCTCGTCGGAGAACAGCGTGATCTCGGTCGGGTCGACCCAGGCGTCGAACTCGCCGTGCCGCGCCGCCGGTGCGACGATCAGGGCGCGGTCGATCCACGGCATGAAGTGCCGGACGTGCTGCCACGTTTCCCGCATCACCTGCGGGCGGTTGCTCAGGTAGACGATCTGCATGGGCCGCCGGTCACGCTAGCCCTGATGCCCTCGGCCTCCCGGCTACGACGATTCACCGCCCGCCACCTCGGCCGCGTGGGTGATCGCGTCCCCGACGATGTGGGCGATGTGCTCGTCGGCGAGCGAGTACACGACCTCTTTGCCGTGCCGCTCACTGGTCAACAGGTCGGCGTCACGGAGCACCCGGAGGTGCTGGGACACGAGCGGTTGGTCGACGCCGAGCGCCTCGACGATCTCGTGGACTCGCAGCGGTCCTGCCGCGAGCAGATCGACGATCGCCACCCGGTGAGGGCTTGCGAGGGCCTTCAACAGGTCGGCCGCCGCTGCGAAGCGAGCGGGTTCGCCCCCCTGGCGAGGCCACCGTCGCTCAGGTCCACCCACCCACGCCGCCCCTCATCGTGCCGGCTTCGCCGACGCTGTCCTGCTCTCCCCGTCCCTCGGGAGCTGCTTCTGCTGCGGTGCCTCGCTCAGCCATCGGGTGCATCGTGTCACACCCGCCCGGCGGCGAGGTCAGTTGCAGGCGGTCACACGGGCGGTGGTCGCATCGACGGCCGACACGATCGCGCCATGGCTCGACGCCCAGGTCGTGAGTGCGCCGCGCAACGCGTCCGACTGCGGCGCTGTGTCGCTGCGGGTGTCGATCCGGATGCACGACGCGGTCCCTGAGGTCCAGGTCACGAACGAGTCGCCCGCCCAGCCGTCGGTGGCCGGGTTGAGCGTGGCATCGAGGTTGACGCCCTCGCCGAGGAGGAGCGTCATGAAGAACTGTCCCCACGAACCGGAGTTCACGATCGATCCGCCGGCGGGGGGTGTGGGCACCGCCACTGCTCCCTCGTTGGCCAGGTACTTCGCCGGGTTCCAGGCCTGTTCGGCCGTCGCCGGGTACCGGTCGAACATCGCGTCGATGCCGGCGTTGCCGCCGAGTCCGGCGACGAACTGGGGACCTTGGAGGTACGGCGTCTGGCTCAGGCTGAGCAGCGCGAGTGGCACCGACAGGATCGCCGGATCGATCTGGAACGACAGCTGTTCCGCGACGTTCTGCAACTGCTCGAGGGGTGTCATCGTCGCCACGTACGCCTGTTGGGTCCGGACGGCGTCGCCCTCGACGCCGACGAGGAACGCCAGCTGCTGCTCGCTCAGCACGCCGTCGCCCATCGACTCGTTCAGGTCGAAGAGCTGGTCGTCGAGCGCGTGGGTGAGCTCGTGCACGACAACCTCGCGCCGGTACGGCGTGAGCTGGTCGCCGCGAACCTCGAGGACCTTGCTCGCCGGGTCGTAGAACCCGACGACGGTGCCGCTGAACGCGATCTTGTACTTCTCGAACAGGTCGTCGGTGGTCGGCATCCAACCCAGCGCCTTGAACGCGACCTCGTCGACGTCGAGCGCCGCCTCGGCGCCCTCGATCGAGTCGAGGACGTGCTGTTGGAACACCGCGTCGGGAACGAACTCGACGTCGGGGCGAGTCACGAACTGGTGGCCCCGCGCCGATTCGACGAACGCGATCAGCTGGTCGACCTGCTGTTGCGGCGTGAGCGTCCCGATGTCGGGCGCACACCCCGCACCGGCGGCGACGGCCGCGGCGACCACCCCGATCGCCATCGAACGGAGCCGTCGGTTCGCCCGCGTGTGCAGACCTGTTCCCATCGTGTCGCCCCCCGGCAGCTCGGCAGTGGCCCGACCTTACCGGTCGGGAGGCGAGCTGACCTTCTCGGGATTCATCTGGATCCAGATGTGGTGGATCCGACCGTCGGGCCCGCTGTCGCCCGTGAACACGAGCGGACCCTCGACGTGATCGACGTACAGGCCCATCGCACCGTTGACCGCGACCGGGCGGATCTCGGTGACGAGGCCGACGTCGCGGGCGAAGAGGTTGGTCACGAGCCGCACGACCCGGTCGGCGCCGACCACGTGCCGGCGTGCGGCGCGCCGGTGCGGGCCGGCATCGCTGGTGAGCACGACGCCGGGCGCGAGGTGGTGCAGGCAGGCCTCGACGTCGCCGGTCAGCAACGCGCCGAGGAGCGCTCCCAGTGCGTTGGCGGCATCGGTCCCGACCGCCGGGCGCGGCCCTGCGTCCGCTGACGCGTCGGTGTCGCGGAGCTTGCGACGAGCCCTGCTGGCCAACTGGCGGCACGCCTCCGGCTCGCGCTCGAGCGTGGTCGCGATCTCGTCGAACGGCACCCCGAACACGTCGTGGAGGATGAACGCGGCCCGCTCGGAGGCCGAGAGCCGATCGAGCATCACCACGAACGCGAACGACAGCGAGTCGGCGAGTTCGGCCTCGTCCGCGGGGTCGACCGACGCAGTGGCGAGCTGGGTGACGGGAGCCAGGAGGGGTTCGGGCAGCCACGGTCCGACGTAGGTCTCCCGCCGCCGAGCCGCCTGCCGCTGCCGGTCGATCGCGAGTCGACTCACCGTCCGCACGAGAAACGCCTCGTCGTGGTCGACAGCGTCGAGATCCGTACGTTGCCATCGCACGAAGGCCTCCTGCACGCAGTCCTCGGCATCGGCGACCGAACCCGTCATGCGGTACGCGACGCCGAAGAGCCGGTCGCGATGTGGCTCGAAGCGTTCGGCCGCGACGTCGGGGGTGGCGCTCATCGAGCCGAGGCCGGGACCGTCGAGAAGGCCGACCGGTGGGTCGCAGCGGCGATCCCCGCGGCCTTACCACTCGTGATTGCCGCCGTCCCCAGCAGGTCGGTCGGGCCGACCCAGTCGCCGGCGACGAACACCCCGGGCAAGTCGGCGACGATCGGCCCCGGCCGGCCTCGCAACCCAATGCCCGGCTGGGGGCGGTCGTACGCGACGACGCGTCGGTGCCCGATCTGCCGAGCGACCTCCTCGTCGCGCCATCCGGGCTGCAGCTCGTCGGCGAGCGCCTCGAGATCTGCCACCCCGATGTCGTCGCCCGGCTCGTAGTACATGACGTGGGCGACGTGGCCGTCGTCCGCGAGATGGGCCCCGGGTGTGTGGATGCTGGCATAGGTCGGCCGGTCGATCCCGAGCACGAAGCGCGTCGAGCTCGTCGTGAGCCGACGCAGGCCGAGGTCGAGGCACGCGGCGTGGACCGGGATCGCGGCGAGGTCAGCGGCCGTGAGTGTGGGGCTCCGGTCGCCGACGAGTCTTGTGGCCGTGGACGGCCCACCGGCGGCGAGCACGACGGCGCGGGTGATCAGCCGTCGCCCGTCACCGAGGGCGACCAGGTGGCGTTCGCCGTCGGTGTCGATCGATGTGACCTTGCTGGTGTGCTCGACCGTCGCGCCGGCTGCTGTCGCCGCTGCCTTCGTCGCGTCGACGAGCTGCGCCCACCCACCGTGGAGGTAGGTGACCCCGCGCAGCGCGGCGTGGAGCTGGGTCGCGGCGGCGTCCGCCGAGAAGGTCGACAGATCACCGCTGTACGAGCTGACCCGCACGGCGCCGGCAGCGACGTGGCGACCGACGGGGTCGGCGATGCGCGCTTCGATCCACTCGCGGGCGCTGATGCGAACGAGGCCCGGATCGTTGCGGTCGGTCCCGACGCGGCGGAGGAGGCCGACGAACTGGGCGAGCGCGCGTCGTGGTGGAGCGACGCGCAGGCGGCCGTCGAGGGAGATCTTCGCCCGGAGCAGTGGCGGGGTACCGCCCTTCGGGGAGATGCCCAGCTCCCGGAGCGCCCGTGCGCCGTCGGACGCCGTGTAGAGCGCGTGTGGGCCCTCGTTGAAGTGGTAGCCGTCGTGCACCGCGGTGCGGGCCCGGCCACCGAGATCGGTCCGGGCGTCGAGGACGCGGACGGTGGCTCCCGCCCGGGCGGCGAACGCGGCTGCGGTCAGGCCGGCCAGCCCGCCGCCGATCACGACGACGTCGGTCTCCGTTGCAGGTGTTCCCATGATGCGCTCCTCGTTCGTATCTACCAGACGGTGGAGCCCCGGATTCGGGGCGTCATGGTGGAAGACGAACGGGAGGAGCGGAACGTGACGTCGACGCGTCAGACGCGCCGGGAGGTGGCCGCCTCGATCGCGGCGTCGACGGCGCAGCGTGCTGCGATTGCCGAACTCATCACCATCGGTGTGTCGAAGAGGTGCGCGTCAGTCACCGATGTCCTCACGGCGACCGTCGGCATGACGGGCGAATCGGCCCTGGTGCCGTCCGTGGACGGGCGCATCGACGTCCCACGGCCAGCCGCCGAACCCGGTCTCCCGGTAGTCGGCGAAGGCCTGTTCGATCTCGGCTTCGGTGTTCATGACGAACGGTCCGTACCGGGCGACGGGTTCGCCGATCGGTCGGCCCTGCAGGACGAGCGCCTCGACCGCTGTGCCGGTCGCGGTGAGCCGGACCGGTGCATCGGACGCGAGCAGGGCTCCGGTGGACGCCCCGATGACGTGGCCGCCGATCGTGAGTTCGGACCCTTCGAACAGGTACAGGGTGCGTACGGTGTCCTCGCCCGCCGTCGGCGGCAGTTCCCACGACGCTCCCGGATCGAGCGAGATGTGCCAGATCCCGATTTCGGCTTCGGAGCGAGCCGCCCATGAGTTGGGCGGAGGCGGGGGAGCGGTGACGCCCTCGAGCCGTCCGGCGATGACGGTGACCGTGGCGGTCGCCCCGTCGTCGCCGCTCGTGGCGATGCGAGGGATGTCGTGGTTCCACAGCATCGTGAAATAGGGTTCGACGAGCTTGTCCTCGGCCGGCAGGTTGAGCCAGATCTGGAACAGCTCGGCGGGGTTCGGTCCGTCCCGGTCGAGCAGCGGGAACATCTCGGAGTGCACGACCCCTCGGCCGGCGGTCATCCACTGCACGTCGCCGCGGCCGAACCGGGCGGCGGCACCGAGCGAGTCCGAGTGGTCGATCAGGCCAGATCGTACGAACGTCACCGTCTCGAAACCCCGGTGCGGGTGCTGCGGGAACCCGGGCACGACATCGCCGTGGTACATGTTCCAGCCGTCGACGCCATCGAAGTCCTGGCCGATGGACCGGCCGACGAGCGGAGCGTCGGGCCCGAGCGCGTCGTTGCCGGCGGGGTAGTCGTCGCGGTGGTGGGCGCAGAAGAGGAACGGGTCGATCGTGGGCCACTGGAATCCCAGGGGCGCCTCCTGCAGCACCGGGTCGGTGGTGCGCGACGTGTCGGTGTCGGTCATGACGCCTGCAACAGTTCCGGGGACGAGGGCATTCCAGGGGTTCGTCGTCCTCACCGGCTTGCGTAGCTGAGCAACATACGCGACGTTAGGCATGCCTACCGACCGCCGTGATCCGACCTGCGGCAGGAGAGAACCCGATGCCGACGATCCTTCGAACCCAGCGAGCCTCGATGGTGGCGATCGCAGCCGCCGTCGCGAGTGCGGTCGTGCTGAGCGCGTGCGGCGGCTCCGGCGCCCCGGTCGACCGGTCCGCGGCGGACCCGACCGCTTCTGGTTGCGTCGGCGCTCGTACCGCGACGTCACAGGAGTGGGTGCGACCCCTCGAACCGGCGCCGTCGCCCAACCTCCCCGTCACCGTCACCGACGTCACGGGTCAGTCGATCACGATCTCCGAAACCAGTCGCATCCTCGCCCTCGACACGTACGGAACGCTCGGCACCACGGTGTACGCGCTCGGTCTCGGCGATCGGCTCGTCGGACGTGACGTATCGACCGGCGTGCCAGCGTTGGTCGATCTCCCCGTCGTCACCGCCAACGGACACGAGCTCCAAGCCGAGGCGATCCTCGACCTCGACCCGAGCGTCATCCTGACCGACTACAGCATCGGGCCGCTCGAGGTGCAGATGCAGTTGAAGGATGCCGGTATCCCGGTCGTGATCCTCGACGACCACCGCGCCCGCGACACCGTCGGCGAGCAGATCCGGGCCGTCGCGCACGCCCTCGGGGTGGACGCAGTCGGCGACGCGGTGGCGTCGCGGGTCGAACGGGAGATCTCGGCGGCCGAGACGCAGGTGTCGGAGATGGCAAACGCCTCCCCGCTCAAGGGCATGCGCATGGTCTTCCTCTACCTGCGGGGCAGCGCCGGCGTCTTCTACTGGTTCGGCGAGGGATCCGGCGCCGACGACCTCATCGAAGCGCTCGGTGGCGTCGACGTCGCCAAGCAAGTCGAACTCGACGGCTACAAGCCGATCAACGCCGAGGGACTCGTCACGGCCGCTCCTGACATGTTCCTGTTGATGACGGGTGGTCTCGAGTCGGTCGGCGGGGTGAGCGGCCTGGCCGAGATCCCCGGCGTCGCCGAGACCAGAGCCGGCACCAACGAGTGCGTGGTGGACATGGCCGACTCCCAGATCCTCAGCTTCGGGCCGCAGTACCCGGCGACGCTGTCGGCCCTGGCCGAGGCGGTCTACGGCACGCCGGCGGGGGACTGATGGCGACCGCCACTGTGCCCGTCGTCGCCGAGAGCACCTCGACCGTGCACTCGCGGTCGCGGGCAGCGGTCGTGATCGGAGTGTTGGCGCTCGCGCTCGTCGCCGCCGTGCTCGTCGCCGCCGGAACCGGCCAGTTGCACGTCGCTCCCGGCGAGGTGCTCGGATCGGTGTTCCACCGGATCGGCCTCGACTGGGGCGCGATGCCGGCGCACTCCAACGGCGACGCCGTCCTCTGGGACGTGCGCTTTCCGCGCGTGATCATGGCCGTACTCGTCGGTGCCGCGCTCGGCGTGGCGGGCGCGCTGATGCAGGGCGTGTTCGGCAACCCGCTGGCGGAGCCGGCCGTCGTCGGTGTCTCCTCGGGTGCTGCGGTCGGGGCCTGTGCGGTGATCGTCTGGAAGGTCACCGTGCTCGGCACGTTCACCACCCCGGTCGCTGCGTTCATGGCGAGCTTGATCACGACGCTGCTCGTGTACGGCCTGTCCCGCTCGAACGGCCGGACCGAGGTCGTCACCATCGTCCTCATGGGCATCGCGGTCAACGCCGTGGCTGCCGGACTGATCGGCTTCTTCGTCTTCCTCGGGGACACGCAGGCTCGCGAACAGATCGTGTTCTGGCAGCTGGGCAGCCTCAACGGCATCCGGTGGCAGGCGGTGGCCGCGGTGTCGCCATTGATCGTGGTGGGGCTCGTCGGGGCGATCTCGGTGGCGCGTCGCCTCGACCTCCTCGCGCTCGGTGAGCGCCCGGCCCGGCATCTCGGGGTCAACGTGGAGCGGCTGCGCATCACCACCATCGTCATGGTGGCGTTGCTCGTCGGTCCGGCGGTCGCGTTCGCCGGCATCATCGGCTTCGTCGGGCTGGTCGTCGCCCACCTGCTCCGCATGCTGATCGGCCCGTCACACCCGCGGTTGATCCCGGCATGCGCGCTCGGGGGAGCGCTCGTCCTGGTGGTCGCGGACCTGTTCGCACGGACGGCCGTCGACTTCGCCGATCTCCCGATCGGCATGCTCACTGCACTGCTCGGCGGGCCGAGCTTCTTCTGGTTGCTGCGACGGGAACGCAACCGTGCCGGAGGATGGGCGTGAGTTGGCGTCGCATCGTGCGGATCCCTGCAGTGGCGCGTCGGGGCGACGTCGTGCTCTCGGCGCGGGGCATCGGGGTGTCCTTCGGTGACCGCGAGATCCTCGCCGGCGTCGACCTCGACGTCCGCGCCGGCGAGGTCGTCGCGCTCGTCGGGCCGAACGGCGCTGGCAAGTCGACTCTGCTGAGCGTGCTGGCCGGCGACCGCGAGCCGTCCGCCGGCACCGTACTGGTGAGCGGCGCACCGGTCGCAGCGTGGACCGGGATCGAGCTCGCGATGCGTCGAGGTGTGCTGCCCCAGCGCAGTGACGTGTCGTTCCCGTTCACCGTTGAGCAGATCGTGCGGATGGGCCGCGAACCGTGGCGCAACACCGACCGGGAGGACGCCGACGACGACGTGTACGACTGGGCCGTCCGTGTCACCGACGTGAGCGCGTTGACACGGCGTGACTTCCCGTCGCTGTCGGGCGGCGAACAGGCTCGGAGTGCCCTGGCGCGGGTCCTCGCCCAGGAGCCGGGACTCTTGCTCCTCGACGAGCCCACGGCGTCGCTCGACATCTCCCACCAGGAGCAGGTGCTCGGCATCGCCCGTGATCGCGCCGGTGTCGGTGACGGTGTTGTGGTCGTCCTGCACGATCTCGGCCTCGCCGCGGCCTACGCCGATCGTGTGGTCGTGATCCACGACGGCGGTGTCGCTGCCGACGGTCGCCCCGAAGCCGTCATGACCGGTGCGCTCCTCAGTCGCGTCTACGGCTGTGCGATCGAGACCTTTCCCCATCCGCGTACCGGCGCCCTGCTCGTCGTGCCCCGTCGCGGCGGACCGGCGATCGATCCGTCTCCATCTCCGTCCCCATCTCCGTCCCCATCTCCGTCCCCATCTCCGTCCCCATCTCCGTCCACGTCAACTGTCTCCGACCGCTTCGGCGGTTCGGTGCTCCTGAAGGGTGCAACATGAACGCTCGAACCCTCCTCGCCGCGGCCGCGGGCGCCGTGCTCTCCGTTGCCGCGGTGGCCGGTCTGGGTGTCGCTCCCGCCGGTGCCCAGACGCCCACGCTGACGGTCAGCCAGTCGGTCCTGCCTGCCGCTCAGGCGACGACGGTCACCGTGGTCGGAACGTCCTACCTCGTTCCGCCGCACTCGTCGGACAAGAACGTGTTCGGCGGCGTGTACGTCATGTTCGGTTGGGTGCAGCCGGGGTCGACGTGGGGGCCGAGCAGTCGCAACGGCGCCAACTCGAACGGTCAGTTCGGCATCACCTACTCCTACGCCGGTGTGAACCGCGGTGCCGACACGCGTGACGACGGCTCAGGACTCAACCGTTTCGTGGCCTTCACCCAGGGCGAGGTCAACGACGGAACCACTGCGTTCGCCATGTCGATGGACCCGGCGTTCCCCGACAACTCGCGTGGCAACTGGACCACGACGATCACGGTGCCGGGGAGCACCTACCAATGGGTCGACCCTGCGACCAACATGACGAACACTGTCGACTGCCTCCAGGTGCAGTGCGGCATCTACACGATCGGCGCGCACGGCAAGGCGAGCGCCACCAACGAACGCTTCACTCCCATCAGCTTCAGTACCGGGGCCGGGGCGCCGGTGACGATCCCACCGAACGCTTCGTCGAACCCGGGCGGGTCGACGGGGCCAGGGCAGACGGGCGCGGGGCAGACGGCGACCACTGCGCCGTCGGTGGTGGGCGGATCCAGCACCGGCCGAACCCCGACGACGGCGAAGAAGAGTGGGCCCGCCACGACGTCTCCCGGGTCGACCGCGCCGGTCGACACGAGCCCGGTCGAGCCGACGACGACGATGACGACCGAGACGACCGCTGCTGAGACGACGACCACGACCACGACCGCGGTCGAGTCGTCGACGACGACCCGCAGGCGTTCGGCCACCGACGAAACGAACTCCGCGTCCGGCAGGGTCATCGTGTTCGAGTCCGACGACGACGGGGGCATGAGCGGATGGGTCGTCGGCGGTGCCGTCGGAGTGCCGCTCGTCGCCGCCGGTGGAGTCGTGGTGTGGCGTCGGCGGGCGGCGGGGGTGTGACCGCGAACGAGACGGTTGCGTCAGACCGAATGTTAGGCAAGACTACCAAACGAGTTAGGTATACCTAATAACAACCCAGGAGATGTGATGACCACCACCCGTCCGACCCGGCACCGTCGCCGGTCCACCGCACTGCTCGGCGTCATCCTCGGGGCGACCGCCCTGGTGGCGACCGCCTGCCCCGAGCCCCCGCCCTCCGCCGGCAGTGGGACGACCACGACGCCCGGGCCCACCACGACTGCAGCGCCCACAACGACCACGCCGTCGAGCATCAAGACCCTGACCAACGCGTCGTTCGAGTGGACCGTGAGCAAGCAGACCAACAACGCCAGCCAGGCCCCCGGGCAGGTGAACTACTGGTCGGCGGGCATCTCCGACGGCACCGCTGCGACCTACACCGCCACCAATGGCAACGCGACGGTCCTGAAGAAGAACGCCGCGGGCACCTACGTCCCCATCGGCAGCGAGACCGCCGTGAGCTTCGCCAACAAGAACCGTGACGGAGCGGGCAACGTGGTCACCTCGTCGAACGCGTTCTTCCTCGGCCAGAAGGTTCGCTACACCGGCGGCACCGGCACCGTGAACACCGCGACCGGCGCCTCGACCATCCAGTGGACCGGCACCTTCACGATCAACTTCTACGGCACCTACGTGCCCTTCTGGATCAAGAACCCCAAGCTCGTGGTGAACGGGTCCGGTGTGGGCACGCTCACCGCCTCGATCGCCGGGTTCGCGTCGAGCCAGGACGATCCGACGATCCGGATCCAGCTGCCGGAGCGGACCGTGACGCTGGCGGAGTTCACTGGCCTCAGCGCCGCGAACACGTCCGGGTTCACCGGCACGCCGGCCTTCCTGAACGTCGCGGCCCAACTGCCGTCGGCGCACGCGACCGCGGCGCCGCAGATCGCCAAGACGTCGGCGAACGCCGGGTACTGGGGTGCGTGGCCGAAGAGCTTCGTCGACTTCCAGATCGAGACCGGCCTCGGTGCCTACTGGTACACGAGCGGGAGCAGCTCCGACGTCAACAAGCCGACCGATCCGCTGACGGTGGCGTACAACATCGCACCCTGACCATCGGGCGACACTCCCCGGTCGGCACGGTTGGTTCGGGGCCTGGCTGCGGTCGGGGGAGGTGGCGAGGCGGGGAGGGACAGTATGCCTGTCCCTCCCCGTTTCGCGTCCCGGCGGAAGGAGTTGCGCGCGCCCGGGGTTCTGGAATTAGGCTTACCTAACACGAGCGCCACGAGGTGCTCGATCGGTCGGGCGAAATGGAGCAGCAGTGGCACGAGTTGGAGGAAGAGTCGGCAGTCGGACGATCCGGACGATCGGCGTGATCGCACTCGCCGGTCTCACCTTGTCGGCATGCAGTGGTGACGACTCGGCGACCGATGACGAACCCACCACGACGGCGGCGTCGGGCAAGCTCAACGAGGCGCTTGCCGAGGAGGTCGTCGCCCACTACGCCGAGGGCGTCTTCGCCAGCTACACCGCGACGCTGGACGGAGCGAAGGCACTCGATGCTGCCGTCGAGGCCTTCGTCGCCGACCCCACCGAGGCAACGCTCACCACGGCCAGGTCGGCATGGATCGCCGCCCGGACGCCCTACGGACTCACCGAGGCATTCCGGTTCTACGGTGGCCCGATCGACAACAAGGAAGATGGTCCCGAAGGGCGCATCAACGGATGGCCGCTCGACGAGCAGTACATCGACTCCACGGTCGACACTCCCGACTCGGGCATCATCGCCGACACGGTGGGCTTCCCCGAGATCACCAAGGACGCCCTGGCGGCGGCCAACGAGCAGGGTGGCGAGGCCAACCTCTCGACGGGCTGGCACGCCATCGAGTTCCTCCTGTGGGGTCAGGATCAGAGTGACACCGGGCCCGGTGCCCGACCGGCGACCGACTACACGACCGCTGCCAACGCCGAGCGTCGCAAGCTGTACCTGTCGGCGGTCACCGACCTCTTGATCGACGACCTGACGCAGGTCACCGACCAATGGGCACCCGACGCCGACAATTACCGCTCCGAGTTCGTGGCCAGGCCGGTGACCGAGACGCTGAGCGACATGATCACCGGCATCGGGGAGCTGTCCCGCGGCGAACTCGCCGGCGAGCGTATGAACGTCGCCTTCGAGGAGCGCGACCAGGAGAACGAGCACTCCTGCTTCAGCGACAACACCACTGCGGATCTGTCCGCCAACGCCAACGGGATCGCGAACGTGTGGCTCGGCTCGTACGCCGGTGTCGCTTCGGGGCCCGGTCTCGCGTCGCTCGTTGCCGACGCCGACGCCGCGTTGTCGTCCGACATCACGGCGCAGATCTCCGAGTCGGTACTCGAGATCTCGAAGATCCCGGCGCCGTTCGACCAGAACCTCACGGCCGATGCCCCCGATGACGGCCCCGGCCGCACCGCGATCCGCAACGCCATCGAGGATCTCGGCACGCAGACGGATTCGATCGTGGCCGCCGGCAAGGCGCTCGGAGTGACGGTCGAGGTCAGCTGATGAAGCGTGCCGTTCCGATCGCGATCGTCGCGGCGGCGACGATCGCGATGGGATTGGCCGGGTGTTCGAACGAGCGGGCGGCGCGCCCGGCCGAGGTCGCGCTGGCCGATCTCCTCGACTCCGACCTCGGCGGTGACACGACCCGCAACGTCGTCAACCAGAACGCGTTCGGACTCCCGGCCAAGAGCCTGCCGGGAAGCAGCCGGTCGGACTTCGAGGTCGGCGACAGCTTCTTCACCCAGAACTGGGTGATCGCACCGGCGTCGACCACGAGCCGCGACGGCCTGGGTCCGACGTTCAACGCCACCGCGTGCGCGTCGTGCCACACGTTCGACGGTCGTGCCGAGCCGCCGGCCGAGGATGGGCCGGCGACGCCGGGGCTGCTCCTGCGGCTGAGCATCGCCGGCAAGGCGGCCCACGGTGCGCCGAAGGCTCATCCAACGTACGGCGGTCAGCTCCAGGACCGTTCGGTTCCCGGTGTTCCTGCCGAGGGCAGCATCGCGATCACCTACGAGGACCTCGAGGGAGCGTTCGCCGACGGCACGACGTACACCCTGCGCAGGCCTGTGTACGAGATCGGCGACCCGGCGTTCGGGGAACCGGGCGAGATCATGATCGGTCCTCGCATTGCGCCGCAGATTCCCGGGATGGG
>Ga0116187_1002123_pt1 | contig 19909 bp, 12 predicted proteins | sample AD_JPNNA6_MetaG_FD_89755 | JGI IMG/M metagenome (GOLD analysis project Ga0116187, IMG submission 89755) | Active sludge microbial communities of municipal wastewater-treating anaerobic digesters from Japan - AD_JPNNA6_MetaG | ecosystem: Engineered > Bioreactor > Anaerobic > Digestate | place... | reverse complement strand
GAAACTGGTGCAACTCAATCATCCCGACATGAACCGGGTCTATTTCGACCGCAACGGCGACGGCGAGGAAGACGGCGGCCTCTCGCGCATGCATCAGCACGTCGACGTTATTGAAATACGGCCGCCCGGCGCCGTTTATTGGGCCCCCCTGACCGATATGATGCCGCCTGGCAGCGAGGGTAAGTACAATCCCGCCAGTAACCGCATCGCCGCGTGGTTGCGCTTGTGGAGTCTCGGAAAGAGCCGTCCGGGTGTGGTCAACACCGATGCCCATTCGAACTTCCACGGTTCGGGCAAGGTGCGCAACTATATCGAGAGCCCGACGGACGACCCTGCCGCTATTAACGAGATCGACGTTGTGCAGGCTCTCGAGGCCGGCCGCTCGACGATGACCAACGGGCCGTTCCTCGAACTCAACGTGAGCCCCGCTGGGAACGCCGGGGTTTCCGGCACGGTCGGCGATACGGTAGCCGCGCCGTCGGGCGAGGTGGACGTGCACGTGCGGGTACAGTGCGCGAACTGGCTCGGCGTGGATCGCGTCGACGTGCTGATCAACGGCGAGCGCAGCGACGACCTCGTTTTCACGCGCGAGACGCATGCCGCACTGTTCCGCGAAGGAACTGTGCGGTTCGAGCACAGCGTGCGCGTGAAGGTTGACGGCGACGCATACATTGTGGCAGCTGCCATCGGCCGCGGCGCAACGCTGTCGCCTGTGATGGGCCGTGACGCGAACGAGAATCCCGTTGCGTTAACGAATCCCGTGTTCGTCAAGGTGAAGTGAGTCAAGGTTGAAGAGGCAGATCGTCTCGCAGCGGGATGGTCTCTTCGCTCTGTTGTGGGGCGGTCCTTCGCCGCGGCATGGTCTCCTGACCATGCCGCAGCGGAGGGGGCTCCGGACGTAATCTCGGCGGTCACCGCAGCGCGGGCGTGTCCCCCGCGGCCCGATCGAGCGGCGGGAAGGAAGACCCGCTCCATTACGGTACCCTTGGGGCGGGTGTCACCGTGTCGTTGCGGTCTTCTTGGCCGTTTTGGACCTCTTTCCCGGCTCTACCGGGTCACGGGCCACGATGCGCGGTCGGGGCTTTCGTAGAGTCCGATCTTTTCGATGGGGATTGGCTCGAACCCCAGGGCGAATGCGGGCGAATCCTCTTTCAAGCGGAAATCCTTGTTGTCGGCATCCATGAAATGAGGATCTTCCTGAATCAGGTTGTTTTCGAGGGTGACATATTTCTCCGCGTCGTCTTGCATGCCGTCCCACTCGCCGCCCCAGCAGATATTTCGGGCGATGACGTTGCCTTCGGGTGCTTTCGGCTCCTTGTCGAGAATGGTTACGAGCGCGGGGTACCGCTCGCTGTAGGGCGGCTTGTTGTAGGCGATCCCGCACAGGGTGCCTTTTTCGGCGGCTTCCTGAATCCATCCGTCGGCATGGCCGTGGGCCCAGCCGAGGGCGCGCGCGTCGAGGTGCATGGCGGGGTTGCAGTTCACGAAAATGTTGTTTGCGACGGTGCAGTCGCGTCCCCCGCCGATGAACGCCGCACGGGTGACGTTATAGAACACGTTGCCAATCATGTCGGCCGAAGCGAACATATCGTCGAGGTAGATGCCCACGCAGCCGCGGTTCTCGAACCCGGTGATGTCGTGCAGGTAATTGTAGCGAAGCAGATTGCCCCGCATGGTCCAGTCGCGGCCGGTATAAATGGCGCCGGCGTCGTTGGTCTCGAAACACACATTGTAGAGCTCGTTGAACTCGATGAGGTGGTCGTTGCCGCCGAACCCCATTCCCATATGCGGGGCGTCGTGGATGAGGTTATGCGACGCGCGGTTGCCCACGCCGCTGAGCTGAATGCCCGAGTGGTAGACGCGGTACCACCTCGCGTAGTGGTGGATGTGGTTGTTGTCGGCGAAGTGGCTGGCAGGCGCGAGGGTGGTGCGGTCGCCGCCGCTGATGGAGATGCCGCCGCCCGCCATCTGGTAGATATCGCATCCGGCAACTCCGTGGTTGGTGCCGCCTCCGATGCTTACCGCGCCGGCGCCGCCATTGCGGAACACGCATGCCGCAACGCGGTTGACTACGCCCTCGCGTATGACACACGCCGTGGAGCGGCACACCTCGAACGTGAACCCGCGGAACGTCACGAACGACGCGCCGTTCATTGAGACAATCGTGGGGATGACCGACACGAGGGCCGCTGCGCTGTCGATGGGCGCGGGCGGCCAGAAATAGAGCGTGCCGGTTTCGCGGTTGAGGTGCCACTCGCCGGGGGCATCGATCTCGGTGAGCATGTTGAACGCGTAGTACCATTGGCCTTTGCGGTAGCCGTAGCCATGAGGCGGCTCGGCCAGTTCGATGATGTGGTTCTGGATGTCGATGTTGTTGATCGGTTTGCGTTCGTCGGACCAGTCCCAGAACCAGTACCCGTGGAGCCAGGGGTCTTCTTCGTTGAGCCACCGCGCGGGCCGGTCGCCTTCGTACACGAACTTGCCGATCATGCTGCCCTTGTTGCCGTGGATCTGGTGGCCGTCGTCGACCACGATGTCCTGAATGCGGACGAATCCCTCGTTGGGCCAGCGCGAGACGGTCATGGGCTTGTCGGCGAAGAAGAGTTCGATGCCGCCGCCGTTGGGCGCGCCGAAATCCGTGATGCCCAGGGCTTTCAGATCGGCCTGGAGCACGTGGCCCCGGGCGGATTCATCGAGCCGGTCGAGGACGGCCTGGTCCGTCACGGGTTGAAAGTTGTTGACGACCTTGCCGCCCAGCAGCCGGACTTCGGCGCCGTCGGCAGCGCGATACACGATACGGTTTGCCGCCGTGCCGGAATCTTCCGCGGTCAACTCGAAGGGGGCATCCAGGACATAGATGCCGCCGGCTACGATTACCTCGATTCCTCCCACGAGCAGTCCGTCCGCGGCCTTGATGGCGCGGACGGCCTCGCGGGCCCTCTGGAGCGTCGCGAAGGGGCCGTCCGTACCGTCAGCATTGGGCGTTTCGAGCTTGCCCGACCACGCATCGTTTCCGTTCGTTGCCACGTACAGCGTCTGTGCGCCGAACGCGGACCCCGCTACGACCACCGCCGCCGCCAGCATTCCCAGCATCCTTCGCATTCCGGTTCTCCTTGCATTTTGGACCCGCGCCCCTTGGTGGGAAGCATTATGACGGGGAGCCGCCCCCCGCGCCAAATCGATATTGTGGCAGGTCTGGTGTATTTCCTGGGAGCGCGCTTGCTTTGAGCGCATCGCGCATGAATACTGTGCCGATCCGCCCGCTTCAGTTCTTCAGATACAGTTGGGGGAGATGGTCGGGGGTTGCGCGGACGCGGAAAGAGGAGTGCATGTCGGTTCTGGTCAATAAGGGCGTTGCCCGCACGCTGTTCACGATGGCGTTTCCGATGCTGGCCGGCACGTTCGCCATGAACGCGTACAATCTGACGGACACCTGGTTCGTGTCGCGTCTCGGCACGCTCCCGCTGGCCGCGATGGGATTCACGTTTCCGGTCGTGATGCTGTTGACCTGTGTCGCCCGCGGCATCGGTTCGGGGGTAACGACGCTGGCGTCTCACGCTATCGGCAGTCATGATCACGAGCGTGCCGCCCGGCTGGTCACGCATGGCATGATGCTTACGCTGGGGGTTACCGCAATCATGTCCGTCGGCGGTTACTTGTGCATCAGGCCGATCTTCACGCGTCTTGGCACCGACGAATCGACGCTGCCGCTGGTCGGCGCATACATGCGCACGTGGTTTCTGGGCGCTCTTTTCATGACGCTGCCCATGGTGGGCGGCGGCGTGCTGATCTCGGCCGGCGACTCGAAGGCTGCCAGTTGGCTCATGATCCTGGGAACGGTCCTCAACACCATTCTGGACCCGATCATGATTTTTGGTTTTGTGGGGTTCCCGGCGATGGGGATCCGGGGTGCGGCGCTGGCGACGGTCATCTCTCAGGCGTTTTCGACGGTCTGGCTGGTGCACCTGCTGTACCGCAAACATCGTTTGCTGGCGTGGCGGGCCTGGAACGTGTCGCAGTACGTTCTCTCGTTGCGGCAGATAACGAGTTTCGCGGTGCCGAGCATCCTGAGCATGATTCTGATGCCGGTTTCCGCAAGCGTCATCACCCGCCTTTTGAGTCATTTCGGCAACGAGGCCGTAGCCGCGAGCGGCGCGGCGGGCCGCGTCGAGATGTTCGCGTTCATGATCCCCATGGCGCTGGGAATCTCGCTCACGCCGTTTGTGAGCCAGAACCTGGGCGCTGGACGTCTGGACCGCGTACGGCAAGCTCAGAAACTCGCCACGGGATTTGCTCTTGGGTACGGCGGGCTGTCGACCGCGATATTCTTCGTGAGCGCTCCGTGGCTCGCGGCGGTATTCACGAAAGACCCCGATGTTGCGAGCACGTTTGTGTCCTATATTCGCATTATCGCGTTCGGTTACGGGATGATGGAGGTCCACCGGTATTGCGGATTCTTCCTGACCGGTTTGCACAAACCTCTGTCCGCGACGGCGCTGAATGCCGTGCGGGTCCTGGTGCTGCTTATCCCGCTTTCGTACCTCGGTGCGCGTCTCATGGGGCTGGAAGGCGTGTTCTGGGGACGGCTGGCGACGGACCTTGCGGTCGGCAGCATCGGACTGGTCTGGGTCGCGAGCGTGTTTCGGTCCTACAAACGACCTTGACGGCCGCTTGCGCTGAGAGCGGCCCAAAGGACCGACAGGGTGAATCATGATTGGGCCGCGCTTCGACGAATGCACGCGTTAACGGAGGACATAAGGGGGCGTTGCGCGGAGAGCGAGGAATGCAGGCAAGGATGCCCGCACCGCAACGCACCGCCTCTTTGGTCTCTTTGAGTTCCTTTGGGCCGTTCTCGGTCTTGTTGGCCACACCGGGGATGCTACAATGACCATCTCAAAGCCTCACAGGGCGATAGGAAAGGGCCGTCATGAGCTGGCATGCGTGCATTCTTGTGGGTCTGGCGTGTTTTGGCGGCAGCGAGACGGCGGCCGGCCGCGATTTCGCCGAGGCGGGCCTCCGGGAATCCTGGCTGCGGCACCCGGTGCTGGGCGACCCGTCGTTCGACGCGTTCGAGCGGTTGCCGGGCAACCCCATCCACCGGGGTTCGCCGCCTTATGTCTGGCCCGTTAACGGATTTCTGTTCGAGGACCCGGTCAGCGGCAACCGGTACGTCTACGTTGGTCATTATCTCGAAGGGTACGCGCATAGCGCGGATACTCCTTCCCGGTGCACGGTGTTTCGGTCGACGGATGCCGGCGCAACCTGGACAGAGACCGGGCCCATTTTCACCGGCGAGCCGTACACGTTTGAGGGCGAGGTCACGCCGTTTTCCGGTGCGCCCGACGTATCGGTAGCCTACAAGGACGGGCGCTATCACATGGCCTTCGACTGGGGGACTGCCAATCTCACGTGGCAAATTGCCGCGGACCCCCCGCTAGACGCGAACGGCGGGGCGGCATACGCATGGGCGGACCGCCCGGAAGGGCCGTTTCACCCGGCGCCCAAGCCCATTGCGGGCACGCGAGAGCAAACGCTGCTTGCTGGCAAGTACCGGCGCATGTATGCCTCGTCGATCATCCCCCGCGAAAAGGACTGGCTCGTGCTCACCCTGACCGATTCCGGGCCGTATTTCGGCTGGGCGCTGGTGGGCAGGAGGTCCGAGCGCCCGGAAGGACCCTACGCGGACGAGGCGCTCCTGCTACATCCGGAACAGGCGGGCTATCATCCGCCCCTCATGGAGTTTTTCCCGGCATTCGTACACGAAGGGTACATTTACGCGCCCGCCACGTCTGTCGCGCGCACCCGCAACTTCCAATGCATCTGGAGGGTCCCTATCGAGGAGGCCATGAACCCGAAGGCCTGGACTTTGTGGCAGCACGGCTCGCTCTGGCACGCCGAACCGGTCGAACACGAACATTACGGCATCTGGGGGCAGACGCTGACCGGGTACATTGACAAGAACGGGGCGTTCAACGTCATGTTTCCCGCGCGGGACAGCGCGGGGCGCGGCACGATCAACCTCGCGGCCCGGCCCTGGGCCAAGCCGTACCGCGAGCGCGGGTTTCACTTCAGCGGTCATGAAGGTCCCTGCGTCACGTTAGTCCGGGAGGCCGGCACGCTCGAGCGCCTCGACATGCGGGCCACGATCAACGGCTCGGTCGCCGTTATCTGGGGCCATACGGCTCCTCTCGGACCGGATCATCCTGCTTCGGGCGCCGTGCCGCATCCCCTGACCCTGTCGCGCCACGACGGCCTTGAGCTGCGCAGCGGCGGATGGGCCCTGTTCTCGTGCGGCGACATGGGCGAGCGGCAGATTGCCGCCGAGGGGGCGTTGACCTCACCTCCAGCCGCATGCTCGGTGGCGTGGACATCGCCCGACGCCCTCGAGATCTCGATAAACGGCGAACCGGTGTGGAGAGGGCCGTTTACCCGGAAGCGGGGCGCTCTGGGTCTGTTGGCAGGCACGTTCAGCCATGTAGATGTCACCCAGTTCAAGGTGACGGGCGATTTCAGCGCCGCGAAGGTCCGGTATCTCTTCACTGAGGGGTTAGCCGGAGCCGCCCAGCATCGCGACTACTGGGAGGAAACGCGTGAATCCGGGTTCCTCTATGGTTTGGGAGCGGTATCGCGCCACGACGGCGTCGCCGCGAAATGGAACGTCGCGTGTTCGGGTTTTGCGCTATGGAGTCCCACGGGGCCGGCGTATGGCACGGCCGAGGTGTGGGTAGACGACACGCGCCTGGGCGAAGTGGATTTCGCGACACCTGAGCCGCGGGCGTCGCGGGTGGTCTTTCGCGCCCAAAACCTCGCGGCCGGGTATCACGCGGTCTGGTTGAAGAACATCTCGGGCCGCATTCCCGTCGACGTGCTGGAAACCGAACCGTAGGATTTCGTGCCGCATCCCCAGCCCGCGGGGCGGTCCGCGCTGGGAGCAGCGCAAGCGCGTCACGGGGCTTTTTCAGTGTGGCACGAGCATCTTGCTCAAGGTTTATGGCATGCTTGTGCGGGCATATTTGAGACCTTTGTACGGAAAAGCGGGTTGGCCGGGAGTACGCAACAACGGGAGCAGGCTTGTTCGTTCTCCGGGGGCTGCGCTCCGCGTTCCGCGTGGCTGTCCGTGGGCTGTCTCAAGACTCAGGTGGAAGGAGCGATCCGTGCGAGTTTCTTTGGTGTTTTTATGTATGGCGGCGCCGGCATTGTCCGCGGCGGGGCAGACGGTGTTCGTCGAGGCGGAGAGTTTCGCGGAATTGGGGGGCTGGGTGGTCGATCAGCAGGCCATGGACCAGATGGGGTCGCCCTATGTACTGGCGCACGGGATGGGTGCGCCGGTCGAGGACAGCGCAACGACAGTTACTTTCCCGGAACCGGGCTTGTACCGCGTGTGGGTGCGGACGCGGGACTGGGTGGCGCCGTTCGGGGCATCGGGGTCGCCCGGCCGGTTTCAGGTATTGGCCAATGGCACGCCGTTGGAGACCTTGTTCGGCACGGAGGGCGCGGCATGGCATTGGCAGGACGGAGGAAGCGTCGAGATTGGGGACACCAGCGTGCGGCTGGCCCTTCACGACCTCACCGGTTTCGAGGGCCGCTGCGACGCGCTCCTGTTCACCAAGGACATGGGCCTGTCTCCGCCCGACGACGGCGACGCTCTGTTGACGTTCCGCCGTGAGCTGCTGGGATTGACCGGCGCCCCGGAGGATGCGGGGTCCTTCGATTTTGTCGTGGTTGGAGGAGGCATTGCGGGGACGTGCGCCGCGGTTTCGGCGGCGCGGCTGGGGCTGGAAGTGGCGCTGGTGCAGGACCGGCCGGTGCTGGGCGGCAACAACAGTTCCGAGGTTCGGGTGCATCTGCAGGGCAAGACGAATCTGCCTCCGTACCCGGCGCTGGGCAATCTGGTGCGGGAACTGGATTCGGGGATGCAGGGCAACGCGCAGCCTCCCGAGAACTACAACGACGCCAAGAAACTCGCGGTTGCGGGCGCGGAAGAGAATCTCGCGCTGTTTCTCAACATGCACGCGTACAAGACGGAGATGGACGGCGGCCGCATCGCCGCCGTGCTCGCAACAGATACGCGCACAGGGAAGGACTGGCGGTTTCCTGCGCGGTGGTTCGCCGATTGCACGGGGGACGGCACGGTGGGTTTTCTCGCGGGTGCGGATTACCGCATGGGCCGCGAGAGCCGCGCTGAAACCGGGGAGGAGCTTGCCCCGGAAGAGCCCGACACTATGACGATGGGGTCTTCGGTGCAGTGGTATTCGGTTGAATCGGAGGGGCCGTCGCCGTTCCCAGATTGCCCGTGGGCGGAACCGTTCACCGAGGAAACGGCGCAGAAAGTCATGGTGGGCAAGTGGGACTGGGAAACGGGGATGAACCGGAACCAGGTGACCGAGATCGAGTACATCCGCGACCATGCCCTGCGGGTGATCTACGGGAATTGGGCGTTTCTCAAGAACCAGAGCGCGGACAAGGCGGATTACGCCAGCCGCAAGCTCGGATGGGTGGCATATGTGGCGGGAAAACGCGAGTCGCGGCGCCTGTTGGGCGACGTCGTCCTTCAACAACAGGACATTGATTTCCGGCGCGAGTTTGAAGATGCCAGCGTGACGACTACGTGGACCATCGACCTGCATTATCCCGAGCCGACGAACAGCGAGCAGTTTCCGGGGCGCGAGTTTCGCTCGATCGCGAAACAAAAGGAGATCGTGCCTTATCCGATCCCGTACCGGTGCCTGTATTCGCGCAACATCGAGAACCTGTTCATGGCGGGCCGCGACATTTCCGTGACTCACGTGGCATTGGGCACGGTCCGAGTGATGCGCACCGGCGGCATGATGGGCGAAGTGGTCGGCATGGCGGCGTCGCTGTGCAAGAAGCATGACACCGCACCCCGGGGCGTCTATTCGTACCATCTTGAGGAACTGCAGGCGCTCATGCAGGCGGGGATCGGCGAGCCGCCGCGGGAGGCGGCGCTCGAACCGCCTGCGTGGCGCGAGACGGCCGGACCCAATCTCGCCCGAACCGCCGCCGTCGAGGTGTCGAGCGTGCTCGAGCCCATCCAGTATCCGCCTTCGCATATCAATGACGGGGTCATCAATCTTGACGACAGCAACAGCCGGTGGTGCAGCGCGCGGGAGGGGATGCCGCATACAGTTGATTTTCGATGGGATACGCCGCAAACCATCAGCGCGGCGCGCATTGTGACGGGGTGGCGCACCGGGCCTTTCGAAATCGAGGGGCAAGCACAAGCCTTTGCCCTGCAAGTGTTCGAAAACGGGGCGTGGCGCGACATTCCGGGCACGGCGGAAACAAATAACACCCAGCACGACTGGCATGCGCGGTTCGACCCGGTCACGGCAGACCGGCTGCGGCTTGAGATCCGGGCAGCACCCGGCAATGTAGCGCGGCTGTTCGAGGTGGAGCTGTTTAACCCGCCTGACGGCTGAGAGGGCGTTCGAGACTTCAACGCCGGGCGCGTGTGGCATATGCAAGACGAGGACAGGACGAAGCCCATGACGCATCGAGAGCGCGTGTTGACGGCTTTTCATCATCGGGAACCCGACCGGGTTCCGCTGGACTATTCGGCGAACGCGGAGATCCACGCGGCGCTTCACGCGCACTTTGGTCTCGCGGAGGATGAGTCGTGCGCGCTGTCGGAGCGGCTCGGGGTGGATTTTCGGGGGGTGTATGTCGGGTACACGGGTCAACCCCTGCACGAGGCGCCGCCCGGGTACCAGGTGGATGAACGCGGCGCGCGCATGCGATGGGTCGAGCACGCGGCCGGCGGATACTGGGACTTCTGCGACTTCCCCCTGGCGGGGACGATCACGGTGGACCAGGCCAAGGCCTGGCCCTTTCCCCATCCCGACGACTACGACTACGGCACGTTGCCGTCACGATGCGAAGCGGTCCAAGGCTATGCGATTGTGCTTGGTGGCGCGGGGGTCGGCTGCATACTCAACAACCTCGGGTCCATTCGCGGGATGGACGGCGTGCTGTGCGACGTTCTGACGGAAGAGCCGGCGGGCATGATGCTCATTGACCGGTTCAATGAACTCCAGCTCGAGGTCGCTCGAAGGGCCTTGTCGGCCGCGGGGAAATTGGCCGACGTGTTCTGTGTCGGCGAGGATTTGGGTACCCAGCGGGGGCCCATTGTCAACCCCGAGACCTTTCGGCGCATCATCAAACCCCGCATGCAGCGCTTCATCGACGAGGCGAAGAAATACGGCCTGCTCGTAATGATGCATTCGTGCGGTTCGAGCAGTTGGGCGTTTGACGAGCTTGCCGGCATGGGAGTCGACATCATAGACACGCTCCAGCCGGAAGCCGCCGGGATGGGTCCGGCCTATCTCAAGAGGGTGTTCGGGAAGAAGCTCTCCTTTCACGGCGCCATATCGACGACGGGGGCGTTATCGTTTGGCGGGGTTCAAGACGTTCGGGACGAGGTCAGGCGGGTCCTGGACGTCATGATGCCGGGCGGCGGGTATGCTCTTGCGCCATCCCACGCGATTCAGTCCAATTCGCCGGTCGAGAACGTGTTGGCTCTGTACGAAACAGCGCGCGAATACGGGGTGTATTGAGTGAGCGCAATCCCGGCATCCTGGTGGTTGTCAGGAGAACAGAGCCTCTACGAAGTCGCGGGCGTTGAAGGGCTGGAGGTCGTCAACACCTTCTCCCACGCCGATCAATTTGATTGGCACGCCCAATTCTTTTTGGATGGGGACGACGATACCGCCCTTTGCGGTGCCGTCGAGTTTGGTCAGGACGAGCCCGGTCACATGCAATGCCTCGGTAAAAATGCGCGCTTGTTGGAGGCCGTTTTGCCCCGTGGTGGCATCGAGGACCAGCAGGACCTCGTGGGGGGCGCCCGGTATGCGCCTACCGATGACTCGCTGGATTTTCCGCAGTTCTTCCATGAGATTAACTTTGGTGTGGAGACGTCCGGCCGTGTCGATCAGAAGACAGTCGATGCTGCGGGCCTGTGCCGCGTCCGCCGCGTCGTAGGCCACCGCGGCGGGGTCCGCGCCGTCCTGATGTTTGATGATCGGCGTGCCGGTGCGCTCGCTCCAGATCGTGAGTTGTTCGACGGCGGCGGCGCGAAACGTGTCCGCGGCCCCGAGCAACACGGTTTTTCCCTGGCTCTTGAGATGGGACGCCAGTTTTCCGGCGGTTGTGGTCTTGCCCGAGCCGTTGACGCCGGCGATTAGCGTGACGTGAGGGCCGTCCCCGCCGTCCCATGTAAGGACATGGTTGCCGGGTGTCAGCAACGCGACGAGATCTTCCTTGAGCACGGCGAGGAGTTCCTGCGCGTTTTCGACGTTCTTGTCGTGGGCCTTTTCCCGCATGTCCTCGACGATTCCCATGGCGGTGTCCACACCGAAGTCGGCTTCGATAAGGACTTCCTCGAGTTCCTCGAAAAAGGATTCATCGATACTGCCATGGGCCGTAAAGACCCGTTTGATGCCATCGGCGACGGCGCTGCGCGTCTTGCTCAACCGCTCGCGCAAGCGCCCGAAAAATCCGCGTTTCTCTTCGGTCATGCCCGTGTATTCCTTGTCTGTATGCGGGGGGAAATCCCTGTCTGAATGGGCTGAATGATAAAAGCCGCGCCCCTGTGGCAAACCGGCGCAAGGCAGTATCCGTCAGGGCACCCGGTACGCTCTGGTCTCGTATTTGAAATCGCTTTTCTCGCGTTGCCCTACGCAAAGAAAGCCGCCGTCATCGAGCGGCTGGACATATCCGTGGCCGACCGAGAAGCGGTCGTCCTCTTTGATGCCGACAAACCGGGCGCTGGGGTCGCGGGTAGCCTTGGAATCGCCAATGCCGCGAATCTCGACGTCCCCGAGTAGGGCCACGAAATACAGTTCTGACTCGGACTCGACGACGAAGGCCGAACCCAGAACGGGGTCAGTGGGCCGGCCTCCGTTGCGCAGAAAATACCGTCCGCTATACCGGCTTTGTGGCGCAGGACCGGATTCATCTGTTTGGCGGATCTCCTCGCTTGTCACGGGGTTGTTAAGGAGATCGCGCACCATGGCGTCAAAAACATCCGAGATTGGGCCGTCCCAATACGCGCTCGGGTCAGCGCCGTTCGAGTAGGCGTCCTCGGCCATTCTGCGTGTCAGGCTGTCCTGCAGCCGCTGGACGTTGCCCGGCATAGCGGCCCATACGAGGAGCAGGAGGGCAAGAACCGTGAGAAGGCCCACCAGGACGCGACGGCTGGTCTGCGCCTGGGTATCGCGGAATTCTCCCGCCCCCTCGGCCGTCATTCGCCGGGCGCGTTGATCCCGCAGATTGTTGCCGCAGGTTTTGCAGAAAAGTGTGCCTTCCGGATTGACCGTGCCACACTCTTGGCACACGGCATCTGCGTCGATCCGTTCGAACGAAGGCTCGCCGCCGTATGGGTTGTCCGATCCCTGACTCACGAAGCGTTCACCTTTCGTCATGGCACGGGCACGCTGCCGTTTTACATAACCCGGAAGCCGAATACCCCCCGCCGTGCGGCGCAATCCTGGACGCACGACAGCCGTTGCCGGCACGCCCTCGCACCGCAAGGGGCTTCGCGCATGCCAGCATCTCTGCTACTAGGCATCTGATTTTCGCACAAATTGCATCCGTTGTCCAGTTATTCCTGCAAGCCTTTTCGTAAGCAAGGCATAAGGCCAATGTTACTTAGACAATATGGCACACACTGTGCGCCACGCTTTTCGCGGGGATTCTGTTGACATTCCTCATTCGGAAACGGGGACCCTGACTCATCAGAGGCAATGAATTCGGGGTTTTCCATTAAGTCTGTGGGCTGGACGGCGGCATGAAGGACCCGGATGCGCGCGGGGCTTTTCGATGGTTTGAACTGGAACAGGGAGGCCGTCAAGCTGCGCGGCGCGGCAGCTGGACGGGCATCATCCCACGTTAATCCTTTTTGCGATGGCGTCCTCGGTGGCCTTGCGGGCGATTCGGGTTGCGATCATGCCGTCCTCGGCGGAAGCGAGGTTCCCGGGGAGACCGGTCTCGAGCGCTTTGGCGAAACCGTTGTACATGTCGCCGAAATTCTTGCCCTGCTCGACCCCGATGGTCTGCGTACCCTCGGAAGACCGGACTTCGAGTATGCCGGTGAGACCGTCATAGCGAATAACGCCATCGGTGCCGATGAGGTCGTAGAGATACTTGTGGACCGGCTCTTTGGCGGTGTGGCAGTAAGTGAAACTCAGTTCGGCCATGGTATGCGCGCCGTTGGCGTGGTCCATGTGCACCCACACGTGGTCGGGCGCGGCGTAGTCCTGGACCCAGGACCCCATCCCTTCGAACCGCACGATCTCGGACTTGGTCCACCACCGTGCGAGGTCGATATCATGGACGCCGCAGTCGACCATTGGGCCGCCCTCGAGCATGCGGCCCTCGCGGCGGCGCTGTTCGATACGGTTGCCGGCGGCATCGAGTTCGTAGCGGCCGTGGCAATTCCAGATGTAGACGAGCCGCAAGGTGCGCAGGATGCCGACCGCCCCGCGCTCGAGCAACGCTTTGATCTTGAGGGCTTCGTCTCCGAAACGGTACGTGAACCCGGTGAAGAGGGGGAGATTCGCCGCCTGCGTGATGGCGAGCATCTCGCGGCCTTCTTGCTCGGTCATGGCCAGGGGTTTTTCGCACAAGACGGGCTTGCCATAGCGCACGGCGTCGCGAACGTTCTGCAGATGACAAGGGGCGGGCGATGTGATGGCGACGGCATCGAGCCCCGACGTGAAAAACGCGTCCACGTTGTCAAAGGCGCGGGGCACGCCAAACTTCTCCTGCGCGGCAGCGCGTCTTGCCGGGTCGGGCTCGAACACGGCGTGAAGGTCCCACACCTTGCTGTCGCGCAACGCGGGCAGATGGCCGTATCCCGCGACCGTGCCACACCCCATCAACCCGATTTTCTTCATGGGTCCACTCCCGTGAATGCGAATGATGCCGAATTATGGCGCAATTTCCGGCGCGATGGGGTGCAACCCTACGCTGTCAGGGGAGGCGTTTTCAAGAGATGCAGGATAGCAACGCGAACCCACAGGGCGAAATGGTGTCTGAAGCTTCGGAAGCCGAGAGAGACGTCGGGACGGCCTGTGCGGCGGCTGCGTGCCGGGCTTGCGTTTGGCCGCGCGCGGGTTATATGATAGAAGGGAGAAAAGTGTGGCGGAATGCGTGCCGTCGAGGTGCCTGAGCCGGCGGACTGCCACCAGCTCAAGCGCTTGTTTTTTCAAAACATTGGAATGGATGCGCGGGGAGAAGTCTCCCCCGTGCAGAGAATGGCCGGGTGGCCTTAAACCATTCGGCGAAAACAAGTTGGGTAGACCAACGCAGGTGTAAGGAGACGAATCATGTACAGATTTCTTGTACTCGCATTGGTGTTGACGCTGGCTGTGGCCTTTTCCGGCTGCGGCCCCAAGACAGAGGCACCCGCCCCGAAACCTCAGAAGCCCGCTGTTTCGGCTCCTCCCGCACAGCCGCCGGCGGCCGAGCCCGCTCCTCCGGCAGAGTCCGCGACGGAAGCCCCCGCAGCCGCGGCTGGCGATGAAGCCAAAGCCGGCGCAGCTGAAGAGAACTGGTCCGAGTTCGAGGTTGTTCCATCTGCCAGCGCCAGCGCCCAGAAGAAGGAATAGCGCGTTCGCTTAATGTGTTTTCCGGGCCTCTCTTGCCAACAGGCCAAGAGAGGCCCCGTATGTTTTCGTGGGCGCGCTCGCGGGAAGACCTTATGCGCATGCCCTTGTTCATTAGAGGTGGGATGTGCGCGGCGGCATGTCTTTGAAAACCCGCCATCACCTATTCGGAGCATTCATGGCAGTACGGGCGATAACCTTCGATTTCTGGTGCACGCTTTTCCGCGACGCGGAGAAGGAGGAGCGCCAGCAATTGCGCATCGAAGCGCTTCATGAACTCAGCGGCGTGTCCCGGCAGGCTATTGATGAAGCCCTCGATATCGTGTGGCAGGAGTTCAGCCGCCACCACATCGAAGAACAACAGACCCTGCTTCCCGAGGACGCGGTCCGGATGGCTGCCCGGGAACTGGGGATTTCTCTGGCCGGTGACGAGGCAGAACGACTGGCCGGTGTCTTCGCCACGGCAATTCTCACGCACAGCCCGGTGCCCATCGAGGGCGCTCTCGAGGCCGTTAAACGCGCTGCAGGGAACGTTCCCATCGGGTTGATCTCGGACACGGGGGTCAGCCCGGGGAGTTCGCTGAAGGTTCTGATGGACCGGCATGGGTTCACGCCATACTTCACCACCTTCGTCTTCTCGGACGAGGCCGGCGTCTCCAAGCCGCGTCAGGAGATATTCGAAGCGGCAGCCCGTGGCTTGAGCGTCAAGCCGCACGAGCTTCTTCACATCGGCGACCTCGAACTCACGGATATTGCCGGCGCTCGCGCCGTTGGGGCGAAAGCCGCGTTGTTCACTGGCGAGAATGCCAGGTACGCGGACGCCACCGCCGCTGATTATGTATTCTCCCGCTGGGACGACTTTGTCGGGAGGCTTCCCGAGATCTGCAACCACCGCGGCGGGTAAAGGGGCAGCGTCCGGCTGGTTGAGTTTTTGCTTCTCGCGCGAGACCTATGCGACGTACAGAGTCTTATTGGTCTCATACTTCTTCTCTCGACTTGCCGAAACAGGATTGGGCCGGTTATCTCAGGGTGCTTCTTTCGCCGTGCGCGTTATTCGCAGACTTCCCAGCGGCGCAGGCCTATGCGGGAGAGGTAGGTCGGGATCACCTGGAACGCAAGATCCACGCTTGGCACAGCCTCGATGAATTTCCGTTTGTGTTCGCCCTCGGCGTCGCACAGGATGGTGAGCGAACCGCCTTCGCCGCCCGCTCCGTTGACCTTCCAGCCCACGGCGCCGTACCTGCGGGCCACTTCGATGACCGCTCTGGCTTCCTCGGACACGAGCTTGGGATGCAGGGCGCCTTGGGCCTCGGTGTTGCGGATCATCGCCGCGCCCAAGGCATTGAAGTCGCCGGCGTACGCGGCGTTTTTTCCGTCCACCGCCGCCTGGCGCAGCGGTTCGAGGACCGACTTGTCGGCGTTCTTGCTTTCGAGACGCTCGATAACGCGTCCATGCACTTCGCTGGACGAGTGGCTTCTCCCGAGATAGACCAGCACAAGCCGCCGCTCGAGTTCCCACCAGACGGAATCCGAGACCAGGATGTTGGACACGCTTGCCAAGGGATACTGGTACATTTCGATAAAACAGATCCCGCCGTGGGCCGAACAAATCTGGTCTTGAATGCCGCATTGCAGGCCCAGTTTTTCGGTTTCGACGCGGTGGGCGAGGCGGGCGATTTCGTGGGGCGTGCGGCGTCCGGGTGTCAGCAGGTCCAGCGCCCCCAGCAACGCGGTGGTGATGGCGGCCGAGGTGCCTGTCGAGCAGCCGCCCGGTGCGCGCGAGTAGAGGTTGATCTCGAAGCTGAGGTTGTTGGGCAGGTTCATGATATCGATCGAGGCCTCGAGCAAGGGATGCCGGTCATACGCGATTTTATGCGGGTCGATGGCGTAACTTTCGTGGTAATTCTCGGCATGGATAACGATGCGTGGCGAGTCGGATTGAGTTTCGCGCACGTATATCTGGACTTCGGCGTAGGGATAAACGCCGATGTTGAAGACAGCGCCGGTCTCGGCAAACCAGGTGTCGGTCCATCCGCCGAGATCGCAGATCCGAATCGGCGCCGTTGCGTTGATCACGCGTCGCGGCTTGTCCATGGTGTGCGTTCCTTCCTTGTTGTGGCAGATATCCTCCGTAGCTTACTTCATGGGCACAAGACCGGGCAACTGCGCCGCGCGGGGGTGCCGCGCGAGGATGCCGCGCGAGGGCCGTTCAATTGACACTGCGGGGGGGTTCGGCTAGCATCTGCACGCATTGTTTCTTGGCCATAGTCAGGATGGGCAGTTATGGATACTTCTCGCAGTGTCATCGTGCGTTTTGTCAGGAATCACCGGCTGGGATTGCGCGAGTTGGCGGTGTTCCTGGCCGTGTTGGGCTTCTTTTTTGTGTCGGGAGCATGCGGATTGTTGTACCAGGTGATCTGGACGCGCAAGCTGGTGCTTCTTTTCGGCACGGCAGCCTACGCGGTGAGCACGGTGTTGTCGATCTACTTTCTTGGCCTGGCGCTGGGGAGCCTGTGGGGCGGCCACCTGGCGGACCGCATCAAGAATCCGCTCGGGTTGTATGGTCTGTTCGAAGTCCTCATCGGCGCGTGGGCGGTCCTGTTTATCCTTGCGATCAGCCCGGCGGAAGGTTTGATTGTGCCTGCCTTGCGGGCATTTGCGGGGCAGCGAGCTGTTGCCATCGGGTTGCGCGCGGTCATGTCGCTCGGGTTTCTGTTGGCGCCGGTGGTGTTGATGGGGGCCACCCTGCCGCTGCTGGCCAAGTTCGTGAGCACCAGTGCGCGCACGCGTGGTTTGCGCATTGGAACGCTATACAGCATCAACACCTTCGGGGCGGTATCGGGCTGCGCGTTCACGGGGTTCTGGTTGTTATCGGAGTTTGGCTATTTTCGTACGACGCTGGTGGGCGCGGCAGCCAATGCCGTGGCGGGCCTGCTGGCGATTGGGCTGTCGAAGCTGGCGGCACAGGGCGCGGCGCCTGCCGGGACCCCCGAGCCCACACTCGAGACGTCCGGCACATCGTCTTCGGGGGGAAGGGCAGCCCTTGTTGCAGGCGTGTTCGCGCTGTCGGGATTCTGCGCGCTGGCGCTCGAGGTGGTGTGGACGCGGCTGCTGGTCCTGGTGTTCACAGGTACAACATACGCCTTCACGACGATGCTCGTGACGATGTTGTGCGGCATCGCGGTGGGAAGCGCCGTTGCGGCGGTCGTGGCGGATCGTGTGAAGAGCCCGGGAGTCGTGTTTGGCGTAATCGAGATGTTGATCGGCGTTGCGTGCATTCTGATGCTGCGGGATTTCGCCCGGATTGCAGGTCAGATGGGCCCCATGATGCAGGAAGTGGGCTACAAATGGGCGGGCGTGCTCCGTGGGAAGTTCCTGCTCTCGTTCTCGGTGCTGTTTCTGCCGACGTTTCTGTTCGGCATGACGTTTCCGTTTGTGGTACGGGCGGTGACGGCGGGGCGGGAACGTCTCGGCCGCGACATCGGCCGCGTGTACAGCGCCAATACGTTTGGAGGAGTGCTTGGGAGCCTTGCGGGGGGGTTCTTGATCATTCCGCTGCTCGGAACGCACTGGGGCGTCGTAGCGCTTGCGGCGGCGCTGTTCGGGGGCGGGCTTCTCGTGACGCTGGCCAGCCCGGCGCGCTCGCGGGTGCGCAAGGCAATCGCTATAGTGGGCGCGGCGGTATTGCTTGCGGCTGCGGTGTTCTCGATGCCCGGCAACGTCGGCATGGCGGTCAACAAGGCCTACCTGCCCGAGAAGAGCCAGATATTGCACTACGACGAGGGCGTCGAAGGCACCGTCGTGGTAACCGAGGAAAGAGAAGAAGACGGCGTCGAAGCGGGCAGGTACCTGTGGATCAACGCCATGCAGGCGACGGCTTCGATCGAAAAGGGGGTGCGGATGAACCGGCTGCAGGGGGCGTTGCCGCTGATGTTTTCCCACGAGCCCGAGAATGTGCTGTTTATGTGTTTTGGGTCGGGGATCACGGCGGGCACGCTGGGTTTGTCCGACGCGTTCAAACATGTTGACGCGGTCGAGCTGTCTAAAGAGGTACTCGAGGCTGCCCGCTATTTCACGGACGACAACCTCAACGTGATCGCGAATCCGAAGATCGATTTCATCATTGATGACGGGCGGAACTTTCTGTTGACCAGCGGGGAACAGTACGATTTGATCACGTTCGAGCCCATGCCGTTGGCCCAGGCAGGGGTCTCGACGTTCTACACGCGGGAATACTACGAGTTGTGTCTCGCCCATCTGGCGCCGGGGGGGGTGGTTTCGCAATGGGTGCCGCTTCACAGCCTGAACCCTGAGATCGTGCGGTCCTTGGTCTACACCTTCACCACGGTGTTCCCCGATTACTGTGCATGGTTCGTCAATGCGGACCTGTTCTTGACGGGGTCGAATCAGCCTCTGGTCATCGAGCTGGCGGCTTTGCGCAGGCGGCTCGAGAATCCGGCCGTATCCCAAGCCCTTGCCGCGGCCGGGTTTCACGATATCCCCGAGCTTCTGGCGAGCTATTTCATGGGCAAGGAAGGCATTGACGCCTATGCCAAGGGCGGCCGCCTCATGACGGACGACCGGCCCTGGGCGGAATTTGCCGCGCCGAAGCTCATGTACGAGCGGCACGTGTCTGAGGCGCTCGAGGAACTCATCCCCCATTTCGAAAGCCCTCTCGACCGCATTTCGCTGGAGGGGACGCCGGAGGATGCCCGGGAACCGTTCCGCGGCGCCATGGAACGCCGCTATGCAGCGCGGCGCATCGACCTGGACGGCATCAACGAGTATTACGGCGGCATGATGGGCAGCAACCAAGAGGATCATTTCATTGAGGCACTGAAAGCCGATCCCGAGGATTTCTGCGCCCAATACTACCTGTTGCAGATCGTGCCAACCGTCGCCAAACAGTACATGCGCTGGGAGGAATACGACAAGGGTATCGACTTGCTGGCCAAGACCTTGACCGTTCTGCCGGACAATCTTGGACTCATGCTGACCCTGGCGGATTTTTACTACGCAAAGGGGGATACGCCCCAGGCCTTGAGTCAGTACATGCTCTACAAGAACCGGGGGGGCGGCGACCAACAGGCCCTCGAACGTATCCGGGAAATGGCTCCTGAGGCTTCCCAGAGAGATGCATCGCCGGGCGACGCCGCGCCTGCCGCGCCGCAAAAGACCAACTAAGTAGTTGCGGAATAATATCTTGCGCGCTGGGCCGCGCTTCTCTGCTGCTAAAGTTCTCCTCCGGATTTACCGATATACGGGTATGAAAGGCGTGAACACGG
>Ga0116187_1002114_pt1 | contig 19956 bp, 19 predicted proteins | sample AD_JPNNA6_MetaG_FD_89755 | JGI IMG/M metagenome (GOLD analysis project Ga0116187, IMG submission 89755) | Active sludge microbial communities of municipal wastewater-treating anaerobic digesters from Japan - AD_JPNNA6_MetaG | ecosystem: Engineered > Bioreactor > Anaerobic > Digestate | place... | reverse complement strand
AGAAGAACAGTAATTATAAGGATTGACAATTTTTGTCTTAAAATTACACCTTTGATGTTGTCTTTATTCATATTTTTATACTTTAGCCATTAGGGTCGCGTTCGATCAAAAATTGTCTTGCGGGCTACCTCGGGCTGGAACCGTAATTTCGGCAAGCCCAGTAAGGCTTTTCAGTGCTTTTTTAAGTCTTTAATAAATAAGATCCTCGTGCGCTATTGTTTTTCTTAAAAAGTGACAAAAGTGACACGGGTATTGATATAAAGGTTACAGACAGGTGTAATCTTTATGATAAACCAATTTTCACATATTCGCCAAATTTCTGAACGGTCGCTTTTCTAGACGGTTTATGGTTTTGATAATCAAGGTTCTTACTTAAATGAACTAAATGATTTTTATCACTTGCGACTACAGCTGAATATGTATTTTCAATAATTATTTTATTAATATCTCTAACATTTTTCTTATCTAATTTAAAGAAAAATTGTCCCTGTTTTTTATCATTATTTATCATTAAACAAATATCTGGCCTAAGCGGAAAAACAACATTAGCGTTACGAGACAAGAAGCCTTTATCTACGTTGGATTCGTCATTGTCGATAACAAAGCATGGGGAGTCAGAAGTTACAAAAGAGGTGTCTTTTGAGGCTAATAAAAAAATCCACCTAAAATTAAATACTTTTTTAGCAAACTCCTCAACCCTTAAAATAAGCTCCATCTGTTTTCTCACAATAAACTCATCTGTATTTGGCAATTTTTTTTCTTTCTCTTCGTATAACTCTTTAATTACTAATTCTTTCATAGAATTAAGCTCATCTCTAAATCTTGGAGTTCTAAAATACTGAAGCGCTACATATAGAGATAAAGATTGTAGGTCTTTGCCATCTAAACGTTTTTGATTTTTAGTATCAATTGATCTAATTGCTGCTATACCTGGTGAATCAATTAAATTAGTAAATTCTTCTGGAAAGTTATATTCTTTTTCAGAGAAAATATCTCCATCGAGGATATTAAACCCCTTCCTCCAAAATCCACGCCAATCAGAATTCACATTTCCCTTTATTAAATTTTCCTTTATTAAATATAAGCTGAAAAATTTTTCACCTTTTCTGTTCCACTGAGCAAGATATTTATCTTGAACTATGTGATTTCTTAATTTTTTCTTTGGTGTATTTACCATTTAATGAAATTAATTATCCTGTTCAAATCTCTTTAATATCTGTAGATAATCATTTTGAAGATCATTATTAATCTTGGGATGATTTAACTGTGCTATCTCACCACTATTCTTAATTATGTTAGCAATTTCATCCATATAAAAACCATCCAAAGTAGCAATAAATAAATAGGATGGGTTCCAAGATTGGCTCATTCTGCTAGCTGCCTTAAGGGTATACTCAGCACTTAAAGATCGCTGATATTTTACTTCGATTAATTTAACTTGCCTTGTATCTCTATCTATAACGGCAAAATCAGGGGCAGTTCTTAGAGTTTCTATCATTGGATTACTCTCATTAAAACCTTGTTGAATCATTTCAGGAATAACCTTTTCATAGCCAAATTCTAAAACAGTAAAATTACCAGATTCTCTAAACATTTGTGAAAATATTGTTTCGGCAATTTTTCCTTTAACTAGTTGCCTAGTAAAATTTACGTTACTCATAAATTTATTTTTTAATACTAATTATTTCTATATCAGGCGAACATTTATCACTCGGCGCACAATCAATGCCGTTAACAATACCTCTTACGGTATAGATATCATTAAAGTAATTGGTATTTTCATCAAAAGGAACGTTATAATAATTTAATATATATTTAACCCAATTCCCATCCCAATCGGGATTAATCGCTATATTATCGGCGTCCATTAATTCATCGGCAAAAGCCCAAAACATATCGCAAGGTTGATTTATGTCAACATCCTGGTGCTCGTCATCAATAATACAAAATTTAATGCCAGTAATCTGAGAATAATTGTCACTAATCTTCGCTTGCCATTCTATTTCCTGTCCTTTTTTCTCGGTGTTAAAGTAGCCAGGAGTATCAGATTTTTCTAACTTATCAGACATGAGCTGATTATAAGTTAGTTTTTTATCATCTTCTTTGTTTTTTAATTTCAAAAATTCAACGATATTAGGAATTTCTGCTTCATAAATGCTTTCTATTCCACAATCCGCATCTTTACTAATAAAAGTATCAACATAAGAAAATATATAGTCAGAGCCTCTTAAATTTCCAGACAAAGTTAATTTATATATTTCCACCTGCACATTCATATCGGACTTATTATCATTTTCAACAGGTGATATCAACAATAAATAATTTAAATTATTAATTTTAGCTAATCTTAATAACCCGCCGCCGTTACAACCTAATATTTCTGGCACAACAAAATCTTTATCAAAATCGCCAATTTTTTTACCAGTAATTTCTCTAGTCACTAAACTCCAATAATCAGAGTTAGGTTCGGTTCTTTTGTTATTAATATAAAAACTGTAAATATCTCTATCGTAAAAAACATGATAATCATAATAATCAGCTCCAGTAATATGAGAAACAAAGACAGCATCATCTAAGCCATCAGAATTTAAATCGATATTATTAAGGCCCTGACTAAAGGAATATATTTTTGCGTCATCATCTTCATATTCTAAATTAATACTAGATGGGGCTTGATAATCATTTTTTACTTCTGTATTAATTTCAGAAACTCTTTTATTATTTAAGCTGCAACCTGATAGTAGTAAGGTTAATAAGAATATAAAAATAATTTTTTTCATATTTAAAATCTTAAGATTTAATAACCTGCATCACTTTTCCAGCTACACACAAACAACCAATATCATCCTTATGCAAAATAATTGGTGGGTAATCTCTGTTCGACTCCGAAATTAGAACAACTGATTTTCTAATCTTATCTTCTTTAAATTTTTTAATATTAGCAACACCGTCAAGCACAAATAGAGCGTATTCTCCATCCGCAGGTTTGTTTATAGAAGAATCAATAATTACATAATCACCATCTTCTATACTCTCTCCGTCTATTTTAGCCCTATTCATTGAATTGCCAACAGCTTTGATGGCAAATATATTTTTCTTGTTCTTTTTTAATATTTTTTTTGAAACCTTTAAATAACCATCGATATTATTATCAGCATAAATTCTAGCATCACCACAATTAGCTGCCCCCATGATAGGGATGGAAATAATATTACTGTTTGAGCTATTATTCAACCCAACAACTCTGTTTTCTTCTTTAATAATTTTTAACAAACCCTTAGCCTCTAATTGATTCAAATGATGCTTGATTTTCTGCGGGGCATCACCCTCTCCTATTGCCTGACTGATAGCTCTTAATGTCATGGAGCTAATATTGCCCTCTTCTGCAAGATTTAATATGGCTCTCTGTATTTTATGCATAAATTTTATTATTGATGTAAGATTTTAATAACTTAGCTAAATCTTTAGTTTTAAATCTAGTATTTACTCCTGAAGTAGAAGGCATAATATAAATGTCTAATCCTAAATCCTCGCTGATTTCTTTCTGATGCCCAAGCCCTAATTTCTTTGATTGAATTTTTAGGAATTTAGAGGCTGGCTTTTTACCGTTAAATATTAATATTTTTATTTTTTTATTATCCTTAATTAATTTTAACAACCTTTCTCTATCTTTCTCTATAAATTTAATTTTTAAATCCATCCCGCACTGGTCTTTGACTAAATCAGTCAAACCAATGCCGGCCTTTTTTAACTTATTATAATTCAATTCTCTTAATTCTCTAGACGGTTGAATCAAATCATTAACTAACTTAGCTTCGTATAAAATGCGCCAAAATCTATTACCAGTATTTGCATAATAATGGCCCATTTCACAAGATTTTTTACCAGGAGCCATACCACAAAATAATATCTTGGTATTTTTATCAAAAACATCTTCCAAATTATTCTTTGCCATATTTTTCTATTTTATGAGCTAAAATAATTTTTTGTAAATTACCAGAAGAAAATTCCTGATCACTAACCTTATAAATAAAAATCAAAGAAACATTAGATGTTTTATCGCCAAAAATTTTATGATCAAAGTTTTCTTTATTAGTTAAATATTCTTCCAAATCACCATCTTTTATAAAAATTATTCTCCTCTCTAAATTAAGAGCCTGATTATAAAAACTGCCTGTGTTTCGCACGGTATCTCCAGAGAATTCTTGCCAAGCATTAAGTAGATTGCCTATTATTTCGTTATATTTAAGCCCTAAACCATCATAATAACCTTTATTAGTCTGATAAAAATCTAATAGATTATTAATTGGCTCATTTTGCTTATAAAAAGATAAAAAAGGATGATTTTTGTATTTACTTTCCCAATTAAAATCTAGATTACTTAAAACTTCTTGGATCGATTTAACCACCACTAAAGTATTATTAACTGGCTCAAACATTTTTGGATGTTGAATTCTAAAATCGCTAATTAAATTATTTAGAGTTTCAGAAATTTGACCGCTCGGATATTGGTTTTGATTAGTCTGATAAAATTCGGCTATTGAAATATTTTCTTTTACTTTATCCATATTATAAAAATTTAGAATAACTTTTTTTAAAACGATAAATCTTCTTTTTGCGAAGATTTTTTAATATTTTTTGTCATATATTAAGCTAATATTTCACTACTATAGTATAGTCTATTTGGGTAATTTAGTCAACAATATATTTAAGTCTTTTAAAACTTGACAAGATACTTCCCCTGATTTATAATGAGAATATAATTTAAAGATATATGGAACAACAATTAGAATTAAAGCCTTTCGAAAGGGTGCCTGGATTTAAATATAAAGTCTTGCAAATTACCGATATTACTTTCCATGCTTCTCACAGACAACCAAGTAAGGCGATAGCAAAAAACGTCAATAAATCTTTTACACAAAACCAACCTGGCAGATTTTACGGTTTTAAAACGGAAGATCTATCTGATAGAGAAAGCCTTATCAGAATATTAGACCAATATATTAAAACCGACCCAGCATTTTTGAAAATGGTCCAAGAAGAACAGAAAAACGGCGTAAAGTTATTACTGGAGATACCAACAGACAATATTCCTATAAAATTTGGAGATGACGTAAAAGAGTTTATATCAAGTAAGAATGGCCAAAGAGTTATAAGAGGTTTAAACAAGTAAAAAAGTACTTATACAACGAAAGTTAATGCGTAGTAGAAAGTAGAGTAGAGTATCGCCTAAAAAACCATGCCTATTCCGCGCAAGAAATAGTCTTAGACTTTATGTCTGGGCCTGTTTCGTGTGTGGGATAGGCTTTTTTGTTTATAAAAAATTTTAATAAATTTAACTAAAAATTCTATGAAGAAATTAGAATGGCACACAGTGCAAAAAAGAGTTAATGATCTTGTTCCCCAAGAAGTTAACCCGAGAAAAATAAACGACAAGCAAATGTCAGATCTTAAAAAGAGCTTGGCAAAGTTCAACCTTGTCGAAATTCCAGCCATCGACTTAAATGGAAAAATTTTAGCAGGCCACCAAAGGATTAAGGCTCTTCAACTTCTTGGACGAGGTGAAGAGCTGATTGACGTGAGAATCCCTAACCGTCAATTAACAGAAGACGAGGCTAAGCGATATTTAATCGCCAGTAATGCTCTTGGTGGCAACTGGGATTTTGAAAAGTTAAAGACTTTTGACTTAGACCTATTAATTGATATTGGCTTTGATCAAACTGACTTATCACATTTTTGGGACAAGGAGCTAGAAGTCAAAGAAGAAAATTTTGACGTTGAGGCGGAATTAAAAAGGATTAAGACGCCAACAACTAGGCCAGGTGACTTAATACATTTAGGCGAGAATCGCCTGCTTTGTGGTGATTCTACTAATCCCGATAATCTTAAAAGACTGTTCGGCAATGATAAAGCCGCAATGATATTTAGCGACCCTGTCTATAATATAAAACTGGATTATTCTAAAGGCATTGGTGGAAAAAATGATTACGGTGGAGCGGTTAACGATAATCGCAGTTATGAAGAATATAAACAATTTATCAGGAATTCACTGCTAGCCGCTTTGCCTAATACTAAACCAGACTGCCACGTGTTCTACTGGTGCGATCAAACTTATATCGGACTTTTCCAAGAATTATATCGAGAACTGGGAATAGTTAATAAGCGAGTTTGCCTGTGGCTTAAAAATTCACAGAACCCCACCCCTAAGATCGCTTTCAACAAATGCTATGAACCAGCCGTTTATGGAGTTAAGGGCAAGCCATATATCAATCCTGATATTAAGAACTATAACGAGGTTTTAAATAAAGAGTTGGGTACGGGCAATGAAATGTTTGAAGATGTTTATGATTCTTTAGATATCTGGCTTACTAAGCGCATTTCAGGTAAAGATTACGAACATGCAACCAGTAAGCCCCCAAAGCTCTACGAAAAGGCTATAAGACGCTGTACTAAGCCAGGCGATATTATTCTTGATTCATTTTCTGGATCAGCCAGTACGATTATAGCGGGCGAACAATTAAAGAGAAAAATCTATGCGATGGAGCTTGAGCCAATTTTCTGTGATTTGGCGATAGCAAGATACCGAAAATTAACAGGTAGAAAGGAGGTGGTGGAGCATGTCTAAGAAAAGTCGATTACAAGAAGCGTTCTTTGCCGAGCTTAAAAAAGTCCCTATCGTACTAGTCGCTTGTGAAAAGTCGGGCATATCTCGTAATAGTGTTTATCGTTGGAAACGAGAAGATAAAAAGTTTTCCGAAGTGATGGATGAGGCTTTAGCGGAAGGCGAAGCCTTAGTGAACGATATGAGCGAAAGCCAACTCTTAACCATGATCAAAGAAAAGAATTGGTCAGCTATTAGCTTTTGGCTTAGACATCGCAATCCAAGGTTTAAGGACAAGATTGAGGTAACTTCTAAGACAGAAGATACCGATGAGCTAACCCCTGCTCAAGCAGAGGTCGTCAAACACGCTTTGAAACTGGCTAAACTAATGCCAGCCGATGAGCCCTTATTAATTAATAATCAAATATATGAATCCAATCAAAATGATTCCCCAAGAAATGGTGGAGCAGATGACCCAAGACAAGAAGATAAGAAAGGCGATAACTAGAGAAAGCTTTTCATATTTCTTTCACTTCTATTACGCCCATTATGTTAAATATGAAACGGCAGATTTTCAAAAAAACATAATATCCTTAATTGAATCCAGTCACAAAGAAAATTTATTTGTAGTCGCTTTTAGAGGATCAGGCAAATCAACAATTGTAACTGCCGCTTATCCGATTTGGGCGATACTCGGTAAACAACAAAAGAAGTTTGTTGTTATTTTCTGCCAAACCCAGGCACAAGCTAAACAGCACATGATGAATTTGCGCCGAGAATTAGAGGATAACGACCTGCTTAAAAAAGACCTTGGTCCCTTTCGAGAAAATAGCGATGAATGGGGTGCACAGTCAATCGTCTTTTCTAACACTAATGCCAGAATAACGGTCGCTTCAGTCGATCAAAGTATTAGAGGTATTAGACATTACGAGAGCCGACCAGATTTAATTATCTGCGATGATGTGGAAGATATCAGCTCGACCAAAACTAGGGATGGGCGCAATAAAACATATCAATGGCTTAAGGGCGAAGTAATCCCTGCTGGTGACAAGGATACGAGGTTGGTTATAGTCGGAAATCTTTTACATGAAGATTCTCTGCTTATGCGATTAAGAGAAGAAAGAGAAAAAGATATTATCGACGGCCACTTTTTATATTATCCTTTAATCAACAAGAAAGGTGTCTGTTTGTGGCCCGGTAAATATCCCACAGAAAAAGATGTAGAAATAGAAAGAAAAAAAGTCGGCAATGAAATTACTTGGCAACAAGAATATCTGCTTAATATAGTACCTAGTGAAGATCAAGCTATTTATCCCGAATGGATTAATTACTATGATGAGATTCCCGAAAGGATGAATATGTACGGCGGATACAAATCACATCTTGAAGTTAGAATTGGTATTGATCCTGCTATTTCTCAAAGTGATGTCGCAGATTATACAGCTATGGTTCCAGGATTATTATTTGAAACTAAAACAGGATATAAAATTTATATCTTGCCAAAGATAATCAACAGACGACTTAACTTCCCTGAAACTATCGACGCTTGCAAGGTAATTTATGAGAGTTACAAGAAAGATTTTGATATTGTCAGGTTGGTCGTTGAAGACGTAGCTTATCAAAAAGCCTTACCTCAACAGCTTAAAGTGGAGGGTGTTGAAAATGTAATGACGACTCATCCAGGAAGCCAAGATAAACGCAGTCGTCTTGTCTTAACAGCTAACATGATAAAAAGTGGACAGATATTGTTTCCAAGAAAAGGGGCTGAGGAGTTAATTCAGCAGATTGTCCATTTTGGAGTTGAAAAACATGATGATTTAGCCGATGCCTTTGTTAATATGGCTCACAGCTTGCTAGAAAAATACCCAAATCCACCAAGGATATATTTCTTAAATTGGTAGTATTTCCTTTAATATTAAAGGAAAAGTTATCGACAAGTTACCAACAGCTAGCTGCTTAGCAGAACCTTAAAAGTGTGTCATTAATGGAGGCGTAGATTTAACTAATAATTAAAATTAAACCATATGCCTCCATTAGACGCTCCCTTAAAGTATTGCCTTTACGCTAGGAAAAGCACTGAATCAGATGAAAGACAAGTTCAGTCCATTGATTCTCAGGTTAAGGAAATGCTTCAAATTGCCGAACGAGAAAATCTAGAAATCGTCGATATTAGACGAGAATCAAAGTCCGCCAAAGATTCTGGCAATCGTCCTATTTTTAAGGAATTATTAAAAGACATAACTGAGGAAAAATTTAACGCTATTTTAACCTGGGCTCCTGATAGATTATCAAGAAACGCTGGCGACTTAGGATCACTAGTTGATTTAATGGATGAGAAAAAATTAATGAGCATTCGTACCTTTGGCCAAACATTTAGTAATTCACCAAACGAAAAATTTCTGCTCATGATTCTGTGTTCACAAGCAAAACTAGAAAATGATAATAGGGGTATTAATGTAAAAAGAGGTTTAAGGGCTAGATGTGAAAGAGGATTATGGCCGACTTGTCCGCCGACAGGATATTTTAAAGAAAAAAGAGTTGACCATAAAGGACAATGTTTAGTTGATCCAGACCGGGGCCATATTATACGACAAATGTTTGAAAAAGTTGCTTATGAAAAATGGTCTGGCAGAAAATTATATAATTGGTTAAGATTTGATTTAAATTTTAGAACAGCACTGGGTAAAAAACATTTAAGTCTTGGCAATATTTACCGCCTACTAGAAAATACCTTCTATTATGGCCCCTTTGAGTATCCACGAGGCAGTGGCAATTGGTATCAAGGAAAACACGAGCCATTAATAACCAAAGAGCTATTTGACTTAGTCCAAGATCAAATGAAAAATTCCCAGTTAGTCAGGCGAGAAAATATTGAGTTCGCCTTTACTAAAATCATGACCTGCGGATTGTGCGGTTCAGGAATATCGGCAACTGAAAAATTTAAGAAATTAAAAAATGGCGGTTATAACCGTCATATTTATTATGGCTGTACTAAAGCGAAAGATAAAAATTGTAAATGCGGATATATCAGCGAAGAAGATTTAATTAAACAGCTACAAAAACAAATTGATAAATTGGATTTTAAAAAATTACCTGTTCAAGATAAAATTGAGGGAGAAATAAAAAGATTTAAAAAATTTCAAATGATGGCGACTGGCAAAAATCAAAACATCGACGTGAGCGACGTCGATGTCAAGAACTATATTAAATTTTTACTAAAAGAAGGTGAAGATCGAGAGAAGCGAGAATTACTTACGTGTTTAAATGGGGAGATATTGCTTAAGAATAAGGTGGTTGAAGTTAAGTAGAAGTTAATCAATTTTTTCGATAATTTTAACCACAAATTTACTCAATTTATTTTTTACGGCATTAAGTAAATTTTCTTCGGTTTCCTGAAAATTAAAAGAAAAATTTTCATTTCCAACTTTTACATTGCCAACTCGACAGACGGAGCCCTCTCCGGTAATTACAATGTCTATTGGATCCACTCCTTCTCGCTCAAAATAAATTTTATATTTCATATTAATTTAATTCATTAGCCATTAATTCAGCTTGCTTTAAAACATTCTCGGTTGCCACTAGTTGTTCATCTGGCGGGTAACCATAACGGTTTAAAATTCTTTTTACATCTCTTCTTAATCTTGCCCTTACTGACTCTTTTAATGTCCAGTCTATACTTGCATTACCACGAACACTTCTAAACACCTCAACAGCAATAACGGCTAATTGTTTATCGCCAAGAACGGCCTTGGCGCTATCATTATTAGCTAAAGCATCATAAAAAGCTAGTTCATCTTCATTTAAATTTAGTTTCTCCCCTCTTTTATCAGAATTTTTGATCTCTTTGGCTAATTTAATTAATTCTTCAATTACTTGAGCTGTTGTTAAAAGATTGTTTTGATATTTTTTAATAACATTTTCCAACATTTCTGATAATTTACGACTCTGAATTAAGTTTTTCTTAGTTCTAGTTTTAAGTTCATCATTCAAAATCTTTTTTAATAATTCTAGAGCTAAATTTTTATGCTCCATGTGCTTAACTTCTTCTAAAAATTCATCGGATAATATTGATATATCTGGTTTTTTAATGCCAGCGGCATCAAAAACATCTACAATGCCATCGGCAACAACTGCTTTATCAACAATTTGTCTTATTGCGGTATCAATTTCGGCATCAGTCTTCCCGGATCCCGCTGGTTCAAACTTAACAAGACGAGCCTTAACCGCTTGGAAAAAGCCTATTTGATCTTTAATTTCTAAAGCCTTTAAACTAGGGACAGATAGAGCAAAAGATTGAGATAACAAAGAAACCTGTTTAACAAATCTATTTTTACCATCCTCTAAACTAAGTATATGCTCTTGCGCCTCTAAAATAAATGATAATTTTCCTCTTGTGTCTAAATTAAAATATTTTAGATAATCAAAACCATCAAACATTTGCTCAACTATTTCAAACTTTTCAATCATGGCTGCTATGGCTTCGTTTTGATCCAAAGTTGGAGCTCCCTTACCGCCACTAGCAGTATAAGTAGCTAAAGCTGTTTTTAAATCTGAGGCAATACCAATATAATCAACAATTAATCCTCCTGGTTTATCTTTAAATACTCTATTAACTCTAGCGATGGCCTGCATTAAATTATGACTTTGCATGGCCTTGTCAATATACATAGTATGAAGACAAGGAACATCAAATCCCGTTAACCACATATCACGAACTATGACTAACTTTAATGAATCATTAACATCTTTAAATCTATCTCCGATTTCTTTTCTGTTTTGTTTATTTGTATGGTGAGTTTGCCAATTTTCTGGGTCAGATGATGAAGATGTCATTACAACCTTAATAGCCCCCTTCTTCAAATCATTGTCATGCCAGTCTGGTCTAATTTTTACAATCTCTTCATACAGCTCCACTGCTATACGACGACTCATGCAGACGATCATCCCCTTACCTTCAAAAGCCTCTCTTCTTTGTTCAAAGTGGTCAACAATATCTTTAGCGATTAATTTTAATCTATCACTATGACCAATAATGGCCTCCAATTGAGTCCATCTAGTTTTAGCTTTTTCTTTGGCAGTACTTTCATCGCTTTCAGTAATTGATTCAACTTCTTCATCTAACATTTTCGCCTCTTCTGGTTTTAAATGAATTTTAGCTAAACGCGATTCATAAAATATCTTAACAGTAGCCCCATCTTCAACGGCTTGAGCTATGTCGTAAACATCAACATAATTACCGAAAACAGCGGGAGTAGACGCATCTTCTTTTTCTATTGGAGTGCCAGTGAAACCAATAAATGACGCGCTTGGCAAAGCATCACGTAAATATTTGGCAAAGCCGTATCTAGTAAAAACTTCTCCGTCTTTCTCGCTGGTTTTAACAGCAAAGCCGTATTGACTACGATGAGCTTCGTCGGCAATAACAATAATGTTCTTTCTATTGGAAAGCATCTCAAAAGAATCTGCTCCATTTTCTGGAAAAAACTTTTGGATAGTGGTAAAGACTATTCCACCCCCAGCAACTCTCAAAAGGCTTTTTAAATCATCTCTGCTGTGAGCTTGGACAGGATCTTGTCTTAATAATTGCTTACAATTAGCAAATGTATCAAACAACTGATCGTCTAAATCATTTCTATCAGTAATTACTACTATGGTTGGATTATCTAATTTCAACACAGACTTTCCAGCATAGAAAACCATCGATAGTGATTTTCCACTTCCTTGAGTATGCCAAACAACTCCAGCCTTTCTATCTCCATCTTCGCTACTAGCTTCTAATGTTTTAACAACCGCTTTATTAACTGCGTAATATTGATGATAGGCGGCTATTTTTTTTATTGTTTCAACTAAAGATAGCCCTGTTTTTGCATCTTCTTTTCTATTCTTTTCAAAAACAATAAAATGAGAAATTAAATCTAAAATAGTTTCTCTGTTAAGCATGCCCTTAATCATTGTTTCTATCTGGGGTACAATATTTTTTTCATCATTAAATCCGTCTTTTGATTTCCAAGCTAAAAATCTAGATAAATCAGAGGAAATTGTCCCGGCTTTAGCATCCAAACCATCGGAGGCAATTAAAACTGAATTATAATAAAATAGAGACGGAATGGCATTTTTATAATTTTGTAACTGAGTATATGCTTTTTGAACGGTAGCATTCTCATCAACTGGATTTTTTAGCTCAATCACTACCAATGGCAAGCCGTTTACAAATAAAATTACATCTGGTCTTTTAGTAATATTATTTTCAATAACAGTAAATTGATTACAGGCAATAAAATCATTATTGTCTATATTATTAAAATCAACTAAATATATTTTATCGCCTTTAATCCCGTCTTCACCCATCACTTCAACCTCAATTCCCTCAGTTAATAAACGATGAAAATATTCATTATTATCTATCAAATTTTGACTAGGAAAATTTAATATTTGTCCTAAAGCCTGAACCTTCATTTCGTCTGTGGCATCAGGATTAATACGATCAATAGCTTCTTTAAACCTTTTCTTTAATATTATTTCATATAACTCCGCTCTTTCGCTTTCCTGGTCTTCAGGAGATAAATATTGCCAACCTTGATTTTGCAAAAGCTCAATGACAAATTCTTCAATTGTAGATTCAAATATTTTACTCATAATATTTTAAATATATTTTGATTTATTTTTTTCACAATAATTTCTTACAAATTGCATCCAAGAATCATACCAATACCACGTTTTAACTACTATAGCGCCGAAACCTTTGGCTGGATTTTTTGCATCATTATCTCTCCATAACTGAGTATGCTGATAAACCCCAAACTTTTTATAACCCTCTTTATTCATTTGCTTCCAAATATCACCTGCGGCATATTTTTGCTTTTCTTTTTCTTTTACTAAAACATATTCTTTATTCATGCCTTCAGCAATTTTTGAATCCGCTGGAATAAATTCAATAACCTTATCAGCTTGTCCTTTTCTATTTGCAGTTTTAGGGACAAACAAAACTCTGTAAGAAAACCGGCTGTCATTAAAATCTTTTTCCGACAAACCCTGATCAAAATTTTGAATATAAGCAGAAATGTTTTGAGGCAAGCCTTCATAGTCAACTAATTGATCAACTTGTTTTTCACTTAAAGAGGAGAATTGGAGGCTAAATGACAAATGTTTTTCAATCCCTTCTTGTTTGGGAAATAGCTTTTTAAGATAATCATTATAATTTAAGCAGCAGGCTTGGAACCTTGCGCTTAATAGGTCATCAATTTTTGTTGTCATTTGATGCTCTATCTCATGGCGCAAACCGATTAAAAATCTTAAATTGCTGGCGGTAATTTTATCTATCGGTGACTCATCGTCATTTAAGCATCTTTCAAGCTCCCAGTATTTATAAGCACCGCATTTTGTAGTATGAAAACTTTTTCTCTTTCCACCTTGATCAAAATACCTATATTCAATTCCATTGTTTCTATAATATGCATGCAAAAGATATGTCCATGCGATAACCGAAAGCACAATAAAAGACTCTGATTTAAATTGAATATTAGGGTTATTAAAAACTTGAACAGCAGATAACATAGACTCTCTTGATTTTAAGAGCAATTCATTTTTTATAGAACCAATTTTTCTGTTACGTGTGGCCATGTTTACAAATTAATAATCAATTAAAATAATTTATTAGCGAAAGCTGTTTGTAAATTCGTTATTTCTTGCAGAGTGAGCACCTCATCCTTTTCCTCTAATATCCATGTAAACAAATTTCTGGTATATCCGTGACCTAATATTCTGTAAATTTGTGGATTATCAATGCCGGCACGGACAACTCTTTTTAATTCTGTTTCGGTTAAGTAATTTTGCAAAGGAATTAAATCAGAACAAATTGACCTAGTGGAAACAAAATTTTCAGATTTTTCTAACCTTTCAATCAAATCTGTCTTTTCATTTATAAACGAAAGTAACTCCTCTTTGTATGCCTCAATATCGCTATATAAAGCCCTGCTTGGGGTTAATTGAATACCACGGACAACAACTTCTTCTTCGCTACTTTCATCAATATATCTATTAAACTCATCGTTCTCTTCGTAGTAAACACGATTTCTATCTTTCAGATCTTCTGCATGAGAAATAATCAAAAAACTTGCCAGTAAATCAGAGGAGGAAATTGTTAATTCCACAAGGTATCGATCAAATTTCTCTGCTTGTAAATCCTGCCCATGAGAGAAAAATCCGTGACCGTTTCTGAATTCTCCGATGACTCTTGAAATATTTTCAAACGAACCGAGAATTGATTTTGCGCTGTCCAAATCTTTTTCTGATAATTTTGAAAAGACCGGCAGTGATTCAAAAGCTTTTTTAACTAGAAAACCAACATTTGAATCTGAAGCGTATTGAATACCCTTATCTTCAAGAATAGTTTTTGAAATAGATTCCAAAATTCCTTTTGATCCATCTAGAGAAGCGTTTGGATTTGACTCTCGATTTTCATCAACTAAAACAATATAGGATTCTAATCCACTCCATCTTTCTTTTCCTAAGATTGCTTCCTTTAATTTCTGCATAATATTTATCTATCAAATTCTTTTATTCGTACTTCTCCTTTTATTAACTTCGGCAAAAGTGTATCACGAAGTTTGGAAAGGATTTGAATCTGTTTTTGATTTCCTGCAATTTTCAAATAAATTGTATCTATGCTCTGGGATATTTTTTTTAAAATTTCGCTATTTAAATCTTTAGGTATCGCGACTTTCTGCATTTTCAAGCCGGACATGTTTATATAGGGCTGCCCAGATCCTTCTCGAACTATTGAAAAGTCAAAATGTTTTAAGATTTCGAAGATTACTGCAGTAGAAATATTTAATCCCTGAATTCCACCAGCATTATTATTTATCCAACAATCATCTTGGGAAAACCTAATAGCTCCACAATATGTTCCAATTTTTGCAAGAATAATAATCGGACCAGTATGTGTTTTTTGATTTGTATTTCCCATCACACTATTTGATCCATAAATAAAATTATCCCCATTGATTTCATAATCTTCTTTTGGAATATATGTCCCCGGAGTGAATTTCATAATTTCATCAAAATTCACAACGCTCCACCCCTCTGGAATTAAGCCTAGTTCGGAGTCAATCATTTTTCCGGTTGCGTCAGGAAAGTTGAAATTCACAAACCATTCTTTAAAAATCGCCCGTGCTGTATCTTCTAGAATTTTATTCTGCTCACCCAATAGTTCAATCTTTTCATCCAAAGGTAAAAAAACCGACGCAATCGCCCGTTGTTCTAAGTAAGGCGGTAATACAAATTTAGAATGTTGAATTATGGATGGATTAAAGGCTGGATACGTCGATGTTTGAGAATCAGCAACTTTGATTAAAAAATTTGTGTAATCACTTGTAGTTAACAAATTATATAAAAAATATGGATCAGACTTTCCTTCCTTGGAATTCACTACGGCAAATCCAGTTGAAGCAATAAGATTTGGCTTTGCTTTTTTAATAAAACAATAATGCTTTAAATTTGGCCTAACTGTTGAAATTAAAATACTATTGTCTATAACAATCCTTTTTGCTCGACTTGGCGCATTTTCTAATTTTAATTTTTGAGTTTCGATAAGCTTTCTTTCTTCAACTGACGCAACGTCAACATATTCAATTTCATTAAAAGAATAATTTCTATTTATTGTAAGGCTATTAACATCAGCCACTTCTTCCAGTGTCTTTTCTTTCCAATCCTTTGGAATTGTAGTTGTTTGATCTGTCATAATTATTCCAAATTAAATCCGATATTTTTGAGTTGTTTTTTTATTTCTTCATCAAGTCTTTTTTCTTCTTTCATCTGCTCGGAAAGTTTGGCGGTCAGCTCTTTTATTTTGTCTTCAAATGGGATACCGTCGTCTTCTTCATCTTTTATGCCCACATATCGCCCAGGAGTAAGAACAAAGTTATGCTTGGTGATTTCTTCTATATTTGCTGATTTAGAAAAACCTTTGATATCTTCGTATTTACCATCCTGTTTGCGCCATTCGTGATAGGTTTCGGAAATTTTGGCGATGTCCTCTTCGGTAAATTCGCGGTGGGTACGATCAGCCATAAAGCCGACTTCAGACGCATCAATAAACAGGATTTCGCCAGTGCGTTTGCGGTCGCCATTACCCGCGCGCTTGCGGGAAATAAACCAAATACAAGCTGGGATGCCAGTGTTATAAAATAGTTGTTTTGGAAGCGCAACAATGCAATCTACCAAATCATTTTCAATAAGTGCCCTTCTGATTTCACCTTCATTATTTGTTTGTGAAGAAAGCGAGCCGTTAGCCAGAACGCACGCCATCACACCCTTTGGCGAAAGATGATAAATCATATGCTGAAGCCAGGCGTAATTAGCATTACTTACTGGTGGCACGCCGTATTGCCAACGTGGATCATTTTGTAAAAGTTGCCCTGACCAATCGCTATCATTAAAAGGCGGATTAGCCAGTACAAAATCGGCTTTCAAATCCTTGTGTAAATCGTTCAAAAATGAACCCTCGGTATTCCATTTCACTTGACTGCCATCAATCCCGCGAATTGCTAGGTTCATTCGACACAAGCGATAAGTTGTTTGATTGCTTTCTTGGCCATAAATTGCGATATCATCAATGTTTCCGCGATGTTCTTCTATAAATTTTTCACTCATAATAAACATACCACCACTTCCACAAGCTGGATCAAAAACTCTGCCTTTATACGGCTCAATCATTTCCACCATTAATCTAACAATCGATTTTGGGGTATAAAATTGTCCACCCTTTTTTCCTTCAGCATTGGCAAACTCGCCAAGAAAATATTCATAAACTCTCCCCAGTAAATCTTTAGCTTTTGCAGCCGCATCACCTAAAGCTATGTTACCAATTAGATCTATTAATCCACCAAGTGCTGATTTATCTAAATTAGGACGAGCATATACCTTTGGTAAAATACCTTTAAGAGTTGTATTTTCTTTCTCAATGGCTTCCATGGCATCATCTAAATCTTTACCGATTGATGGCAGTTTTGCCCTAGAATGAATATATGACCATCTAGAAATTTGAGGGACAAAGAAAACATTTTCAGCTCGATATTCATCAGGGTCTTCGGGGTTAGCACCAGAAAAATCTCCTTTACCTTCTTTAATTTTAGAATATAATTCCTCGAAAGAATCGGATATATATTTTAAAAATATAAGACCGAGAACAATATGTTTATACTCAGCAGCATCCATATTCTTGCGTAACTTATCGGCCGCTTTAAACATTGCTTTCTCAAAATCTTCTACTTTTTCTTTTTTTTCTTTAGCCATAATATTTTAATTTTATTTTTTATTACTAGTTTCCTCCAAAAACAGGTGGACATCAGACTCCTTAATTCTCCAAACACCTATCTTAGAAGCTTTTAATTTTCCAGATTCTATATATCTAACAATGGTTCTTGTGCTTACCCTTAAAATATCGGCTACTTCCTCTATGGTTAGAAGTTTTTCAATTCGGTCACTCATATAAAGTTTAGATTTTATTTATCTTTTCTTTATCTAAATTTTAACATATTTTATCAAAATGTCAAAAAATGACATAAGTTGTCAAATAGCTTATTTTAAGGAAAAATAGCTTTTCCCCAACTAAAAACAGAGCTTTTCAAAAGCTCTATTTCTAACTACCTCGTGCTAGCACGATGTTGCGGAGAGAGAGGGATTCGAACCCTCGAGCCGCTTACACGACTAACACCTTAGCAGGGTGCCCCTTTCAACCACTCAGGCATCTCTCCAACTTGTTAGATAATTAAGGTAGTGGTATAATATCAGCATCATTTGAGCTTATGATAGATGATAATATTTATCATGTCAAATATTATTTAAGTTGATTTTATGGATGAAGAACTGCCAATTTATGGCCGTAAATTATTTAGCTGGAAGATTAAAGAGCGGGAACATTACCAGCATAGTAAGCGGTGGTTTCTGGTATTTGGCCTTTTAGCTTTAGCTGGTTTAATTTTTGCTGTTTTAACTAGCAATTTTCTGTTTGCCTTGATTATTGTTCTGGTGGCTTTTATAATAGTTTTTAATGAAAACGAAGAGCCAGAAATGTTAGATTTTATTATTGGTACTGAGGGAATTATGCTAGGGCATAAGTTTTATGATTATGATGAATTTAAAAGTTTTTCTGTTCTCTATAAACCAGCCCAGGGCATTAAGTCCTTATATCTAGATTTTGCTTCACCTTGGCGTCGTGATTTAGTGATTCCTTTGTTAGATAATAATCCCTTGCCAATCCGGGAAAATTTGCTAAAATACATTAAAGAAGATTTAGAACGTACCGATGAATCATTAGACGAAATATTAGGAAAATTGTTAAAGCTTTAATTTAGCTCCCGTCGTTCAATGGATAGGACACAAGATTGCGGATCTTGTAATGTAGGTTCGATTCCTGCCGGGAGTACTTTGTCCAAAAGAGTTTGAGGACTTTTTTTATTTTAGGGATTAATATTGTGATATAATGGCATTATGTTATCTTTTAATACACCAATTAGTGCTATTTCGGGTGTTGGTGAGACAATATTAAACAAATTGGCCAAACTGGGCATTACCACTATTGGTCAGGCAATTTATTATTACCCCTTTCGTTATGATGATTTTCGCCACCGCACTACTATCAATCGGGCCGTGACCGGAGAGGTGGTTAATATTGTTGGTACTATTGATATTATCAGTACTAGACGCAGTCCTCGCCAGCACATATATGTAACTGAGGCTATATTAAATGATGGCACAGGTAAGCTCAGGGTGGTTTGGTTTAACCAGCCATTTTTGTCGCGTAATTTGCAAGCCGGAGATTATGTATCATTGGCGGGTAAAATTAGTCAAGATTTACTAGGGCCATTAATAATATCACCGCAATATGAAAAGGTGAATAAAACAGGAGGCATTCAGCACACAAGTGGGTTAGTGCCAGTTTATTCTACTATTAGTGGTTTAACGATTAAGCAATTGCGGGTTATTATTAACCGGGCGTTAACCTTAGCTAAGATAGAGGAGTGGTTGCCACCCGATTTATTAAAAGCACAGAAGCTCTTGACGTTAAAGGAGGCTTTAATAAATATTCACCGGCCTAAAAATTGGGCCGATATAGAGGCGGCACGGCATCGTTTGGCCCTTGATGAATTAGTAACTTTACAGCTACAGGGTCAGTTAATTAGAGAAAAATGGCAGGCTAGTCAGGCGCCGATTATTAAGTTTAATGAAGTTTTAACCAAAAAGATTATTAGTAATTGGCCCTTCCAACTAACTAATGACCAACGGCGTTGCAGTTGGCAGATTCTGCAAGGACTAGGAAGCAATCAGCCAATGCTGCGCCTTTTACAAGGTGATGT
>Ga0116187_1002109_pt1 | contig 19982 bp, 18 predicted proteins | sample AD_JPNNA6_MetaG_FD_89755 | JGI IMG/M metagenome (GOLD analysis project Ga0116187, IMG submission 89755) | Active sludge microbial communities of municipal wastewater-treating anaerobic digesters from Japan - AD_JPNNA6_MetaG | ecosystem: Engineered > Bioreactor > Anaerobic > Digestate | place... | reverse complement strand
GGACCGGGGTCTTGGGGGTGACGCTTCTCGGCGTCGATGAGTTCGGAGAGCCAGCGCACCTCGCGCTCGGTGCCCTCCTCGGCGTGTTGCGCCAGGGCGGCGCTCCACGAGTCGGCCTGTTCGCGGCGGCGGTCGCGGTCGGCGCGACCGGCGTCCAGTCGTTCCTGCAGGCGGTGGCGCCGCCCTTCGAGGATGAGCCGACGGATGTCGGCCTCGGTCCGCGCGAAGAAGGCGAAACGCACCTCGAAGGTGTCGTCCTCGGCGGTGTCGGTGCCGGCGCGGCGGGCGAGGGTTTCGAAGTGCTCCTTGCCCTCGGCTGTGAGCTGGTAGGAGATCCGCGGGCGGGCGCTGGCGGCGGCGCGCGCACCGGTGCTGAGCGGGGTCATCCCGGGCTCGTCGACGTTGGCGATCAGGCCGCGGTCGGTCAGGGCGCGCAGCGCGGGATAGAGCGAGCCGTAGGACAGGGCCCGGAAGGGACCGAGCGCACTGTTGAGGCGGCGGCGCAGGTCATAGCCGTGGGTCGGGCCCTCGTGAAGCAGGCCCAGGATGGCGAACTCGAGGAGGTCGGCGCGTCGTGCCATGACCGTTCCTCCTTGCCGTCGCTGATGCCGTCGTTGATGCCGTAACGCACCGCACTCTAGCGCACGATGTATCGCGGCGATACATCGTGAGAATTGTGTGAAGGGTGGCGCGTCTCGTCCCGAGGATGTGGGCTGCACAGGTGGGTGTGGTCATACTGGACAGGAACTCCAGCGCCCGGCCGGTCGCTGGAGTCGCAGAATGTCCGCGGTGCCACCCGCCTGCACCCCTGCCCCCGACCGGAAGTCGTCCATGACCGCCCCCAGCCCACGCAACGCGCCACGCAATGGTCCCCGCAGGGCGCCCCGCACCCGTCGGGGCGCCCGCGCCGCCAACACCAGGTCCGGCAAGCCGCGCCGTCTCTGGCTGCGCCGCATCCTGTGGGCCGCGCTCGCGGTCGCTGTGCTCGGCCTGCTCTTCGTCGGCATCTCCTACGCGACGATCAAGCCGCCCAAGCCCAATGACATTGCGACCGCGCAGGCCTCGGTCATCTACTACGCCGACGGCAAGACCGAGCTGCAGCGCATCTCCCAGATCAACCGGGAGTCGGTCAACATCGCCGACCTGCCCGAGCACGTCGGCGAGGCGATGCTGGCGGCCGAGGACCGCGGCTTCTACCAGGAGAACGGTGTCTCCCCCAAGGGCATGCTCCGGGCGGTCATCGTCGCGATCAAGGGTGGCGGGGCCACCCAGGGTGGCTCCACGATCACCCAGCAGTACGTCAAGAACTACTTCCTGTCCTCGGACCGCACGCTCACCCGCAAGTACAAGGAGATCCTGCTCTCGATCAAGATCGACCAGCAGCAGAGCAAGCAGCAGATCCTCGAGAACTACCTCAACACCATCTACTACGGACGCGGCGCCTACGGCATCGAGACCGCGGCCCAGGCCTACTACGGCAAGTCCGCCAAGGACCTCACCGTCGAGGAGTCGGCCGTCCTCGCCTCGGTCATCCGCGGTCCCTCGATCTACGACCCCCAGGTCGCACCCGAGAACCTCAAGAACGTCACGACCCGCTGGAACTACGTCCTCGACGGCATGGTCAGCCAGGGCTGGCTCGACCAGGCCACCCGTCAGGCCATGCAGTTCCCGACCCCGATCGAGTGGAAGCCGCCCACGGCCACCGGCACCAATGGCTACCTCGTCCAGCTCATCAAGTCCGAGCTCAAGGCCAAACTCAAGCTCTCCGACGCCGACATCGAGCGCGGTGGCCTCCAGGTGGTCTCCACCATCGAGAAGCCGCGACAGGACGCCGCCGTGGCCGCCGTCCAGGAGTCGATGCCGGCCGATGCCCCCGACCTTCGCGTCGGTCTGGCCTCGGTCGTCCCCGGCAACGGGGCGGTGGTCGCCCTCTACGGCGGCGCCGACTATGCCACCGAGCAGTTCAACTCGGCCACCGACGCCAAGATGCAGGCGGGGTCGACCTTCAAGCCGTTCACTCTGATCGCCGCCCTCAAGGAGGGCAAGGTCAACCTCCGCAACACCTACAACGGGGCGAGCCCGCAGTACTTCAACGAGTTCAAGGACCCTGCCTCCGACAAGCCGTTCAGCCAGCAGGGCGGGGTGCGCAACTTCGGCAACACCGGCTTCGGCACGATCGACGTCTCGACGGCGACCGCGAACTCGGTCAACACCGTCTACGCCCAGCTCAACATCCTGGCCACGCCCAAGGCGACCGCCGAGGCGGCCAAGGCGGCGGGCGTGACATCCGAGGTCGCCGCCAACTACGGCAACGTCTTTGGGACCTCCAGCGTCAAGGTCCTGGAGATGGCCAACGCCTACGCGACGATCGCGGCCCAGGGCAAGCAGGCCACGCCCTACTTCGTCACCTCGGCCAAGAGCGCCGACGGCGCCTTCGACTACACCGTCAACCCCGAGGTCACCCAGGCCTTCGACGCCGACGTGATGGCCGACACGACCTATGCCATGCAGCAGGTCGTCCAGCGAGGCAGTGGCAAGACGGCCCTGGCCGTCGGCCGCCCACTCGCGGGCAAGACCGGCACGACGAGTGACAACAAGGCCGCCTGGTTCGACGGTTTCGCACCGCAGTTGGCGACCGCCGTGGGTATGTATCGCCCGGGCCCCAATGGCGAGGAACTCTCGATGCAGGACGTCGGGGGGTATGCCGAGATCACCGGTGGGTCGCTGCCGATCAAGGTGTGGACGGCCTACATGAAGGTCGCGCTCGACGGGGTGGAGGTGCAGAAGTTCCCCGAGCCGGTCTACATGAACAAGTCTTCGCTCCAGCCGACACCGACCGTCGAGCCGTCGACCGCCGAACCGACGCCTACGCCGGCCGAGACACCCGCCGACCAGCCGACCCAACCGACCCAGCCGACACGTTCGCCGACTCCCACCCCGTCGGCGACCCCGACCCCGTCGGCGTCATCCAGCACGGGCAATGGGAACGGCAACGGCAATGGCAACAACCCCACGCCGACCATCCCGCGGCCGCCGGCGCCCGCGCAATAGCCTGCAGCCGCAATAGCCTGTCGGCGTGCCGCACACCCCATCGCCACCCGCTCACCTCGCGTGGGCGGGTGGCCCCTTGGGGAGGTATGCCGTCCGCTCGGCCCGGGGGATCGACCGTCGTCTCCTCGGGGCGGGGCCGCTCGTGGTTGCGGCCCTGGCCTGCGTCCTGGTCGCCCTGCTGAGATTGCAGAGTTGCTTCGCCACCGGCTGGTCCGGCCGGACCCCGACCACGCGCATGTGCCCGTCGGACCTGGCCACCGCGGTCGGTGCCGACAACCTCGGCCGGGGGCTCGCGGCATACCTCTCCGGTGACCTCGATGTCCGACAACCGCCGCTGACCGCGGCCGTGATGAGCCTGATCGGCGGCGTCACGGATGCGCCCACCCTGCTCACGGCACAGCGGGCCCTGGTGATCACCTGGGCCGTGCTCGCCGTCGTCCTGCTCGGGCTGATGGCCGTCCGGGTCGCCACCGTGCCCGGCGCCGACCCCACGCAGGTGGTGCTCTCGCCGGTCGCCGCCCTGACGGTCCTGGTGTCGCCGGACCTGCTCGGTGTCGCGCTGGCGACCCTGGGCCTGGTGGCCTGGCTTCGTCGCCGCGCCGCCCTGGCCGGGGTCCTGCTCGGGCTGGCGGTGATGGCCCGGACCTACCCGCTCGTCCTCCTGGCCGTGATGGTGGCGGTCGTCCTCGTGCGCGATCCGCAGCGCCGGCCCGACCTGCGACCCCTCGCCCTGGGCGCTCTCGGGGGCGTGGTCGCGGTGGCGACGCCCTTGGCCTGGCACCCCGGGACCATCATCTCGGCGTGGCGGGCCTGGTGGGCAGCCGGCACCTCCCTGGGTTCCCCGTGGCACGTGCCGTCCCTCGTGGGGACGGCAGTGCCGGACCCTCTGGCTGTGGCTCTTTCGGTTCTCGGCTGGGTGGCCGCGGCTTTCGTCGTCGCCTTGCTCCTGACTCGTCGCGGGCCCGCGCCCTCGCTGGCCGGCCTGGCCCTGGTGGCGGTCGCCATCGTGCTCGTGACCGGTACCGCGGCCCCGCCCGGGGCATCCCTGTGGCTGGTGCCCCTCGCCGCCCTCGCCGGGGTGCGGTGGCGCGACCACCTGGTCTGGGCGGCCTGCGAGGGCGCCTACTTCGTGGCGCACTGGCTCTTCGTCAACGGCTTGGTCGAGCACACCAAGGGTTTGCCGGCCGGGTGGTATGCCGTGTTCCTCCTCGTGCGCCTCGCCGGCATCGCCTGGCTGGCCCGGGCGGCGGTGCCGTCGATTTCGGGGAGGCACGCACCGACGGGTACCCTTGACAGGTTGCCTTCGGCCTGTGGAAAACCTCCACCGGTAGTCGGCGATGCTGCATACCCTCCTGTCACGGAAGGACCGTGACCGCTACAGACCAAAGGAGGCGGGTTAACGCATGCGTCAGTACGAACTCATGGTCATTCTCGACCCCGAGCTCGACGACCGGACCGTCCAGCCGTCGCTCGAGAAGTTCCTCACCGTGGTGTCCAAGGATGGCGGGTCCGTCGACAACGTCGACATCTGGGGCCGTCGCCGCCTGGCCTACGAGATCAAGAAGAAGTCCGAGGGCATCTACGCCGTCGTCAACTTCACCGCAGAGCCGGCCACGGCCAAGGAGCTGGACCGCCAGCTCGGCCTCAACGAGTCGGTCATGCGCACCAAGCTCCTCCGTCCGGGCGCCTGAGCCCGAGCGCGAGACAGCACTCGATCAACACCCGCACTGCACCGAGAAGACCAAAAGGGGATCTGACCCATGGCAGGCGAGACCACCATCACCATCATCGGCAACCTGACCGGTGACCCCGAGCTCCGCTTCACCCCGTCCGGGGCTGCGGTCGCGAACTTCACCGTCGCGTCCACCCCCCGCACGTTCGACCGCCAGTCGAACGAGTGGAAGGACGGCGAGACGCTCTTCATGCGCTGCTCCATCTGGCGCGACGCGGCCGAGAATGTCGCCGAGTCGCTCCAGCGCGGCACCCGCGTGATCGTCTCGGGCCGCCTGAAGTCTCGTAGTTACGAGACCAAGGAGGGCGAGAAGCGCACCGTCGTCGAGATGGACGTCGACGAGGTCGGCCCGTCGCTGCGTTATGCCAACGCCAAGGTCACCAAGACCTCGCGCGGCGGCGGCAGCGGTGACTTCGGTGGTGGCGGCTTCGGCGGCCAGCAGTCCGACCCGTGGGCCACCGGTGGTTCCGCCCCGCAGGGCGGTTCCGGCGGCCAAGGCGGCTGGGGTGGCAACTCCGGCAGCCAGGGCGCCAGCGGCGGTCAGGGCGGCTGGGGTGGCAACTCCGGCGGCCAGGGCTCCGGCGGCCAGAGCGGCTCGGGCAACCAGGGTGGCTGGGGCAACGCCCCGTCCTACGACGAGCCCCCCTTCTGATCGAGAGCGTCCGCGCGTTCCGTCGTCACAGCAACGGATCTCCCGGACGCAAATCATCCACACCCAGCAACACCCCATCCCTGGGAGACCAGGGCTCATCCGCTGGACACTCCAGCGAAAAGGAGAGCACCACGATGGCCAAGCCCGTCATTCGCAAGCCCAAGAAGAAGGCGAACCCCCTCAAGGTCGCCAAGGTCGAGAACATCGACTACAAGGACGCAGCGTTGCTGCGCAAGTTCATCTCCGACCGCGGCAAGATCCGCGCCCGCCGCGTGACCGGTGTCTCGGTCCAGGAGCAGCGCCTCATCGCCAACGCCGTCAAGAACGCCCGGGAGATGGCCCTGCTGCCCTACTCCTCGTCCGGTCGCTGAGAGGAGCGCACACGATGAAGGTCATTCTCACGCACGAGGTCTCGAGCCTCGGTTCCGCCGGTGACGTCGTCGAGGTCAAGGCGGGCTATGCCCGCAACTTCCTCTTCCGTCGCGGCCTGGCCACCGCCTGGACCAAGGGCGGCCAGAAGCAGGTCGACGCCATTGCCAAGGGTCGCGAGACCCGCGCGGTGAAGTCCCTCGAGGAGGCGAAGTCCTTCAAGGGCAACCTCGAGGCCAAGGCCGTCCAGGTGTCCGCGAAGGCTGGCAAGGAGGGTCGCCTCTTCGGCGCCATCTCCACCGCCGACATCGCCGCCGCCGTCGCCGCTGCCGGGGGCCCCGCCCTCGACAAGCGCAAGATCGAGCTGCCGACGCCGATCAAGACCACTGGGTCCCACGAGGCGCTCGTGCGCCTCCACCCGGAGGTCCAGGCCAAGGTCGCCCTCGAGGTCGTCGCCGGCTGACGCCTGAGCAACACACCACCGACCATTCGGTCGACATGGGAAAGGGCCGCCTCACCACTGGTGAGGCGGCCCTTTCGCCGTCGCCGTCGTCGGATCAGAACTCTGAGTAGATGAACGGCGCATTGGCGCCGTGGAGCCAGAACCACTGGGTCGCTGCGATCACGATGACCACGAGGAGCACGATCAGTCCCGTGGTGAAGGTGTCCCGCCGACGCACGGGTGTGAAGCCCTCGGACCACGACTCCTGGCTCTGAGGCGCTCCGGGCCGCACCCGTTTCGGGTTGACCACGGGCATCGTGCCCCACGCCTGGAGCCGATCAAGGACGCCGGCCAAAGTCCAAGCACGCACGCGTGACATCGAGCCATCCCTTCCATCCCAAGTGCATGATGTCGTAGAGGAAGTAGTCGGTGTACTCCTCGGAGCTGAAGTCCGCCAACTCCACGTGATGGTCGGCCGCCACCTTGCGGACCCTGTCGTAGTAGGTGGCGCGGCGCTCGACCGGGTAGCCGGTGAAGTCATACCACCGCCCGTTCATGGGGACGCTGACGAGCATCACCTCGATGCCGGTCTCCTTGGCCACCTGCAGGAAGAGGTCGAGGTCCCCCCATTCGGGGGAGTCCGCGGCAAAGTCAATGCCGGCCAAGGAGCCCTTCGCGGCTTCCCGATTCGGCTCCACATACGTCGTGTAGTAGGTGTCGGCGATGTGGAACTCGTTGTGGGAGGCGGCGGCCCCCATGGTGTCGGCCTCCTTCTGGGCCGCGTCCCAATCCAGCTCGGCGAGCGGCACCTGTCCGGGTCGCGCGGGTGGATCAGGGAACACCGCGGGGAGGGTGCCGGAACTGGCCAACTCGAGCTGCAGGGCGGCGCCAGCCAGCGACACCCTGTGCGCTGTGTCGCCGAGCCATTGGAGGGGATTGCGCGAGGGAGCGCTCGTCCTGGCCGTGGTCCGCACCCAATCCGGGCCCATCAGGTCCATGAGCCGGGCGGTGATCCGGTCCTTGGTGTCATCGCTCACGGAAGGGTTGTCGAGCAGGGCCTGATAGAAACTCGGCGAGTAGACCTCTTTCATCGCCGACGAGGAGATGCCGCCGGGGGCGAACCACTGGGGCGAGACGATGAGCGTCACCCGGCGAGGGGCCAGCAGCGGGGCCACGGCAGCGAGTTCCAGCGCGTGCGGGAGTGACTGGACATACCCGCGGCCGGAGAGGAACAGATCGGCGTCACTGACGTGCTTGACGAGGAAGCGCGAGGGGGATTGTGGCGCCGGGCTGCTGAGTTCGGAGGAGCCCATCACATAGGCGGCACGCCCAGGTGGCGCCGTGTTTCGAAAGAGTTCATACCTCTGGGTCGTCCCCAGGTTGTCCGCGGAGGCGTTGTAGGGCAGCGAGCGCACGGCCTGGTCAGGGAGGGGGTGGAGGATCGATCCGGTCATCCGGGCGAGCGGCTGCGCGGGCGCGCTGACGGTCCCGCCGAGCACGAGGGCTGCGGCCGCCAGACCCGCGAGCGGCGGGCCGAGCAGCCAGCGAGTGCCCAGCGAGCGCGCGCCGCTGGCTGGTGAGGGGTTGCTCATTGCAGGGATCTGGCGAACTCTCGGATGCGGGTGACCGAACTGAACTCCTCGCGGTCGGCCTCGGTGGGGGCCACGTGGACGCCCGTGATCTCACCGAGTTCGACGAGCAACTCGACGGCGCCGAGCGAGTCGAGCACACCCGCCTCGAACAGGTCGAGGTCGGGCTCGTCGAGCACCTCAGCCGTGCCGCAGACGCGGGTGATGAGTTCGTCGACCTGTGTGTCCAGATCAGTCATGGTTGGTCTTCCTTCCGGGGGGAGGTGGTCCGGTTTTCCGGTGGGGCGCAGGGGTCGTGGGGCATCAGCTGGTCAACCGCCCCGAGAAGATGAGGAAGCTGAACATCACCAGATGGAAGGTGACGGCGATCATCACCAGGCGATACCAGAGGACGTTCTTGAGGCGCTTGTGCCAGCCCACCCGGCGCTCGTAGACATCGGTCAGCGCGAGGAGGACGCCGTGGTAGAGGCCGTAGAGCAGGAAGTTGATCCCGGTCCCGTGCCAGATGCCCATGATGCCCATGTTGGCGATGACGGCGACGTGACCGGCTCGGGCCCGGTCGGAGATGAGCTTGCGCTTGAAGATCGCCATGACCATGCGGCTGTAGATGTAGTCGCGGAACCAGAACGACAAGGTGATGTGCCAGCGGTTCCAGAAGTCCTTGATCGACTCGGACAGGAAGGGCATCCGGAAGTTCACCGGCGTCCGAATGGCGAAGAAGTAGCTCACACCCACGGCCATCAATGAGTAGCCGGCGAAGTCGAAGAAGAGGTCGAGCCCGTAGACATACATGTACTTCCACGTCTCGACAAAGCCCGTGCCCAAGGTGCCCAGGCCCCGCGCGAAGATCGCCGCTCCGACGAACTTGTAGATCGCACCCAGGGCCACGAACCGGATGCCCTTGAGGACCATGGCTCCGTACTCCGCCGGCGTGGGCACCGAGGCGAGGTCCTGGTCGAAGCGTCGGGACCGGTCGATCGGTCCCGAGGCCACGCTGGGGAAGAAGGTGAGGAAGTAGAGGTAGTCGAGCGAGCGGACCCTGGTGATCAGCCCATCGGAGATCTCGAGGATCACCTGGATGGCCCGGAAGCTGAGGTAGGAGACACCGAGGAAGGTCAGGTGTGGGTGACCCGCCACCCCGGCGAGCTTGACGAGGGCCATCGGCAGCAGGGCGAGGGCCACGACGAGTCGTCGCTCCCATGCCGCCTCACGGCCCCGGGTCGTGACCCACCACAGGTGCAGGCGCACGAGCACGAACTGGCCGACGACGAAGGCGAGGAAGAGCGCCAACTGCCGAGGGGTGTCCCACAGCAGCGCTCCCAGCACGATGACGGTCGATGCCATGCCCCACCACTGGATGCGGCGGCCGGCCAGGCCGAGCGCGAGCGCCGGCAGGCACATGAGGGCGAGGAGGAGGAAGAACTCCAGTGAACCGAAGGCGATCATGCAGTCATCGCAGCGACCGCGGCGCGGTCGGCCTTCCCATTGGGCGTCATCGGGATCTCGGCCACGAAGGACATCGTCTTGGGGATCATGTAATCGGGTAGGCGTTCGCGGAGCACTCGCTTGAGCGCGACCGTCGCCGAGAGGGTCGACCCGGTCGGGAGTTCGGTCGGCTGGACCACGGCGTGCAGGCTGGTCACCGTCGTGGGTGAGTCGACGGCATACCTCGGCACGACGACGGCCTGAAGGACACCGGGGAGCTCGCGCAGGTTGGCCTCGATGTCCTCGATCTCGATGCGATAGCCGTGCAGTTTCACCTGGAAGTCGAGGCGTCCGGCGAAGAAGAGCTGGCCGTCCCGTTGGAAGCCAGCATCGCCGGTGCGATAGGCCCAACCCGTGTATGCCGGGGTGTCGATCCGTGCGAAGGCTCGCTCCGTGAGGTCGTCCCGGCGGTAGTAGCCCATGCTCACGGTGTCCCCACCGATGACGATCTCGCCCTTCTCGCCTTCGGGCAGGGGTGAGCCGTCGGGGCCGAGGATGAGGATGACGCTGCCGGGCTTGGTCGCCCCGACCGGCAGGGTGGGATGGTCACGGAGGACCTGCTCGTCGACCTTGATCGAGGTCACGGCCACGGTGGACTCGGTGGGGCCGTAGGTGTTGATGACGGCAGCACTTGGGAAACGCTCACGCAGCCGTGCGGCAGTGGCGTGCGGAAGGGTCTCCCCGCAGAACAGGAAGATCCGCAGGTGGGGCAGGAGGGTCTCGTTGAATTCGTCCGAGGCCAGGCACAGGTCGGCGAACGAGGGCGTGGAGACCCAGGCATCGGCATCGGACTCGGCCAGCGTGGTGAACAGGTCTGCGAGTCGCAGGATGTGATCACGATCGATGTGCACGAGACGTGACCCCGTCGCCCAGGCCAGCATCAGGTCCATGACCGAGAGGTCGAAACTGAACGGTGCCTGGTTGATCACCGTCGCCTGCCGCCTGCCCTCGAAGGCGACATGGCCGGACACCAGATCGACCAGCCATCCGGTGAAGCGGTCGACCGAGGAGCGCGCGATCTGGACGCCCTTCGGAGTGCCGGTGCTCCCCGAGGTGAAGATGATGTATTGCGCTTCGTCGGGGGCTGTCGCCCTGGGTGCACCTGGGGAACTCGAGCCAGCGTCCGATCCGTCGGACGCGTCGGACGCGGTAGGCGGGCTGCACACGCGCTCGAGGTCGGCGCTTTCCCAGACCACGGTGCCCGGGGGTGTCTCGCCGATCCGGTCTGCGTCCTCGGGGGCCAGCACCAACCCGGCCGCGGAAGCGGTGAGGATGCTGCGCACGCGGTCGGCCGGGAGTGAACTGTCGACCGGGACGTAGGGGTGGCCGGTCAGCAGGCACGCGAGCATGCAGGTGAGCATGTCCGGGTGCTTGTGACCGAAGACCACCACCGGCTCACGTGAGTCACCAAGAGACCGCTCGAGTGCGGTGCTGAGCGCTGCGGCTCGGGACCACAGCTCCGCGAAGGTCAGGGTCTGTCCACGCCATTCGTGGGCGACCAGTTCGGGCTGTTCGAGCGCGCGTCGGGTCAGCGACTCGAGGACGTTCACCGGGACCCCATTTCCGTGGATTGGCCGCGACGATTCTACCGACGCCCACGGTCCTCCCTGAGCACACCCCGCCCGCGCGCGCGCCCGGGTGTCGGTGCCCCGGCATACCGTATGCCGTGTGGCCGGCTCCCCAACCAAGTCCAGTGGCCGCGGCGCCCGTTCCGCGGCTGCCGCTGCCAGCTTCAAGTGTTCGGAATGTGGGTGGCAGACGAGCAAGTGGATCGGACGTTGTGGTGAGTGCCAGGCGTGGGGCTCCTTGAGCGAAGTCGGCGCCGTGGCGGTGCGCACGGCGCCTGCTCGCACGCTCGAGCACCCGGCCCGACCCATCAGCGAGGTCGACGGCTCCACCGCGAAGGCGCGCCCCACCGGGGTCGACGAGTTCGACCGCGTGTTGGGCGGCGGGCTGGTCCCCGGTGCCGTGGTCCTCGTGGCCGGCGAGCCCGGCATCGGCAAGTCGACCCTGCTGCTCGACGTCGCCGCTCGGGCGGCCCATGGTGCACCACTCAGGCGCACCTCACGGGAGGGGATGGACCAGAGCACGGACCCGGACGCGCCTGGGACCATGCCCAAGGCAGTTCTCTACGTCACCGGCGAGGAGTCGGCGGCGCAGGTCCGTGGCCGCGCCGAGCGCATTGGTGCTGTCGCTGAACGCCTCTACCTCGCCGCCGAGTCCGACCTCGGCGCCGTCCTCGCGCAAATCGAGCAGGTAGATCCATCTCTCGTGATTGTCGACTCGGTGCAGACGATCAGCAGCGCCGAGGTCGAGGGCGCCGCGGGCAACGTCTCGCAGGTGCGCGAGGTCGCCGCCTCTCTCATCCAGGTCGCCAAGGCGCGCGCCATCGCCGTGCTCCTCGTGGGGCACGTGACCAAGGACGGCTCCATCGCCGGGCCGCGAGTGCTCGAGCACCTGGTCGACGTCGTCGTTCAGTTCGAGGGTGACCGGCACAGTCGGCTGCGTCTGGTCCGGGCGGTCAAGAACCGCTTCGGCCCGACCGACGAGGTGGGCTGCTTCGACCTCAATGATGTCGGCATCGTGGGTCTGGCTGACCCGAGTGGCCTCTTCCTCTCCCACCGCACCGCGGCGGTGGCAGGGACCTGCGTCACCGTCACGCTCGAGGGTCGCCGTCCGATGATCACCGAGGTGCAAGGGCTCGTGGACAAGACCGACAACCCGAACCCTCGCCGTGCGACCTCCGGCCTGGACCGGGCCCGCACCGACATGATCCTCGCCGTCCTGGGGCGTCGGGCCAAGGTCTCCTTGGGCAAGAACGATGTCTTCCTGTCGACGGTCGGCGGTGCCCGACTCTCGGAGCCGGCGGCGGACCTCGCCATCGCCCTGGCTCTGGCCAGCGCGGCCGCCGATCGTCCGCTGCGGGGATCCACGATCGCCTTCGGCGAGGTGGGGCTCGCGGGAGAGGTGCGTCCGGTGACGGGGGCCCATCGGCGACTCGCCGAGGCCGCCCGGCTCGGCTTCGCGGCGGCCATCGTCCCGCCCGGAGTCCTGGGCGCTGGCCCGGTCCCCGCGGGCATGCAGGTCGCCGAGGCCGCCACGCTCGCCGAGGCCGTCCATCTCGCCACGAGTTGAAGCGACCGCGCCCGCGCACAATTTCGTCACCGAAGCGATGCGAACCGATCGAGCGACAGCGGATCAGGAACCGTAGACTCATCCGAGGCGCCGGTGCGGCGCCCATTTCACATCCCAGGGGATTCACGACGTGGCGACGCAAAACCTGCACAGTGACGAGCTCGTGCGCTCGACACTGGCCGCCGTGGCTCCCGGCACCGAGCTCCGCGACGGACTCGAGCGCATCCTGCGCGGACGCACCGGCGCCCTCGTCGTCATCGGCCACGATCGACTGGTCGACCAGATCGCGACGGGCGGTTTCCCCCTCGATGTGGAGTTCTCCGCCACCCGCCTGCGTGAGTTGGCCAAGATGGACGGCGCCATCATCGTCGACCGCGACGTCACCCGAATCCTGCACGCGGCCACCCAGCTCGTCCCCGACTCGAGCATCGAGACGAGCGAGTCCGGCACCCGCCACCGCACGGCCGAGCGCGTGGCCAAGCAGACCGGCTATCCGGTCGTCTCGGTCAGCCAGTCGATGCGGATCGTGGCCCTCTATGTCGGCGGTCGGCGGATCGTCCTCGAAGATTCCAGCGCGATCCTCTCGCGCGCCAATCAGGCGCTCCAGACCCTCGAGCGCTACAAGAAGCGCCTCGACGAGGTCACCGGCACGCTGTCCGCGCTGGAGATCGAGGACCTCGTCACCGTGCGCGATGTCGCCAACGTCCTGCAGCGCCTCGAGATGGTCCGTCGCATCAAGGACGAGATCGCCGACTACGTCGTCCAACTGGGCACCGACGGCCGACTGCTTTCCCTGCAGCTCGAGGAGCTCACCGGCGGACTGTCCGACGACCTCGGCCTGGTGATCCGTGACTACATCGGCGAGGCCAAGGGCGGCTACACCGACGAGGAGGCCATCGCCAACCTGGAGAGCCTCGATGCCACCGAGCTCCTCGAGCCTGTCGGCGGGGCCAAGGCCCTCGGCTTCCCGGTGGTCGGCGACGCGCTGGACTCCTCCATCAGCCCGCGTGGCTTCCGCCTCATCTCCAAGGTGCCGCGCCTGCCCGGCGCCATCGTCGAGCGCCTCGTCGAACACTTCGGCTCCCTGCAGCGCCTCCTCGCGGCCAACCTCGAGGACCTCATGGAGGTCGATGGTGTCGGTGAAGGCCGGGCGCGTCTCGTGCGCGAGGGCCTCTCGCGTCTGGCCGAGACGAGCATCCTCGAGCGTTACGTCTGATCCATGGGCGGCGTGGGCGCCGAGGTCGAGCTGCTGTGGCTGCATCGCACGGTCCTCGATTGGTATGCCGTGCACGCCCGGTCGCTGCCTTGGCGCGAACCCGACTGCTCACCGTGGGGCATCTTCGTCTCGGAAGTGATGGCCCAACAGACCCCGGTCGCCAGGGTTGAGGCCCCGTGGCGGGAGTGGATGGCCCGTTGGCCCACACCCAACGCCCTCGCGTCCGCATCCCCGGGCGATGTCGTCCGCGCGTGGGGTCGCCTCGGCTATCCGCGCCGAGCGCTGCGCCTCCGCGAGGCCGCAGCCGCCATGGTCGAGCGGCACGACGGTGAGGTCCCGCGCACCGAGGCCGAACTCCTGGACCTTCCCGGTGTGGGCGCCTACACCGCTGCCGCTGTCGCGGCCTTTGCGTATGCCGTGCGCACCGTCGTCGTCGACACGAACGTTCGCCGGGTGTTGGCCAGGGTCATCGAGGGTCGCGCGCAGGCCTCGCCGTCGTTGACTGCCGCCGAATCCCGGTTGGCGGCAACGGTGGTGCCGACCGATGCAGAGACCTCGGCGGTGTGGAATGTGGCCGTCATGGAGCTCGGTGCACTCATCTGCCAGGCTCGCTCGCCCCAGTGCGGGGAATGCCCGCTCAGCGCGAGGTGCGCCTGGCTGCTCGCCGGCTCCCCGGCATACGACGGACCGCCGCGGCGAGGACAGCGCTACGAAGGGACCGATCGCAAGGTGCGCGGCGACCTGCTCCAACTCCTGCGCGAGTCCGAGCAACCCCTGCAGCGGGCGGCCCTGGAGGTCGTCGATCCCGACCCCTTGAGGATCGATCGACTGCTCGATGCGCTGATCAGCGATGGTCTGTCGAGCCGCTGGCGAAGGGTCGATATCGACTCCCGGCCTGACGTGATCGGAACGTCACCGAGCGGGGGATGGCCCGACGGCCCGCTGTCATGGATCATGTCCGGCATGCACCGGGGCCGTGGGGGATCCAGGGTGGTCGCCCTGGCGGCCATGGGTCTGGGCGCGCTGCTGTGCCTCGCCCCCGGAGCGGTTGCCGATGACGGGCTGCGGGTGGGTTCGGACTCGCGGTTCTCGGTCGACGAGCCGGCGCGGCTGGTGGCCGGTCACATGGAGTTGAAGGTCGCGAACGTCAAGCCTGACCCACCTGGTGGCTACTACTTCTACAACACCTTGACCTTCGTCGTTCCGGCAGCCATCGGGGAGGTGCGTGCCACCGCGAACGGGTCGGGAGTGCGGGTCACGAGGGGGCCTGGCCCGGACTCGCGGACCCAGACACTCACCGTCGCCCTCCCCTACGACCTGCGCTTCGGCCAGAGCATCACGATCATGATCGACTTCACCATGTCCGCGGGGGTGGCCCGGTCGGAGACCTCGACGCGGGTCGGGCCGGGGTATGCCTCGTTCGAGGTGTTCGGTGTCGGTGACCCCGGCTCGACGAGGGTGACCATCGAGCGACCGATCGGTTCGAAGCTCGACGCGAGTGACCCGTCCTTCCGGGAGGTGAGCAACGAGTCCGCGGTCTCGTCGGGCACCAACAACTCACCGGGTGGGATCGCGGCGATGATCTCGATCAGGGAGCCCTCGGCCTTCCGATCGGAGACGGTCAACGTCGGGCCGGCGGTCTTCCATGTCGAGCCGTGGCCCGACGACCCTGACTGGGGGAGTCGGGTGAAGGAGGGGCTGATCACGGGGGTTCCGGCGCTGGCCGAGCTTGTGGGCTCGCCCTGGCCCACGTCAGGGACGACCCTGCGGGAGGACGCGGTCGTCAACGTGATGGGCTTCGACGGCTGGTATGACAGCAATGCCCGAGAGCTCGTGCTCGGCGAGCAGGCCGAACCACACGTGATCTACCACGAGCTCGCGCATGCGTGGATGAACGGCGCCACGTTCGAGAATCGGTGGGTCTACGAGGGGCTGGCCGAATGGCTGGCGACCCAGACCGTCATAGCCACGGGCGCCACGGCCCTGGAGCAGGAGCCCGTGTCTCCGGATGGCGAGGGGGCCATCCGACTCACGGACTGGCAGTCGCCAGAGGGCGGGCGATCCCTGCCCGGGGACTCCTTCGCCTATCCCGCAGCCCGATTGGCGATGGCGGGGGTGCTCGATGACATGAGCACCGGCGAGGTGGCGGCCTTGCTCACGGCGGCACTCAAGGGCGAACGACCCTTCCCGGCGGCGCTGCCCTCGGGCAATGGGTCGTCAGAGGCCACCGCCAAGGTCCCCCTGACGGATCGGGCCTTCCTCGACCTGCTCGAAGTGGATGCTCCCCACCCGAAGGCCGTCGAGGCCTATCGGACCTGGGTGCTCGAGCCGGCCGACGTCGACAAGCTGGCCGCTCGGACCGATGCGTATGCCGTCTTCCGCGAGATCGAGGCACTCGACGGTGACTGGCATCCGCACGCCATGTCCGTGGCCATGGCGGATTGGGACTTTGCAGCAGCGGCCGACGCCGCTCCGAGCGACCGGGCCACGGCTGCGCTCGCGGGACAGGCGCTCGCGGCGGCGAAGAGGGCGGCGGTCACCCTGCCGCCGGCGATGCGCACGGCCTACGAGCAGGGGGAGCTCGATGTCGCGAAGCTCACGACCGCGCGCGCAGCACTCACCGATCTCGTGGCGGCTCGTGCGTCGACCCAGAATCCCATCGCCGAGATCACGGCGCCGCTCCTCGGCGTGAGCGGTCAGCGCGAACAGGCCGTGGCCGCGTTGGAGACCGGAGACTTCGCCACAGCGGCAAAGGCTGCCGCCACGGCGAAGCAACGGGCTGGCTTGGCCACGGTCGCGGGTCTCGGCGTGATCGGGCTGTTGGCCCTCTCGCTCCTGCTCGCGGTCGCCGCACTCCTCAGGGCTCGCACTCGTCGGGCCAGCGCTCGTCGGGCGCGCGCTCGCCAGCTCGCCACCGTGAGCGACGATCAGTCCTTCAGTGCACAGGTCAGCCAGGAAGGGTGAACGCCAGGTCGTAGGTGTGGACGCCGTCCTCAATCGTGAGCTCCATCGTCCCGGCGATCCCGGTGAGTTGACCCGACCCGCTGCCCGGCACCACGGCATACGTGAGGTCGGCCTCGCCACCCACCATCTGGCCATACTGCTGGAGGGCGAAGCCGCCTTCGCGATCGCCGATGCGCCCTTCGATGTGCTCGAGCGCGACATAGCCAGCGGTGCCAGTGCTCGGGTCGCCGCCGGATGCGAAAACCCCGTCGCCGGTGCCGACGATGTCTCCGGACCAGGTCTTGGACAGGGTCATCACCCCGACTCCGGTGCCCTCGACCTCGGTGGGTTGCAGAGCGACGCTGAAGGTGCCGACGGCGTGCTGGATCTCTGGATTGGTCATGCGTGAACTCCCCTGTGTGCCATGCGTGGTGCTCGGTGCCGCTGGACGGTGCTTGCTGGGTGAGGCGGGCTAGACGACCAGGCTCATCAGCAGGACGCAGATGAGGCCGACGACGGAGATGACGGTCTCCATGACCGACCAGGACTTGATGGTCTCGCCGACCGTCATCCCGAAGTACTCCTTGACCAGCCAGAAGCCGGCGTCGTTGACGTGACTGAAGAAGAGCGACCCGGCGCCGATCGCCAGCACCAACAGCGCGAGCACCGGCTTGTCGAGGGTGGCGGCCAGCGGCGAGACGATGCCGGCGGCGGTGATCGTCGCGACGGTGGCCGAGCCGGTGGCCAGCCGGATGCCGACGGCGATGAGCCAGCCGAGGATGAGCGGGGAGAGCCCCGAGCCCTTGGCCAGATCACCGATGACCCCACCGACTCCGGCGTCGACGAGCATCTGCTTGAAGCCACCGCCGGCCGCAACGATGAGCAGGATCCCGGCGATCGGGGGGAGGGAGGAGCCGATCGACTTCTCGACCTGGTTCTTGTTCATGCCCGACCCGAAACCGAGGAAGGCCATCGAGGCCAGGACCCCCAGGAGCAGGGCGACAGCCGGCATGCCCAGGAACTCCAGGAACTTCCGGGCCCCCGACTCCTCGGCCATCGTGAGCTCGGCGACGGCGCGGATGAGCATGAGGATGACGGGAAGGGTGATCGACAGAACGGCGGGCAGGAAGCCGGGACGCTTGGTCAGGCGAGGGGCCTCCGAGGCGATGCCTTGCGCGCCGACGAGGCCACCGCCGCCCGCACCCACGGGCGCCCGGTCGGCCGTGACCGGCACCCACTTGTCGACGAAGCGCGCGAGCATTGGCCCCGACACGATGAGGGTTGGCACGGCGATGATCAGTCCGTAGATGAGGACGGTGCTCAGGTCCGCGCCCACGGCATCGATGGCGAGCAGCGGCCCGGGATGCGGCGGGACGAAGCCGTGGAGGATCGACAGACCCGCGAGCGCAGGGATCCCCACCTTCATGAGCGAGAGCTCGAGCTTGCGCGCGACGAGGATGACGACCGGCACGAGGAGCACGACGCCGACTTCGAAGAAGAGCGGGATACCGAGAACGAAGGCGATGAGCGCCATCATCCAGGGCAGTCGCCTGCTGCTCACGCCGTTGATGAGTTTGTCGACGATGGTCTCGGAGCCGCCGGAGTCCTGGAGCAGTTTGCCGATCATCGCGCCGAGCGCCACGAGCAGACCGACGGCACCGGTGGTGTTGCCGAAGCCCTTCGTGAAACTCGCGACGATCGCGTCCGGTGCCACCGCAGCGACCCCCCCCATGACGGCCGAGCCGACGATGAGGGCGAGGAAGGGGTGCCATTTGGCCCAGCTGATGAGGATGACAACAGCGGCGATGCCGAGGATCGCCGCGAGGATCAGCTGTCCTTGACCGGCGTCGGTGAGCTTGGGTGGTGGGTCGGCCAAGGGGAAGCCCGCCGGCAGCGCGCTGACCATTGCGTATGCCGTGCTGCTGACCGCGCTCATGGGTGGGCTCCTTCGGTGGTCGCCTCGAGACCCAGGGCATCGAGGCAGCGGTTGAGGACTTGCGGTGGTGTCCCGGCGACGGAGACGACGACGCTGCCGAGGTCGAGCTCTCGCTCGGTGAGGGGCTCGAGGGCTTCGTATTGGGTGTGCAGGAGTGAGGTCGGCATGAAGTGGCCCTCGCGGTGGGCCATCCGGTCGCCGACGAGGGACTCATCGGCGACGAGGTGGAGGAAGCGCACCTCCGGTCCCGCCTCACGCAGGAGGTCTCGGTAGGACTCCTTGAGGGCCGAACAGGTGACGACTGCTTGGTCGCCCGTGGCGATCTGCTCAGCCATCCAGTCGCGGATGAGTGCGAGCCAGGGCCAGCGGTCCTCGTCGGTCAGCGGCTGGCCGGCGTGCATCTTGTCGATGTTCGCCTGCGGGTGGAAGGCGTCCCCCTCGGCGAACTCCCAACCGGTCACGGTCGAGATCCCCTTGGCCACGGTGGTCTTCCCGACACTGGAGACCCCCATGACGACCACGATGTCCGACGTCATGGTCATGGACCATACGCCCGCGGACTCCTCTCGGGCCGCCTGAGCACTTCTCGATTTGAGAGTGCACGACACTCCGTGCAATTCGCTCCGGTGCCTGCAAGTCGCGCACTCTCAACGCGATTCCCAGCGGGACTCTCAGCTCCAGGTGGGACCAAGAGGACCCCGAGGCCTCAGAGGACGCGCAGCATGCGGGTGTTGCCGAGGGTGTTGGGCTTGACCCGCTCGAGGTCGAGGAACTCGGCGACGCCTTCGTCGTAGGAGCGCAGGAGCTCGGCATAGACCTCGGGGCTGACGGCCTGACCATCGATCGGGGCGAACCCGTGCTTGGTGAAGAAGTCGATCTCGAAGGTCAGGCAGAAGAGCCGGCGCACGCCGAGCACCCGACCGCGCTCGAGGAGGGCCTCGAGGATGGCTGATCCAACACCGGCGCCCAGCGCCTCCTGAGCCACGGCCAAGGTGCGGATCTCGCCGAGGTCCTCCCAGAGCACGTGCACGGCCCCACAGCCCACGATGGCGCCATTACGTTCTGCCACAACGAAATCCGGCGTCGCCTCGTAGTAGGCGACGGCTTCCTTCTGGAGCAGGATGCGCTGCTCGGCCAACGGGGACACGAGGGCGCGGATGGTGCGCATGTCCTGGGTTCGGGCGGGGCGGACGGTGACGGCAGTGGACGTGTCGATGGACGTGTCGCTGGAGGATTGGGTGGCAGCTGCTTCGGGCACATCGGAACTCTACGACCGGGTGAGGTGACCCTGTGTGACCCATGAGACAGCTGATTTGGTCTTCAACTACTACATAACGTAGGAGAATTGTGACGAGCCCCCAGAACGGGGGAAAGAGCACCAAAGCGGAGGAAGATCCCAATGCGCAGCACCCTCGACAAGTTGATCTCCTGG
>Ga0116187_1002093_pt1 | contig 20039 bp, 14 predicted proteins | sample AD_JPNNA6_MetaG_FD_89755 | JGI IMG/M metagenome (GOLD analysis project Ga0116187, IMG submission 89755) | Active sludge microbial communities of municipal wastewater-treating anaerobic digesters from Japan - AD_JPNNA6_MetaG | ecosystem: Engineered > Bioreactor > Anaerobic > Digestate | place... | reverse complement strand
TCTTCCCCTCCGACCATTTCGGCCTCCTCGTGGTCTTCCAGCTTCAGCGACCGCCCGCACCCGCAAACTAGCCGCCGGCCGCCGTTCCCCCTTTCCAGCTTTCCACTTCCAGCTTCCCCTCGAAGTTGCCCGCTGACCACCTCCGTCATTAGCGTTGATCAGCGTGCATTAGCGGTTCCCGCCCCTCCGATCCGATCCCCCGCCGGTGTTCCCGTGACACTTGACGCCGCGCTCGCTGGTGACACAGTTACACCATGCCGCCGAGCATCACGATCAAAGAGCTCCATGCCACCACCGGCGAACACGTCCGCCGTGCCGGCAGCGCCCGCACCCCCATCCTCGTCACCGACCGCGGCGAACCGGTCGCGGTGCTCTCGAATCCCGCGCTTCTGAAGCCCAAGCGCCGTACCCGCACGTTGCTGCCGGAGTTCGCCGCGCTCATGGCCCGCGGCACCGCCGGCTCAGTGCAGGAAGACTTGGATGCAGTCCGCGGCGACCGATGATCTTCTGCGACACCTCCACCGTCGCCAAACTCTACGTGCCCGAGCCCGAGTCGGAGGCCGTGCGCCAGCGTCTCGAAGCCGAGGACGAGGTCTGCGTCTCGGAACTCGCCCGCACGGAGCTGATGGCCGTCTTCCACCGCCGACTCCGCGAGGGCCGTTGGAGCCAGGCCGACTTCTCCGTGGCAGTCCGCCAATTCTCCGCCGACGACCTCGGCGGATTCTGGACCTGGCTACCGCTCGACGCCACGATCGCGACCGCCGCCGCCAACACCTACGCCACGTTGCCGGCCTCCGTCTTTCTCCGCTCCGCCGACTGCCTCCATCTCGTCACCGCGCTGCACCACAACTTCGCCGAGATCCACACCCACGACCGCCACCAGACCGCCGCCGCCGCGGCCCTCGGCCTCACGCCCATAGGAATCCAAACGGAGCCACTCCGAGATTAGCGCCTATCAGCGTTCATTAGCGGTTTCCCATTCAGGGCGTTCGACTATTTCTCGGCCACTCGCCTCCGGATTCCAGCTTTCCTGATTTCCACATTCCCGCTTCCGTCTTCCCCATGCTCCGCATCGGCCACGGCTACGACATCCACCGCACCATCGCCGGACGCCCGCTCGTCCTCGGCGGCGTGCGCTTCGACTGCCCCTTCGGCCTCGACGGCCACTCCGACGCCGACTGCCTCACGCACGCCATCTGCGACGCCCTCCTCGGCGCCGCCGGTCTGCCCGACATCGGTCACCATTTCCCGAACACCGATCCGGCGTTCAAGAACATCGACTCGCAGCTCCTCCTCCAGCGCGTCGTCGCCGACCTCGCCGCCCGCGGCTGGAAAATCGCCAACATCGATTCCTCGCTCATCGCCGAGAAACCCAAGATCGCCCCACACCTCGCCACGATGAAGGCCACGCTCGCGAAATCCGCCGGCATCGCGCCCGAGCAGATCGGCGTGAAGGCCACGACCAACGAGGGCAGCGACGACATCGGCCGCGGCCTCGCCATCGCCGCCCACGCCGTCGCGCTCATCGAACGCGCCTGAGGTAGGTCGTCCCCACGTGGCGGGGTGCTTCAGCTCCCGCCAGAACGAAGCCGTCCACAGCGAGCGCGGTTCGCAGCCCCCCAGCTTCGCTCCGGCGCAAACCGCGGATCGAGCCCGCCGGCCCGGGCTTATGTAAGGACCCCGTGGCGCAATCTCTGGGTCGAGTTCCGCCGCGTCGGCCCCAGCCCCAGCGTTGCTGGGGCCGGCGCGCGGCGTTGGCGCCGAGTTGTGGGGAGCGTGCAGGCGGGTTGATTACCATTGTCCGTCGTGTCTTCGACTCCCGGGCCAGCGCGGACTGCGCGCTTTGCCTCAGACCAGACCGGCGGACGTCACCCTTGCTCCGCCTGTCTTTATCGCCTGACAAGCTTGGCTGCTTTGACTTGGCCATAAGCCCAGACGGCGGAGCGTCTTCAACCCAACCTGCACGCTCATGAAAACAAAGGTTAGCCTCGGATTGGATGTCGCTCAAGCCGGCGTCGCTTATCACCTCCAAGACTCCGACGGGAGAGTGCTCGCCGCCGGCCGGGCCGACGCCACCACGGCCGGATGGAGACAGCTCACCGCCACGCTCAAGCACGCGCATGTGGGCTGGGCCGACTGCCTGGTCGTCATCGAGGCCACCGGCCAATGGCACTTGCCGTGGGCGGAGGCGGCCAGCGCCGCCGGCGCCACGGTGTTCGTGCTCAATCCGCTCATCGCCAAACGCGTCAACAGCGTAGGCAACGCGATCCGGGATGGCAAAAGCGACCCCATCGATGCGGAGGGCTTGGCCGAGACCGTGGCCCGCTATCACGAAAAACTGGAGCGCTTCCGTTACCGGAGCCGACCCGCCGACATCGGGTTGCGCCGCCTGCTCGGTGTCCGGGGCGCCGTGCGCTCCGCCCTGACCAACCTGCGCAAGGCCGCCGGCGATCTGCAGGCGCTGTGCTTCCCCGAGCTGGCCGCCAGCGGCTTGTCGCCCCAACACCAACGCGCGCTGTTGCTGGAGGCCGGCCATCCGGCGGCGGTGGCCGCGCTGGAGCTGCACCGACTGCGCGAACTCGCCGGCGAACACACCGCGGCCGTGCGCGCCAGCGCCCGCAGTTCCTTCGCCCCGGCGAGCGTGGCCGCGGCCAGCGCCCCGGCGCTCCAAGCGCTGCTGCGCAGCGATCAAGCCCTCGACCAACAACTCGACGCACTGGATGAGCAGATCACCGCACAAGCGGCCCTCGTGCTCGATGCCGAACAACTACGCCGCGCGCGCACCCTGCCCGGCTTCGGGCCGCGCACCACCCCGGCCATCCTCGCGTGCATCCCCGCGGAGCTGTTCCAGACCCACCCGTCCCATCGCGCGCAAGCCAACGCCTTGCAGGCCCTCTTCGGTTGCGAGCCACGCCTGCGCACCTCGGGGCAGTGGACGGGCAAGATCAAGATCTCCAAGCGCGGCATCCGCGAGGGTCGCACCGCGCTCTACCAGGCCGCCTTCTGCGCGCTCGCCAGCGACAGCGACCTCAAGGCCTACTACGACGCCCTGCGCGCACGCGGCAAACACCACAAGACCGCCCTCGTCGATGTCATGAGAAAGCTCGTGCGCCGCCTAGTCGCCGTCCTCGATCCCAAACTCCCATGCCCAGCTTGACTTCATTATTGCCTGTCTGAAGCCCCGGGCCACGCCGCCGCCGCGTACCTCTTCCGAAATTTGTGTGCATCAGTGTGCATTAGTGGTTCCCTTCCGACTGCCCGATACAACGCGATGCTCGCCCGCCGCCCACTCCTGACTCTGGCTCCGCTCGCCGCCTGCGCGCTCGCGCTGGCGCTGGCCCTCGCCGGCTGCGGCAAACGCGAGACCGCGGTCGACCGCGCGAACCGCGAGCAGGTCCTCCTGGTGAGCGCCGGCGCCGGACTCACCGACCTCGACCCCCAGCTCGCCACCAGCGTCGGCGAGTTCAACGTCCTGCTCGCCTTCTTCGAGGGGCTCACCGATCTCGATCCCGCTTCGCTCGAGCCCGTGCCCGCCATTGCCGAGCGCTGGGAAACCTCGACCGATGGCCGCACGTGGACCTTCCATCTCTCGCCCGCCGCGCGTTGGAGCGATGGCCGCCCGCTCACCGCACAGGATCTCGTCGCCTCCTGGCGACGTCTGCTCTCGCCCGCCCTCGCCTCCGACTACGCCAGCCTGCTCCACTGCCTCGCCGGCGCCGAGGATTTCCACCGCGGCCGCACCGCCGACTTCTCCCGGGTCGGCGTATCCGCCCGCGACGACCACACGCTCGAACTGCACGTCACCCACCCGACGCCCGAACTCCCGGCACTCCTCGCGCTCCCGCCGCTCTTCCCGGTGCCGCTGCACGTCATCGCGCAAAACGGCGCCACGGATCGTCGCGGCAACGCGTGGACCCGCTGCGCCACCTTCGTCGGCAACGGCCCGTTCCGGCTCACCCGTTGGCGTTACGGCCAGCAGATCGACGCCGAGCGCTCGGCCACCTATCGCGCCGCCGGCGCCGTCCGGCTGCACGGCGTGCGGTTCCAGCTCACCGAGAATCTGGAGACCGAGGAGCGCATGTTCCGCGCGGGCCAGCTCCACGTAATCAGCGCCCTGTCGATCGGCCGCATCCCCGAATGGCGCCGCCAGCAGTCGCCCGCGCTGCGCACCGTGCCCTACTTCGGCACGGATTTCCTGCGCGTGAACACCTCCCGCCCGCCGCTCGACGATCCGCGCGTCCGCCGCGCGCTCGCGCTGGCCATCGACCGCGAGCAGCTCGCCGCCCGCGCCCTCCTCGGCACCAAGAGTCCCGCCCCCACGCTCGTCCCGTCCGGATTCCCCGGCTACGAGCCGCCCGCCGGCCAGGCGCTCACGCTCGCCGAGGCGCGCCGGCTTCTCGCCGAGGCCGGTTACCCCGAGGGCAAGGGGCTGCGTCCGCTCCAGCTTCTCTACAACAGCTCCGATCAGCACCGCGTGGTGTTCGAGACGATCCAGGAAATGTGGCGCCGCGATCTCGGCGTGCAGGTCGAGCTCGCCAACCAGGACGAGAAGATCGTCCGCCAGAACCGGAAGCTCGGCGAGTACGACCTGCTCCGCTCCTCCTGGACGGCCGACTACAGCGACCCGCTCACGTTTCTCGATGTCTTCACCGCCGCCAGCGGCAACAACCACACGCGCTGGGCGAGCGCCGAGTACGACCGCCTGATCGCCGCCGCGCGCGACTCCGCCGCTCCGGCCGACCGCAACGCCGCGCTGGCCCGCGCCGAGGCGTTGCTGCTCGTCGAGGCGCCGATCATCCCGCTCTACCACTACACGAACTTCTATCTCGTGCACCCCGCCGTGCGCGGCTGGTCCGGCAACCCGATGGACCGCCGCCCGCTCAAGCAACTCTGGCTGGAGCCGGCGCCATAGCCGTCCGGCTCAGCCAACGATTCAGCCGTAGGGCGCGAGCTCGCTCGCGCCGTCGGGGCCGGGCGACGCGCAGCGGCCTGGGCAAGCTCAGGCCCTACGACCCGATGGTCGCGACACAACAGAGCGAAGCGCGGGCCGATCGCCCGTTTGCACCTCAGCCGGAGAGCCGGCGCTGCGCGGCGCAGGCCTCGATCAACTTCTCGAGCCGTTGCGCGCGCGTCTCCGGTTTCTTGGCGCCCACCACCCACTTCGTCACCGCCCGGCGGTAGCTCGGCGGTAGTTTCTCAAAGTACGCCCAGGCAACGCGCCGGGACCTGAAGCGCCGCTGCTCCGCCGCCGACAACTCCAGCGGGCTCTTCGCGGCGGCGAGCGCCCGGTCCGCGGCGCCCTCGCCCCGTCTCGCGAAAGCGGCCAGCCCCGCCGACTGCATCCGCCCTTCGGCCTGCAGTGCGTGCACCCGGGCGATGTTCACGTCGCTCCACGCAGAGCGCGCGCGCCGCGGCGTGAACCGCACCGTGTAGCTGTCGGCATCGAGTTTCCGGCGGATGCTGTCGATCCAGCCGACGCACAGCGCCTCGTCGACCGACTCCGGCCAAGTGACGCTCGGCACACCGGTCGCCTTCTTCATGTAGGCAACAATGAGCTCGTCCGCCGTGGCCGCGTTCTCGGCAAACCACTGGCGAAGCGCGGCAGCATCGCGGAAAAACTCGGGCTTGGCAGTCATTGATGTTGGTTCGCGCAATCCCGGAGGAGGCGGTAGTCCCCACAGCAAGTCTCCTGCTGGAGGGGACTTGCGGCGCGTGTGCCAGCCCGGATGTCACACCCCGATAGACGCCTAGTCAACCTGTCACACTTCGGCCGTCGGATGACACACCCCGAGCCGCCAGTGGGTGCGCCATTTCTATCGCTAGTATCTTATTATTAACCGCTTACATATTCCATATCCCGCTGGCACCCAGTTTGCAGAAGAAGGCCCATCGCGCACTGCACCAACCCGCGCGCCCACCACTTCTGAGGACTTTCACATGAGCAAAATCATCGGCATCGATCTGGGAACCACCAACTCCTGCATGGCTGTACTGGAGGCGGGTGAGCCCGTCGTCATCCCCAACGCCGAAGGCGCGCGCACCACGCCTTCGGTCGTCGCGTTCACCAAGACCGGCGAGCGCATCGTCGGCCAGGCCGCCAAGCGCCAGGCCGTGACCAACCCGAAGAACACCGTCTTCTCGGCCAAGCGTTTCATCGGCCGCAAGTTCTCCGAGGTCCAGAACGAGGCCAAGAACATGCCGTTCAAGGTCGTCGAGGGGAAAAACGGCGACGCCTACATCGAGGTCGAGGTCGGCGGCAAGACCGAGCGTTTCGCCCCCGAGCAGATCTCCGCGATGGTGCTGGCCAAGATGAAGGCCGATGCCGAGGCCTACCTCGGCGAGCCCGTCAAGAAGGCCGTCATCACCGTGCCCGCCTATTTCAACGACGCCCAGCGCCAGGCCACCAAGGACGCCGGCGCCATCGCCGGTCTCGAGGTCATGCGCATCGTCAACGAGCCCACCGCCGCCTCGCTGGCCTACGGCCTCGACAAGAAGAAGGACGAGACCATCGCTGTGTACGACCTCGGCGGCGGCACCTACGACATCTCCGTGCTCGAGCTGGGCGACGGCGTCTTCGAAGTTCGCGCCACCAACGGCGACACCCACCTCGGCGGCGACAACTGGGACGACACCCTCATCAACTGGCTCGCCGACTCCTTCAAGAAGGAGTCCGGCATCAATCTCCGCGGCGACGCCATGGCGATGCAGCGCCTGAAGGAGGAGGCCGAGAAGGCCAAGATCGCCCTCTCGTCCGCGCAGAGCTACGACATCAATCTCCCCTTCATCACCGCCGACGCCTCCGGCCCGAAGCACCTCAACGTCACCCTCTCCCGCGCCAAGCTCGAGCAGCTCTGCGAGAGCCTCGTCCAGCGCACCATCGCGCCGTTCGAGGCGTGCTTGAAGGATGCCGGCATCGCCAAGGACAAGATCGACGAGCTCGTCCTCGTCGGCGGCATGACCCGCATGCCCGCCGTCATCGAGCTCGCCAACAAGCTCGCCGGCAAGGACGCCCACCGCGGCGTCAACCCCGACGAGGTCGTCGCCGTGGGCGCCGCCGTCCAGGGCGCGGTGCTCTCCGGCCAGAAGGACGACGTCATCCTGCTCGACGTCACCCCGCTCACCCTCGGCATCGAGACCGCCGGCGCCGTCTCCACGCCGATGATTCCGCGCAACACCACCATCCCGACCAAGAAGTCGCAGGTGTTCTCGACCTACGCCGACAGCCAGACCGCCGTCGACATCAAGGTCCTCCAGGGCGAGCGCCCGATGGCCAGCGACAACAAGATGCTCGGCAACTTCCGCCTCGACGGCATCCCGCCGGCCCCGCGCGGCACCCCGCAGATCGAGGTCACCTTCGACATCGACGCCAACGGCATCCTGCACGTCACCGCCAAGGATCTCGGCACCGGCCGCGACCAGAAGATCTCCATCACCGGTTCGTCCGGTCTCACCAAGGACGAGGTCGAGCGCCTGCGCAAGGAAGCCGAGGCCCACGCCGCCGAGGACCAGAAGAAGCGCGAGGCCGTCGAAACCAAGAACATCCTCGATCAGGCGATCTACCAGTCGGAGAAGATGTTCAAGGATCTTGGCGACAAGTGCCCGGCCGACAAGAAGGCCCCCGCCGAAGCCGCCATCGCCGAAGGCAAGAAGGTGCTCGAGAACACGAGCGCCTCGCCCGAGGAGATGAAGGCCGCCGCCGAGAAGATCAACGCCGCCATGCAGGCCATCGGCAGCGAGATCTACTCGAAGGTGAAGCCCGAAGGCGCCGCCGGCGCCGGCCCCGAGGCCGCCCAGCAGGGCGCGGCCGAAGAGCCCAAGAAGAAGGCCAAGAAGGACGGCAACGTCGTCGACGCCGACTTCGAAGTCGTCGACGACAAGGACGAGAAGAAGTAAGGCCGGGAAGATTTTGGGAGTCAGGAGCGGGAACTCGCGCTAGGATCTCCGATTCCTGATTCCCTGATTTCCACATCTCCCCGCTCTCCGTTCTTCCATTCCGCAATCCGCATTCCGAATTCCGCAATCTCCTCGGCGCCCTGCGCCGATCCAACCTCCCAACCAAACCAGTAACCCAAGCAACTCATCCATGAGCACTGCCAAACAGACCATCAAGCCCCTCGGCGGCCGCATCCTCCTGAAGCGCGTCGAAGAGAAGGAACAAATCAAGGGCGGGATCATCATCCCCGACTCCGCCAAGGAGAAGCCGCAGGAGGCCGAAGTCATCGCCCTCGGCACCGGCAAGCGCGACGACAGCGGCAAGGTCATCCCCTTCGAGGTGAAGGCCGGCGACCGCGTCCTGATCTCCAAATACGGCGGCACCGAGGTCAAGGTCGACGACCAGACCTTCATCATCGTCAACGAAGACGACATCCTCGGCGTCATCGCCTGAGTCACCCACCAACCCTAATTTCGATCCGTTATCACCATGGCTAAGAAACAACTCCTTTTCGACGAAGCCGCCCGCCGCAAGATCCTCGGTGGCGTCAAGACCCTCGCCCAGGCCGTCAAGGTCACCCTCGGGCCCAAGGGCCGCAACGTCGTCATCGACAAGAAATTCGGCTCCCCGAAGATCACCAAGGACGGCGTCACCGTCGCCAAGGAGATCGAGCTCCGCGACCCGTTCGAGAACATGGGCGCCCAGATGGTCCGTGAAGTCGCCCAGAAGACCGCCGACATCGCCGGCGACGGCACCACCACCGCCACCGTGCTCGCCGAGTCCATCTACCGCGAAGGCCTCAAGTCCGTCACCTCCGGCGCGAACCCGATCTACCTCAAGCGCGGCATCGACAAGGCCGTCGAGGCCGCCGTCGTCGAGCTGAAGTCCATCTCCAAGAAGGTCACCGGCCGCGAGGAGATCCGCCAGGTCGCCGCCGTGTCCGCGAACTGGGACTACGACATCGCCGACAAGATCGCCGAGGCCATGGACAAGGTCGGCAAGGACGGCACCATCACCGTCGAGGAGGCCAAGTCCATCGAGACCACCCTCGACGTCGTCGAAGGCATGCAGTTCGACAAGGGCTTCATCTCGCCCTACTTCGCCACCAACGCCGAGGCCCAGGAGGCCGTGCTCGAGGATCCGTACATCCTCCTCTTTGAGAAGAAGATCACCTCCCTCAACGACCTCCTCCCCGTCCTCCAGGAAGCCGCGAAGACCGGCAAGCCCCTCCTGATCATCGCCGAGGACATCGAGGGCGAAGCCCTCGCCACCCTCGTGGTGAACAAGATCCGCGGCACCATCAACGTGTGCGCCGTCAAGGCCCCCGGCTTCGGTGATCGCCGCAAGGCCATCATGGAAGACATCGCCATCCTCACCGGCGGCAAGTTCATCACCGAGGACCTCGGCATCAAGCTCGAGAGCACCAAGCTCGCCGACCTCGGCCGCGCCAAGCGTGTCACCATCGACAAGGAGAACACGACCATCATCGAAGGCGCCGGCCAGGCCGCCGACATCCAGGGCCGCGTGAAGCTCATCCGTCGCCAGATCGACGAGACCACCTCCGACTACGACCGCGAGAAGCTCCAGGAGCGCCTCGCCAAGCTGGCCGGCGGCGTGGCCGTCATCAACGTCGGTGCCGCCACCGAGGCCGAGATGAAGGAGAAGAAGGACCGCGTCGACGACGCCCTGCACGCCACCCGTGCGGCCGTCGAGGAAGGCATCGTCGCCGGCGGCGGCGTCGCCCTGCTGCGCACCATCAAGGCCCTCGACAAGGCCATCGAGAAGCTCGAGGGCGACGAGAAGCTCGGCGCCAAGATCGTGCGCCGCGCCGTCGAGGAGCCGCTCCGCCAGCTCTGCTTCAACGCCGGCATCGAAGGCTCGACCGTCGTCCAGGAAGTCCTGCGCCGCAAGGCCAACGAGGGCTACAACGTCGCGACCGGCGAATACGTCGATCTCGTCGCGGCCGGCGTGCTCGACCCGACCAAGGTCGTGCGCTCCGCCCTCCAGAACGCCAGCTCCGTCGCCGGCCTGCTGCTCACCACCGAGTGCCTCATCACCGAGGAGCCGGAGGAGAAGAAGCCCGCCATGCCCGCCGGTCCCGGCGGCGACATGGACTACTGAGCCTGTTCGCCGATCGCTCGCCGGCGCGTCGCCTGACGACGCCCGACCAGCCATCACTCGCCCCGCGGCCGCAAGCCGCGGGGTTTTTCTTTTTCACCTCGCACCGCCGAGAAGCGGTCGCCCGAGCACAACGGCGTAACCCGCACCTCCCTGCACAGCCTGCGGCTTGACGGCTTCGGTATAACCAAACACCAGAACACCGCACCTATCCGATGACCCGCGACTGCAACTCCATGCCCAAGCTTCCGTGGCGCCTCGGCGCCGCCCTGCTGGCCGTGCATGTCCTCGTCGTCGGAATCCTCGCCGTGTCGCCATGGCTGCACAGTCATGTCCATCACGACTGTGGCGACCACGAGCACACGTGCGCCGCCACGCTGTTCGCCCACGGCATCGATCCGCTGACGACGGAGTTTCCCAGTGCCGCCCCGGCTCGGGCATCGTACGTCATCGTGCTGCGCCTTGCGGCGGCCATCGCCCAAGGGACCCCGGCGGTCCGGCAGCCGCCGTCCTGCGGTCCGCCCCGGGACTGATCCGAGACCCGTACGGCACTCGTGCGGCGGCACGGCGCGGAGCGCCTCCGCGCCGCACGTCGCCCCCTATCGGACCCGTTGTCCGCGCCTCCGCGCGTCCCTGCATGGGGCGCGCCCTGCCCTGTTCCACGCCAGGCCACCGCCTGCATCCACCGAACCATCATGTCCCTTTCCACGCCATCAGCATCCCTCCGATTCGTCGCCGCGCTCGCCGCCGCGACCACCACCACGCTTGTCGCCGCGCCCCCGCACGTCGCCAACGACGATCCGATCATCCTCGAGCACTACGTTGTCACCGCCTCCCCGCTCACCCGCAGCCAGGCCGACCTCGCCCAATCGACCGCTGTGATCTCCGGCCAACAGCTCGCCGTGCACCAGCGCGGCACCCTCGGAGCCACCCTGGCCGGCGAGGTCGGCCTCTCCGCCACGGATTTCGGCCCCGGGGCCAGCCGCCCCGTCATCCGCGGCATCGGCGGCGACCGGGTGCGGGTGCTCGAGAACGGCATCGGCACGCTCGACGTTTCGAACATCAGTCCCGATCACGGCATCGGCCTCGAGCCGCTCCTGGCCGACCGGATCGAGATCGTTCGCGGTCCCGCCACCCTGCGCTACGGCAGCGCCGCGATCGGCGGCGTCGTCAACGTCCTCGACGACCGCGTTCCCACCGAGCCCGCCACCGCCGCGAGCGGGGGCCGCGCCGAACTGCGCGGCAACACCGCCGACGAAGAACGCGCCGCCGCCCTGCGCCTCGGTGGCGGCACCTCCGGCTTCGCGTGGCAGACCCGCGTCTTCACCCGGCGCACCGGCGACCTCCGCATCCCCGGCACCAACCTCCATCAGCACGCCGAGGACGCGGACCAGCACGAGGACAACGAGGAGCAGGAGTCCGGGGCGGTGCGCGGTCGCGTGCCCAACACCGCGATCGACAGCGAAGGCTGGTCGGTCGGCGGCACCTGGTTCGGGCGGTCCGGATACCTCGGCGCCGCCTTCACCGCCCACAACTCGCTCTACGGGATTCCGCCTGGCGGCCACGTGCACGAGCACGAGGAGGAACCGGGGCACGACCAGGCCGTGGAGCACGAGCACGCGGCCGAGCCGATCCGCAGCGACCTGCACCAGCGCCGGGGCGATGTGCGCGGCGCCATCACCACACCGTTCGGGCCGTTCGAGCGCGCCAACCTCGAGCTCGCCTTCGCCGACTACGACCACAGCGAGCTCGAGGGCGCGGAGGTCGGCACGCGTTTCGACCAGACCGGACGCGAGGGACGCCTCGAGCTGACCCAGCGACCGCTCGGGAACCTCACCGGCGCGCTCGGCATGCAGTATCAGTTCACCGAACTCGAGGCCCGCGGCGACGAGGCCTATCTGCCGACGGTCCGGACGAGCAACTGGGCCGGCTACCTCTTCGAGGAACTCGCCACCGGTCCGCTCGCCTGGCAGGCCGGTATCCGGGCCGAGCGTCAGCGTGTCGCGCCCGTCGCCGCCTCCGGTCTTCCCGCCCGCAGCCTCGACGGCGTGAGCGGCTCGCTCGGCGTAGTCTGGTCGTTCGCCGAGGCCTGGGGCCTCGCCGCCACCGCGGCCCGCACCAGCCGCCTGCCCAGCGCCACCGAACTCTTCGCCGACGGCCCGCACGCGGCCACCGCGGCCTACGAACTGGGTGACCCGTCGCTCGGGCGCGAGTGCGCCACCTCCCTCGAGCTCTCATTGCGCCGGCGCGCGGGGTTCGTCACCGGAGTCGCCACGGTCTACCGGAGCCGGTTCGACGACTACATCTTCGAGCAGCGGACCGGTTCGACGAACGAGGGGTTGCCCGTCTACGCGTTCGTCGCCCGTGATGCCCGCTTCGACGGCGGCGAACTGGAAACCTGGTGGCATCTGCACGAGGGCAAGGCGCACAGCCTCGACCTGCGCCTCGCGGTCGACTGGGTGCGTGCCACCCAGCTCGACGCCGCCGAGCCCCTGCCCCGCATCCCGCCCCGCCGCTACCTCGCCGGCCTGCATTACCGCCACGGCGGGTTCTCCGCCGGAGTGGACCTCACCCGCGCCTGCGCCCAGCGGAGGACCGCCCCGGGCGAGGAGACGACCGACGGCTACACCCTGGTATCCGCCGATCTCGGCTACCGTTTCACACTCGGGCGCACGCAGTACCTTGTCTTCCTGCGGGGCACCAACCTCGGCGATGCGGAGGTGCGCAACCACGTTTCCTTCCTCAAGGAGCATGCGCCGCTGGCCGGCCGGAGTCTCTCGGCCGGACTCCGGCTCGAATTCTAGGGCGTCTTCCGGAGCGGCGAGTCCGGCCACCGCGCAGCCGCGGATCCGACCGGCGGCCTCGCGCCGCCGGTGCCCGGCTCGTCAAGGTACTCCGGATATAACTTCGCCATGCACTCCGGACAGATTCCGTGCGTGAACCGCGCCTCGGTGTGCGAAGCCACGAACGCCTCCACCTGGTTCCAGTAGCCCGCGTCGTCGCGGATCTTTTTGCAGTGCGAACAGATCGGGACGATGCCGCTGAGCGTTTTGATCTGCGCCAGCGCCTCCTGCAACTCCCGGACCTTCGCCGCATACCGGTCCTCGAGCGCGACATACCGGCAACCCACCTCGATCCGCGCCACGAACTCCACCGCGTTGAACGGCTTGGCGATGTAGTCGTTGGCCCCGGCGCGCAGTCCCGTGGAGACATCCGTCTTCTCGCCCCGCGTCGTCAGCATGATCAGGTAGGGCGTTCCAGCACGCGCCCTCGCACGCGCCGGCAGACCTCGACGCCGTCGATCTCCGGCATCATCCAATCCAAAATCGCCACACGCGGCGCGTCCTCCCGCAGCAAGGTGGCAAGGGCCTCCGCCCCGTCGCGGGCCTCCACCGGCTCGTGGCCGTTCTTCTGCAGCACGGCCGAAAGCAAGGTGCGGGAGGTTATGTCGTCTTCAGCGATCAGGATACGCATGGTGGGGTCCTCATTCCTCCATCGCCGCCTTCAGGCGGCTGAAGTGCAGGAGCAGATCGGCGACCGACGGCGCGATGGCGGGGTTCTTCGCGCGCGCGGCCGCCTCCAGCGCACGCGCGGCCTCGCGCAGGGCCTCGCCGCCCACGTTCCCCGCCGCGCCGGCGATCCGGTGCGCCGTGGCTTCGACCTGCGGGAGATCGCCCGCCTCGGCCGCACGGGCCAACGCCTCCAGTTGCCGCGGCATGTCCTCGAGGAACGTGTCCCGAATCGTCGCGAGCATCGCCTCGTCACTCATCATCCGCGCGAGGAAACCGGCGCGGTCGTAGACGATCGCGGCCGGCCCGGGCGTGGCGACGATCGCTCCGGGGGCCGCGTCGTGCACATCGGCCGGTTGTTCGGGCAACCATTTCTCGAGCACAGCAGCCAGTGCCCGTGGATCGACCGGCTTGGTGACGATGTCGTTCATGCCTGCGGCACGGCACTCGGCGTGCTCGCGCGCCATCGCATGGGCCGTCATCGCGATGATGGGCACATCATGATTGAGCACCGCCGACAGCGGATCCCGTATGCGCCGTGTCGCCATCAGACCGTCCATCACGGGCATCTGCACATCCATCAGGACCAGATCGTAGGGCACGCCCGCGAGCATCTCCACCGCCTCCTCGCCATTGGCCACAGCGTCCGCGCTCAGTCCGAGCTTTTTGAGCATGGCCACGGCGACGAGTTGGTTGGTCCCGCTGTCGTCGGCCAGCAGGATGCGGCCCTGCCGACTCAACTTCGGGACGGCGGTTCGGCGCGGTGGCGCCTTTTCCGTCGGCTGCGCCGCGCCCCCGCCGAGAACCGCGCAGAGCGTCGCGAGCAGTTCGCCTTGCCGCACCGGCTTGGTGAGGCAGGCGGCGAAACCGACGCCCGCGACACGCGTGGCATCGCCATGTCCGACCAGCGACGGCATCAGGATCAGCGGAAGGCCTCCGAGCCTCGGGTCGCCGCGGATGGCGAGCCCGAGCGCCGCACCATCCATCTCCGGCATCTGCATGTCGAGGATCGCCAGCCGGTACGGATCGGGGGATTCGCTGCCACGGATAAGCTCCGTCAGCGCCGCGGTACCATCGGCCGCCACGGCGGGACGCAGACCCCAAGCACCGAGTTGAATGCGGAGGATCTCACGGTTGGTGGCGTTGTCGTCGACGACCAGCACGCGTGCGCCGCGAAGATCGATCGGCCGGGTTGCGGGTACCGCAATGGCGACCTTCAGCACCTCCAGTCGCGCGGTGAACCAGAATTCCGACCCCACGCCGGCCTCGCTGCGCACGCCGATCTTGCCGCCCATCAGCTCGGCGAGCTGTTTGGAGATCGCCAGCCCCAGGCCGGTGCCGCCGTACTTGCGTGTCGTCGACGCGTCGACCTGGGTGAATTTCTCGAAGAGTTGGCTCTGCTTCTCCGCCGGTATTCCGATGCCGGTGTCGCGCACCGAAAAGCGCAGCTGCACAGAGGTTTCGCCGCTCCGTTCGAGATGGACCCGCACGGCGACTTCGCCGCGCTGGGTGAACTTGAGCGCGTTGCCGGCGAGGTTGGTGAGGATCTGCCGCAGCCGCCCCGGATCGCCGCGCAGCGCGTCGGGCACGTCGGGATCGGCGGCACAGACAAACTCGATCCCCTTCTCGGCAGCCTTCACCGCCATGATGCCGGCGAAGTCGTCGAGCAGGTCACGCAACTCGAAGTCGAGTTTCTCCAGCTCCATCTTGCCCGCCTCGATCTTGGAAAAGTCGAGGATGTCGTTGATGAGCAGGAGCAGCGTTTGCCCGCTGGAGCGCACGGTCTCGGCATAGCGGCGCTGGGTGGAGTCGAGCTCGGTGTCGAGCAGCAGGCCGGTCATGCCGATCACGCCGTTCATGGGCGTGCGGATCTCGTGGCTCATGTTGGCGAGGAACTCGCTCTTGGCCGCACTCGCCTGCTCCGCCTTCGCGGTCGCTTCCGCGAGTTCGCGGTTGGTGGCGCGCAGCGTCGCCTCGATGCGCTTGCGTTCCGTGATGTCGCGGGCGACAGCGTAGATCCGCGGGCCCACCGGCTTGGCCCGCCACTCGATCCAGGCATAGGAGCCATCGCGGCGGCGGTAGCGGTTCTCGAAGCTGCGCACTTCGTTCTGCCCGGCCAACTCGCCCACCGCGGCGAGGGTCGACTGCAGGTCGTCGGGATGCACGTAGTCGAGGAAGACCTGCCCCTCGAGTTCCGCCACCGGATAACCGAGCACTTTCTCCCACTCCGGGTTCAGGCGGATGAAGTGTCCATCGGTATCCGCGATGCAGAGCAGGTCCAGGCTGGAGGAGAAATAGCGGTCGAGCTCCTCCTGCTTCTCCCGCAGCAACGCCTCGGCGCGTTTGCGCTCCGTGATGTCGATCATGACGGTCAGCAGGTAGCGATGGCTCGGCCCTTCGATCACTTCGGCGGAGTAGAGCCCGTCGATGAGGGTTCCGTCCTTGCGCCGCACTTGCAGCTCGATGTCCGCAACACGCTCGCGGCCGGACAACGCCTCCAGCACCGTCCTGCGCTGGTCCTCGTCCGGAAGCAACCCGAGCTCCACGACCGTATGCCCGATCAGCTCGCTGCGCGTATAGCCAAGCGTCGCCAAGCCCGCCTCGTTGATGTCGAGAAAACGTCGCTCGGGCAGGCTGGAGAGCGCCATCAGCGCAGGATTGTTGCGGAACAGCCGCTCGAAGCGGTCCTGCGCTTCGCGTTCGGCGGTGAGATCCTTGCTGACGCCAAACATGCAGTCGCCCCCGTTCCACCGGCCGCGCCAGAGGCGCGTCTCGACCGGCACGAGCGCTCCGCTCTTCGCCTGCAACGGCAACGGACAGGTGGTCCGCTCGCCGCGGGTCATGGCGGCGAAGATCTCCGCCGCCTCGGCCCGCCGGTCCGCCGGATGCACATCCAACACGCGCATGTCGGTCAGCTCCAGGGCGCTGTAGCCGAGCTTCTCGATGACCGCGTGGTTGGTGACCTGAATCCGCCCCTCAAGCGTCGCCACGAAGACGAGATCGCCGATCGTCTCGAAGAACGTGTGGAAGTTCGCCTCGTTCTCGGCCAGCGCCAGTTCCGCCTGCTGCTGCACGGTGATGTCGGCCATGGCGCCGACCATGCGCGTCGGTTTCCCGGAGGCGTCGCGTTCGACCACGCGGCCGCGGTCCAGCACCCAACGGGCCTTGCCATCGGAATGGACCATGCGATGTCGGCTCACATACTCCCCGGCGCCATCGATCGCCGCCTGCACCGCAGTCTCCACACGGAGTCGGTCCTCGTCGTGGATCCTGGCGAGGAACTCCGCGACGGGGTGTTCCAGAAAGTGCGCCTCCAGACCGAGGATCTGGCACCAGCGCACGTTGTGCTTCACCCGGCCGCCGGATATATCCCAATCCCAGATACCGTCGCCCGTGGCGTCCATGGCGTGGGACAGGCGCTGCGCCATCTCGCCGCGTGCGACCTCCGCGTCGCGCTGCGCCGTGATGTCCTCCTTGATCGCCACATAGTTGGTGATGCGGCAATCCGGTCCGAGCACAGGCGAGATCACGACCCGTTCGAGGTAACGGCTGCCGTTTTTGTTCCGGTTGACGAGTTCCCCCCGCCACACCCGCCCCGAGGTGATCGTCTGCCACATCTCGCGATAGACCTCCGGTGGAGTCGCACCGGATTTGAGTACCCGCGGGTTGCGCCCGATCACCTCGGCCGGGGTGTAGCCGGTGAGTTCCGTGAAGAACGGGTTCACGTACTCGATCTTCCCCGTCGGATCGGTCACCACGACCGAGGCCGGCGTCTGCTCGATCGCACGCGAGAGTTTGCGCAGCTCGTTCTCGGCACGCTTGCGGGCGGTGATATCGATGATGATGTCGTGCCGGACATGCCGCTCGCCGACGACGATGCGACTGCCAAACACCTCCACTTCCCGCACAGAACCGTCGGCGAGCCGGTGCCGGGACTCGAAATGGGAGCCCCGTCCGGCCAACCGCTGCGCCAGTTCCCGGCGCACCTCCTCGGCATCGCGCAGGCTGAGATCGGTGATGCGCTTGGCCAGCAGTTGCTCGCGCGGATAGCCGTAGAACTGCAACGCCGCCGCATTAGCCTCAACGATGCGGCCTTCAGCCGGATCGACCAGCAACTCCACCGCCATGTTGTCGCTGAACTGCCGGCGGTACGATTCCTCGCTGGCCCGCAACTCCTCCGTGCGCAGCCGCACCTGCCGCTCGAGCTCCGCGCGGCGGTTCAGCAGCATCGCCACGAATCCGGTCAGCAACGCCGTCAACGCCAGCCCCGCCGCCCCGACCGCCCAACCTTGATAAAGGGGGTGCGCCGCCAAGTAGGAATCATCCGCTCTCACGCGGACGGCATAACTTCTTCCGAACAGAAGCAGCGGCACCACCAACTGCAGCTCCGCCCGGGCGGAGCGTAACGTCATCGCCTCCGCCGGCGTCCCTTGGCCAGCCTCCACGCCGTTCGTGGCCAATAGTTGCGGCGCACGCCCGACCCGCTGCTCATACAAGGTCACCGCGACCCCCGGTATCTCGATCCCGGCTTCGCGCAGAGGTCGCTGCAAAACCGGCCCCAGATCCAGCGAGAGCGCCGCATAGCCTCGCAGGCTGCGCCGGCCATCCCCCAGAGTCCGCCACACCGGATACTGCACGAGTATCGACTGGCGTGGAGCAGCGGCATCCTGGATCAGCGTGATCGCGTCGGTCGCCGAGCACAGCCCCGTCTGCGCGGCCTCCGCCAACGCGGCCCGCCGGACCGCCTCCGAACCGAGATCGAATCCCACCGCCGCCTCGTTCCCCTCCCGCGGTTCGGTGAACAAAACCGGATAGTAGGCCTCGCGATCGCCAACCGGTATCCGCCGGCCCTGGTCATCCTTCTCGACCAGATCAAAGTCCGCCACGCCTCCCTCGCGCGCCTCCGCCACGAAGCCCGCCGCCTCGGCCCGCGGTACCGCCGGTACCCACGCCAACGACCGCATCAGCCCGCCCCGCAGCAGCGGCTTCGTGAAGTGGCGGAACTCGTCCGCATCGATCTGCGCGTTGTTCTCGATGAACCGCGCCAGGACTTCCAGTCGCGTTCGCGAGAGCCGCAGCGAGTAGCCCAGCGCCCCGGCTTCGGTGCGCGCCAGCGCGTCAAACGTCGCCTGCCGCGCCTCCCGCGCCTGGCCATGCGCCCACCGCGCGACCAGAAACGTGAGCGCCAATCCTGCCAGCGCACAAGCCACCGCTTCGGCCGGCGGCAGCAACCGCGGCCAACGCCCGGGAAGACGCCGGCTCCAGCCCGCGAGCGTGCCCCAGCACACGACCAGCGCCAACAACACGAGCGGCACCGGCACGATCCGCCACTGCGCCCGGACGAGCACGGTCCGCCATCGCGACGCCTCCAGATCGGCTCCAACCACATACGAGGCCTGCTCGCCATGTTCCAAGTCGCCGACCGCACCGAACCCGCTGACGAATCCACCCGGCCTGTTCCCGGAGTGTTCCACCGATCGGCCGAGATGCGACCGGAACACGTCGAGCAACTCGGTCGGCGGAGTTCCGATGATCGTTCCCGGCACCGACGCCTGCGGGTCGTTTCGCTCGTAGCTTTCCGGCCCGCGATGGATCCGGCCCTCGCGCAAGGTCACGATGTAGAGACCGTGCAGCCCGGCACCCTCGGCATACGCCCGCAGTTGGGCGCACAAAATCGCATATTCGGGCCGGTCCGAGTCGGCGGCGGTGAACGTCAGCGCCTCGAGCCACTCGGGATTGAGCGAGCGGGCAACGGATGCAGCCTGGTCGACAAGATCCTTGAGTTCTCGCTTCGCTTCGAGTTGCGCGGCCCGGTGTAGGGTCCAGCAGCTCCCCGCCGTCACAAAGCCGAACACGACCGGCAGCCAGCGGCCACGCGCCTTGAGGGCGCCGTCGCCGCGGAATCCCACGCGCCAGACAAGGAGAGCGCTGAGCACCCCAGCCACCAACACGACCCCGTAGGCTATCGCAGGCGTAGGGAGGATAGAATCGGTGGCCACGATAATGGGTTGTCCTGATCGGGTGGAGGTCGAAGCAACTCGCTTGTCGATCCGGTTGCCGGCGGCTGCCGGCACTCCGGTTCAAGTATCTCCTGCTATCGGCACAAGCCGCCGGCACTTGACCTCCGCTCCCCGCCCCACCGGGAAGCGGCTACCGCGCGAGGTGGGCTTACGCTGCCATCGCCGGTTGCGGTGCCGGCACGGAGCGGAGGGGCTCCATGCGCGCCATCTGGGGCGGCAGCGGAATCAGGCCGACGTTCTCCACCTCCGTCGAGGCCGGCAGCTCCTGGAAGGAGAGCACGGTCAGGCGCGGGAGCGACGACTCGAAGAAGCGCTTGATCGCCAGACGCGACTCCACGCCGACGACCAGCACCGGCGGCAGCCCCTGCTGCGCGAGTTCGGCCGTGCGGCGGTTGAGTTCCTCGAGCAGGTGCTGGGCGGTGGCCGGATCGAGGGCCAGGCCGGTCTCGGTGGGCGTGC
>Ga0116187_1002090_pt1 | contig 20070 bp, 15 predicted proteins | sample AD_JPNNA6_MetaG_FD_89755 | JGI IMG/M metagenome (GOLD analysis project Ga0116187, IMG submission 89755) | Active sludge microbial communities of municipal wastewater-treating anaerobic digesters from Japan - AD_JPNNA6_MetaG | ecosystem: Engineered > Bioreactor > Anaerobic > Digestate | place... | reverse complement strand
CTTATCGCCGTATTGAATTTCTATATCGCTCATTTTTTGACCGATTTTAATATCGAATTTATTCTCAAGATTTACCACAACGTTGTCAAAATCGTCCAGTTTTGATTTGACCGAATCAATTTTAGAGTTTGTCGTTTGGTCAAAATTATCTATAACCGAATTTAACTGCGATAATTTTTCGCTTATTAAATTATCGGCGTCGGATAATCCGTTTTCGATTTTTACTGAAATTTCAGTCTCTACGGAGGTTTCGACTTTATTTATACGGTTCAATAGCATTTCGAACTTGTTTTGAATCGTATCAAAATCTTCTTTTGTTTGATTGATTATTTCTCCGGATTTAGCAAGATAATCCGATTCAATTTCGGTAATCTTACCGTTGTAATCGTTTTCAATAAGCTTGATGGAGTCTATTATCCCATTGATCTTTTCGTAATAAACTCGGTCGACGTCGGCTAGTTTTTTAAAAATGTGTTCGTCGAATTTTTTATCGACGTTTACTAAAGAAGTCTCAAATTTCTCAAGATTTTCTTTATAATAATTCATTTTTATTAGCGTTTCGTCTTCAAAAATTTTATAATTTTCTATTATTTCTTTGTTTCGGCGCGATATTATTTCGTCGATATTTGCTTTCTCATCCATAAGCTTTTCATTAATTTCGATTTCAAGTCTAGTTTTCATATTCAAAATATCGGTTTCTATTTCAGCCGCGCTATCTTTCCACAATTTAGCGTTTTCGATTTTACCGGTTTCCAGGGCGCTTGCGATGTCTTTTTCAATTTTTTCTTTATATGCGTTCAAATTGTTTGATAAATCTCCGAATTTCTGCGAAAGAGAGTTAAATTTCTCAAAACTCCTATCGATCATTTTTTCATTTTTATCGTTGTAAATATCTTCTATTTCATCGAGCTTGTTCCTGAAATCGTTTTCAATCGTGGCAACTTTAGCGTTCATTTCGTCTATCGACTCTTTGTATTTGTCCTGAATTTCATTGATTTTATCCATCAATCTAAGATCTACGTTTTCGAACTTACCGGATATTTTTTCATTAATTCTTTCGTCAATTTGTAAAATATTCTGCTTTATTTTCATTATATCGTTTTGAAACAGTTTGATATTTCTTTTCGTTTCATCTTCGAGAAATTTGTACTGTTCGGATATGTTGTTTTTACCTTTTTCAAATACTTCTTCTAAAAATCCGTTTCCTTGAGTTATCTTTTCGTTTATCTCAACGTCAAGTTTTGTTTTCAATCTGTTAATTTCGGAGTTGATAGATTGAAAATCATTTTTAAATACGATTAATTGCTCGGCTTTTTCTTTTATAAGCGCATTGGTTTTTTCTTTGTACTCATTTTCTATAACTTCTATCCTAGACTCAAGTTTACCGTTTAAGTCGGTTAGTTTAATATTAAATTTCTGAGAAAAGTTTTTATCCACGTTTTGGATAAGATTTTTGATTTTAAAAAGAGCCGATTTAAAAATATCTATTTCTTTTGCGGCGCCCGACTCAAGATTTTGTATTTCCGAACCAAAATTTGACAGTCTTTCGTCTAACGTCGCGTTGGCCTTTTCAATCGAACCGGCAATGCGACCGTCTATATCTTTATAGAGATTATCTTTTACCGCTGCGATATCAGAGTTAAGTTTATCAAAATTTTCAGCGATGCAATCAACTTTTAAAGCCTTATCGTTAATTATTTGGTCCATTTTAACGGAGTAAACGGTTTCTATATCTTCAATTTTCTTAGCAAAATCGCTCTCGTAAACTATTACTTTTGCGTTGAGGTTTTCTAAACTGTTTCTATAACCGGCGTCGATTTCAGAAAACTTTTCTCTGAATTTCTCGTCCGCGGTGGATATTTTTTCAACGATAAATTGGTTGTATTTTTCGTCTAATCCTTTTATAGTATCCTTGATCTTAACGATATCGCCTTTAAAATCGTTAATCTTTCTTACCGTTTGCTCTTCAAGTTTTTGATAATACTCTTTTAGTACGTTTTTACTTGATTCAAAAGTTTCGTCGATTGTAGTTCTTGCGTTTAGTATCTTATCGTCGACGACTTTATCGATATTAAGCTTTAAGTTTTCGATCTTATCATTAATTTCGTTGTAATTATAAGATAACGATTCGATCTCCATATTTCTTTTTTCAAGAAGTTTTGTAAAATTATTTTTAAACTCCTCTTCAATTTCGTTAATCTTAGTCGTATAGAGCGTTTCAAGGTCGTAAACTTTGGTAAAAGATTCGTTTGCTTTTAATTCGTATTTATTCTTGATTTCCTGTATATTTTCGATAATATCGTTTGCTTCGCGCATTTTAGAAAGCAGACTTTTATCAAGATCGTCGTATTTGGACGCCAATTTTTCGTTATATTTTTCGTCGATGTTTTTTATGGAAATCTTAATTTTATTAACGTCGGATTTATAAAGCTCGATGAGATTCTTTGCTTCGTTTTTTACTTTTTCGTTGATTTCATTTATTTTAAGCATTCCCTCTGAAAGTAGATTATTTATTTCATATGAGCTAGTATCTACTTTATTTTGAACGTCCTTATAGATATTTTCTCTAAAATACTCAAATTGAACTTTTAGATTATCAAATTCTTTGTTAAATTCTCCCATTCTAAGATTATTTTGCTCAATTATTCTTAATGAGCTCTCTTTATATTGATTTTCTATAGAATTTGATTTGTCTGTTATATTCGAAATATTATAATCAAGTTTCGAGTCGACTTCTATAATTTTTTCTTTTATGTTATCGCCGATTTTTATAAAGTTATTTTCGATTTCCTGATTGAAGTTTAAGAATTTTGCAGAAATTAAATTGAGAGATTCTTCAATTTCGAAATTTTTATTAGCGAAGGATTGTTTGATATTTTTAACGGTTTGAATATTGTCGTTTTCAATTTCGTTTTTAACGACGTTGAACTTCTCAAAAAGATTATCGGCGACTGCGTTTTGTTTAGCGAGCAACTCTTGTTCAATTTTATTTGCATTATCGTAAATATCGTTTTCAATCAAAGATATTTTATCTGAATACGAGTTTTTAATGGTTTGCAGTTCTTTTTCGATATTTTCAAGCGTCTGATTGTATTTATGGGCGATTTCTGCAGATTTATCGTCGGAAGAATTTAGTAGAGATTTTACAGATTCGTCAATTTTTTCAAAAACTTTTTCTTTTTCATTATCGTAATACGATTTTAACATTGAGATGCTATTCGTAATTTGTTGATTGACGTTCTCGATCTCTTTAAAAGCTTCTTCTTTTACAAAATTCGATTTTTCGTTTATCATATCTTTAGAATTTTGAAGATTTAAGTCGATATTTGATATTTCATCCTTCATCGAGCCGATCTTTAATGAGAAAGAGTTAATTTCTTCTTCGAATAGAGATCTTGAATTGATTACGTCTATTTCAAGAGATTTTAATTTATCGTTAACTTCGGTTTTAAAAGAAGACAAGTTATTCTTGATAGTAGCGAATATTTCATTCTCTAGATTTAAGCCCGAAGCTCCGATTCTTTCAAACATTTCATTAAAGTTATCTAGTTTTTCTGAAGCTCGTTTATCGAAATCAATTTGAATATTTTTAAAATTTTCTACCGATTTGGTAATCTGGTTTTCAAAATCAATATTTTTGTTCATAGCTTCATTTTCGAGGGATTTTAGCTTTTCATAGATATTTTTATACCTGTCTTCAGTCTCTTTTCCCGTAGTTATGATATTGAATTTAACATTATCGCCGATTTTTGCGCCGTATTGCTCGATTTCTTTAAGAATGTTCTGATATGAAGATCGTAGTTCGAATAAATTTCTGTTTTTTATCTCTTCGTACTTCGAAATTGAGTCTTTTTCTATATTGGAAGCCCTTTTTTCATAAGAATTGATGGTATTTTCGAGAGCGGATAACTTATCATTTATTAAATTGTCATAATTTATATATACTTCTTTATAACTGTCTTTATAATATTCAAGTTTATCTTCGTTGTTTTTATCAATTTCTTTTATTTTTTCAACAACGTCGTTAATATAATTCTCCTTCATTCTAGTTACCGTATTATCGATAGATGATATTTCTTCTTTAAAAAGTTCAATTGACTCAACGTATTGCTTGTTATATACATCTTTAAGGTTTTCTATAGAGATACGGGTGTTTTCTAGTTCGTCTCGCAATTCTTTACCGTTTTGTTTGATCACAGACGCCATCTCTTGATTGCCTAAAGTTAAGTTTGATCTTAGCGCGGAAATATTTTCTTTAATCGAAGAGAGTTCTACTTCCGTTTCCGCAATTACGGCGGTTTTGATTTGTTTTAACTGTTCTGTGTTTTCTTTTTTGAGATCGTCGCTAATTCGATACATATCTTTTTCAACGAGAGCTATTTCTTTCTTGAATTTATCAATTTTGTTTTCTACGGATTCGATTAGCTCTTTGCTGTTTTGGATCTCTTGAGCTTGTTCGGCGATATTTCGGAGATCGTTATCCAAAATGTCAATTTTTTGAAAAAACGAAGATACTCTTTCTTTCTCTTTATCTATACTGTTATATTTTTCTTCGAGATCGTTAATAGATTTATTTAAAACTTCAAGCAGACCGTCCCCTTTTTGAAGAGAAACGTCTATACAGTTATCAAAGTCTTTTAAAGACTGAAACTTTTCCTCGGCAAAATGGTACAAGTCTTCTTTGATGTTCTTAGACAATTTAGCAATTTTTTCAAAACTTCTATTTTTTTTATCGAGAAATCTTCCGATTAATACAATAGAAATAGAACTAAATATTGATAAAAATAGAATTAATAGATCCATATCCCCCCCCCGAAAAAAGAATATGCGATTCTTTTTAAATATGTTTCATATATCGTACTTTGAAAGAAAAAAGCCCGATTAAAGAATTTTATGATATTTCCAAATTTATGTCAATGATATTTTTTAAAAATAATCATTTATTTTAAATTTATTTTAAATTTTAATTATTTAACTTGAATTTTATAAAACAATATGAATTTTATATAATTGATATTAAATATATTGAAAAATTCAAAAAAATAATCGATAATCGACGTACGTTTATCATTTTAATATTAAGTCAAAAGGAACTATTTTTTTAAATTAAAATATAGGAGCGCAAGAATGAAAAAATATTTTATTATTCTGTTTATCTCGCTAGCTTTTTTTCTAATTGCAGACGAAGGTTTTTTTTTGCAGGGTAGGACCGGGATATTATTAAAAGTCGACGTTGAAAAAGGATTATCCAAAAAGAAAATGGATAAAATAGGCCCGAGTTTTGACGAAATAAAAGATTCCTATAATAAAACTTATTTTGAAACGGAAATATTAAATTCGATCAAGGATAAAACCGACTTATCGTTTATTAATTCTATTTATAAACTCGACAATTCCGGAGATAATTATATTTTAGATACTGAAAAGCCCTTAATTGTATTTTATTCGACTGTTTTAAAAAAGAACGTATTGTTAAATATAAATAACGTTGAAAAAGGGTATTTAAAGAACTATAAATTAGATAATAAAAATAATGTTTATCGAATTATTAATGAAAACGATTCCGATATTATTCAGAAATCAAAAAACGCCTCAAAGGTTTTAGTCAGAATTCTGCTTTTATATTATAATTCTGATAACGAACAGTATTCCGGTATCGATAGCTACGGTATGCCGACGCCGCATAAGTTTCCCCGAACTTTCGATCCGTACGTAAAGCCCAATTTCGATATACATTTTGTATGGGGATACAGATTTGTAAACGATTTGATACTGGGTTTCAGTATAAATTTAACTAACTTTATTATGCCGTCTTTAGAAATATCGTTAAAGTATAATTTCGCGAATACCGGCCTTATAGGCATAGAGCCTTTTGTCGGCGGGGCGATATACGGAGGTTTTTTAGACGGATTTCCAATCGGATTTTCCGCTCTTGGCGGATTAGATTTTTTAGGCGAGTCGATGGGATTGACGGAACATAGCGCGAACTTGTATTTGTCCGCCGAGATGAGACTCGGAGCCGTATTATATTCTGAAATATATTTTGATACGGGCAATAATGCCGAAGGTATATGGAAGAAATTTAAAGCTCTTGCCGAAGGGGGATTTTATTTCAGCGGCGGATATAGATGGGATAAAATATAAATTATCGCCCCCTCGATTTCTCCTCGCATACGCGCGGAGAAATCGAGGAGAATTTGACACATATGGGACGCGGCGCGCCTCGATGAAATTTGACACATATGGGATAAATGAAATTGACACATATGGCGTATAGAATTCTTAGGAGAGAAAATGACACATATGGGACGCGCCCTGATAAAAGCGGGATTTGGGCGCAGCAAGCGCAAGCGACGCGTAACCGGCAAATGCCGTTATGTCCGGTTCCCCCGCCGTTTTATCTTATCCAATTTTCTAATTGTAAACCGTTAATTCTTTCAAAATGTCCGGCGTTCCCTGTTATAAGTTTAGTACACTTTTCTAAAGTAGTAGCAGCTATCAATATATCTGCATCGGCAATTATTTCATTTCTTTTTTTTAGTTCAGACTTTATAGCAGCAAATTTTTTCATTATGTTTATGTCTGAATCAATTATAGGAACCGTTAAAATAAATTCTTCTACCAAACTAAAGTTTTCATCTCTATAATTTGAGTTTTCAGCGCCAAAAAACAATTCTGCAACAGTCATAAATGATATGGCTACATCATCATCCGTATTAATTCGATTTTCTATTACCGTTTTATTATTCCTCAATAGTTCTATGCAAACATCGGTATCAAGCAATATCATAAAGTAAAATCCCGTCCGCTAGTTCTATTAGAATAAATATCATTAATAATTTGATCCGTGTTTCTATCATCTTTCCATAAACCGGATAATTTTTTCCAAATATTTATTTGAGTATTTTTTGAAATTTGTCTTTTTTCATTTCCCGCTTTTAACTTTTTATGTATACCTGTTTCTAAAAGTAATAAAATTTCGCTATTCATACTTCTTTTATTTATTTGCGATAAAACTTTAATCTTATTAATTATGTCGTTTGGTATATTTCTAATAGTTAAATTTACCATAGAGAGCTCCTATAGTTACATTATAGTTATAATAAAAAAAATGTCAATATATTTTTTTTCTTTTTCTCTTTGGCGGGAGAATTCGACGCATATGCGCCGCTCCCCGATATAAATTGACACATATGAGTCTCATAGCCGCCGCCCGCGCCGCGTCGACGTTCCCCGATATAAATTGACACATATGCGTCAAATTAAAGCTCCATATGTGTCAAAAATAAATTTGACGCATATGCGCCGCGCCGCTTAATCGATAATAAGACTTTTAATTGAAAAAACTTTTAAAAACAAATCCCAGCGCTATTCTATTACCTATTCCTAAGTCTTTTCCGTAGCTGAAAGTAGCTTTAGTTTTATAATCTACTTTTATTATGTATATATTATGCGATATATATATGCCGATATTTTTATTAAAAAAGTATCCGAGAGCGTTAGAAAGCGTAATAGGGATATATTGACTGCCTCCCAGAGAGCTATTGTTTACGATAAAATTAAACGGAACGAATCCGTAGCCGTCTCGATTCTTAATAGGCGTTATAGTGGGAATAATCTCGATTCCCGTCTCAAAATAAATATTAGCCGCGTCGACGATATATCTGAAATTGAACGAACCCCCTATTCCAGGAAAGAGACGCTTATAGACGAGCCGGAAGGGGTCGAATATTTTGAGTAATTCAAGTTTACCAGTTCTATGCCGAACTTAAAAAAATATTTCTTTCTAAATCCAAAAATGTAACTCATAGATAATTTGTTGTTCATAAAAAATCTCGGGATTGGAAAAACAATCGGGATTTCAAACAATAATCCGAATCCGTGAAGATTGTCTTTATTCGACTTGTAAATTTCAAAATTACACATTGGAGAGATATAATTTGTTTGGCAGTTTTTATACGATGAAATATCTATATCGTTTGAAATATCTCTCGACATAGCGTGAAAATAGAGATTGGAATATACGAGTCCCGTTTGAAAAAATATAAAGTTTTCGTCTTTTAAATTAACGACGTCTTTTTTTCTATAAGCGCTTTTTTTAGAACTCTTAGTTTGTTTTAAGTTAATATAATCAAACGCAAATTTTATCAAATCTCTTGACTCGTTTGCGATTATTCCGTATAGATCGACGACGTTTTCGCAATATATATCTTTTGTATATATCAAAAGCGAAGTATTGGCGTCGTAAAATTTTAAAACAACTTTAACGACGTTGTCGCGTTCTAAGTAGTAACCCGAACAGAAAAAATCAATTTTTTCTATCGACGTCCGAGCTAGAATTTTTACTTCGTCGTCCGTCATTAGCGGCGCGGAAAAATCGTCGTAGGAGATAACGTCAAATTTAGCCGACAATTCTTTTTTTGCGGTATCAAAAATCAACTCTTTCATAAAGTCGGTCTCCGTTTTTTCGTCTAAGTTCTCAAATTTTTTAAGGAGAATCTTATAGAAAATACTCTCGGTTTGAGAAAAAAGAGACGCGCCGGTAAACAATAAAAATATAAATATTAGTTTTTTCATTTTTTATACCATTCTATTTTAAAACCTAACCCTATATCTAAGATAAACTTCATATAAATTTTACTATAATTCTGAGAGTTGTTTACCTGGATCAAATAAGAGGGGATTCTTACCTCGAAGAAAATATTTTTATAAAAAACGTATGAAAAAGTAAAATTCAGGTAAAGCGGAAAAAAAGTTGAGGGGATAATATTTTTAATATCTGTAATTGAAAAAAAAGAACCTATGTCCAGAGAGATAATCGCCTCTTTTATTGGGATAAAAGAAAATTTGAGGTAAAAAAATAATAAATTAAAATTTTTTACGTTAAACTCAGACAACCCGCTCGAATTTTTTTGAATTTGGCTATAAATGTTTTGATATGAAAAAGCCGCTCCTCCTCCGAAAAGAAAAGTTTCGACAAAAAAAAGTCCGCCGAAAGAGGCGCTTCCAAAAAAGTTATTTAAAAATATTTTGTTTTTATCGCTCTCGTTAGAGGTAAACCTGTCGAGCGGTTCGTTAAAAAGCGGAGTCCATTCAAACAACGCGCCCATATAAAACGACTTGAGTTTTGTATCGATGTTTATATAGACGTTTGGTCCCGTAAATATAATTTGACTTTCGCTATCGGATGCGTTTCCGGAAGTTACGCCCAGACCGGCCGAGAGACTTAGGTTATATAGGGGGTTGTTTCTTAATACTATTTTTTGATTCTTTTTTTTTCTTTTTAGCTCGTTGAACTCGACCGGTTTGAAATCGTCTTCGGTTATGTTTCTTATAAATTCGGCAAATTTGTTAAGATCGTCGTAAAAATACCTTTTTGATACGTTATAACTCCTGATATAGTCCAAATTATTTATAATATCGACTATATTAACGTCGACGGTATAATGGTCGCGCTCTTCTATAACATCCAAAATAATCAAAGAATCGACGTCTGTTTTGATGTAAAAAAGTTTTAAATTATTGAGGTTGTCAAGGTCTTTAATAAGATCGATATTTTTTTTTAGACGGTTTATGTCAAAATAGTTAATTTTTTTTAGGTAAGTTTGAGTTTCGAGAATTTTAATCGTCTCATTTTTTATGATATTATAAGTTGAAACGTTTTGACTGTTTTTTGGATTTAATAAAGCGCACTTTCTTAATATAAAGTTTTCCGTAGAAAATAAAGATTGCGCGCGTAATAAAATCAACAACGCCAATAAAATATTTTTCATATAATAGAGAATAAATCATTTTTAAAAAAATTCAAGCGATTATTCTTAAAAACCGAAATTTTCATCGACTATAACGACTTTTATTGATTTGCTTGGCGCGCATCTGCTTATAATGGTAGTAACGCAGCACAATCTTTCGGCGGAAGAGCAATTAACGCAGGCGCCCTGAACGGAGCATGGGTTCTTTGTATTAAATCTGATGTTATTTAATACCGCGGCGACGTTTTGTGCTCTCGATATCGCCTCGGGCAACGTCTTTTCGATCTTGTTTTTTCCAACGACTACGATTCGGTTTTTTGGACCGAAAGTCATTGCCGCGTTTCTATTGCCCCATTTATCGATGAAAACCAAATCCCCATCCATAGACAGCGCGTTAACGGAACAGAGAAAAAAATCCGAAGATAGAGCGGATATTTGCAGAGCCCTTTTTTGATCTTGAGTAAGCCCTTCGGCTCTTCTATCAAGCAGGTTGGGATAGTTTTCTTTAGCGAAATGTTCAAAAAAACCTACCTCTTCAAGACTTCTCGACCCGCCGTATCCTATAACCGCGTCGGAGGGGATGAGCTCTTTAAGGTACGATAATACTTCGAGTTTATCCTTTAAAAATATTACGTCAAAAAAATTCTTTTCGAGATTTTTTATGGTTTTTTGAATTAAGATATTCTTGTATTCGGCGTATTCGTTCATTTAAATCTTTTCTTCTTTAATAATATTTTTTTTCAAATCAAGTTTTTCAATAAATCGACCCGTATCTAACTTTCATAACGGAAAGTTTTTTCCGACTTAAGTATAACATTCATTAATAAATATATCAAGCGATATTAAAAAAATAAAGGAAAATATTAATTGATAATATTATTTTTTATGGTATTATTTAATATAATAAAGAGGCGGCGGGGTGGATTTATCGTTTAACAGTAATTTAGAGACGCAGAACTTAAAAGAGATAATCGAAGTAGCTAAACAGATATCTTCGAGTTTGGAAATAAGTTATATTTTAAAAAACGTAAATTATATTGTAATGTCTAAATTTAATTCTTTAGAGTCGTGTTTTGTTTTACCAAAGGATATTGACGATTATTCTCCGGTTTTTAATATATTTCGCGGAAATATCAAGGAGATTGTAACGCCCGGGTTTGATTCTATCGCTCCATTGGTAGATTTCTTTGATAAAAACGAATTTAATCAAATAAATTTTCCGCAATTTTGTAAATATTTTCCGGATAAGAAAATTTTAAAAGAGATAGAGAAGATCAATCCGGATTTTCTCATACCGTTAAGATCTGATAAGGGGATAATCGGCGTATTCATGCAGGGCAAACGAAGCGATAATTTAGCGTATTCTATGCAAGATTTGGAATTTTGCATTAATATTATGAGTTTTACTTCGATAGCGATAGAAAACGCCAATTTATACCGCCAAGCTACCGTAGACAGAATGACCAAACTTTACACTCATCATCAGTTTCAAAAGCGGCTTGAAGAAGAGATAAAAAAAGGGCATAGATACGATTATAAATTCTCCTTGATAATGTTTGATATAGACCATTTTAAGAAATTTAACGACGTTTACGGTCATCTTCAGGGGGATATTATCATAAAAGAGATAGCTAAATTGATGGTAAATTCTGTCAGGGACGTCGATTTTCCCTCCAGATACGGCGGAGAAGAGTTTATAGCGATATTGCCCGAAAGCGATATCAAAGCCTCCTCTTTGGTAGCGGAGCGTTTGAGACAAAACGTAGAGCGTTACGACTTTCCCGGCGAGGGGGGACCGTTTAAGGTAACTATAAGCGCCGGGGTAATAGAATTCAAACGGGAATTTGTAAAGCGCAACGAGGACATCATAGAGCGCGTCGATAAGGCTTTGTACTTTTCCAAACAAAACGGACGAAACAGAGTCAGTCTTGGAAGATACGACGACGTCGCCGTCGGATACGACGACGTCGCCGTCGATTATAAGATTATAACGGCGCGGAAGGGGTTTAGCTGAGTTATTTGAAGTATTTATCGTCGGGTTTCGTCCCCGTGACGCTATTGGCAAACTTGTAAGAGAGAGTCGACCCGTCGGCGTAGGTCATATCAATCGAGTAAAGTTTATCTCCAAGTCCGGTAGCTGAGACCTGCTTGATCGTTCCCTGTTTTTTGGGATAAATATCGTAGTAATCTATATTGTTTTTAAAAGTCTTGGTAATATTAAAATACTCGCTTACCCTTTCGTCGTCTCCGTAAAATAAAAAAATTACGCTATAACTTTCGTCGAAATTTGACTTAGACAAATCTATCTGTATGGGAGCGATATTCTCCTTTTTATAGAACGCCGCATCGCCAATTTTTTTTATCTCAAGCAGGGTAGGGGTCTCTTGACGGTATATAAAATCCTCTTTACCGTTCATTGCGATATATCCGCTCGAAACTATCGGTTTTTTAACGTATTTTAGCTTCCTGACGGAGCTAAATTCGGTATACAAATAGTCTTTATCCGGTTTTGGCAGCGACTGAGCCCAAATAAAGCAAGGGACAAACGCAATCAAACCGCTTAATAAGAATCTCATAAACATAACGTCTCCTTTCGGATAAAGTAATACAAGGCGAAGTAGATTTTTACGACGCCTTGACTTACAAAAAAAATTAACTAATCTTTACAAACTTGCTTGCCGGAGCCGAACACACGGGGCATTTATCCGGATGTTCCCCAACGAAAGTGTCTCCGCATATCGGGCAGATATGAATTTCCGCTTTTGGCAGGTCTTTACCGCCCTTGAACGACTCTAACGCTTTTTTATAAAGATCGTAATGGATTTTTTCTACGGCAAGAGCAAATTTAAAACTTGTTATCGCTCTTTTGTGATCTTCTTCTTCGGCGACTTTCAGGAAGTCCGGATACATATCGTTAAATTCGTACGCTTCCCCTTCGATAGCCGTTTTAAGATTTTCTTCGGTTGATTTGATCTCATCCGCGGCTTTTAGATGAGCGTGGGCGTGAACCGTTTCGGCTTCGGCGACGGCTCTAAACAACTTTGCTATTTGAGGATACCCGTCCTCGTCGGCTTTTTTAGCAAACGCTAAATATCTTCTGTTGGCTTGACTTTCGCCGGCAAAAGCGGCGAGTAAATTTTCTACCGTTTTCATGCATTCTCCTGAATGTTTTTCTATATACTTACTATTAAATTTAAAATTTGTCTAAAAAAATTACAAAAAAAACATATATTTTATAAAAAATATTTTAAAAGTTGAATTTTTAGGGGATTAGTATTATTATAATAGGGGAAAAATATAAAAAATAAGAGGTTTGTAATGATTAAAAAGATTTTAGCGTCCATATTGTTAATATCAGTGTTAGTTATTTTTATTCAATGTCCGACGGCGGATATAGAGTCGCCGCCCGCCGAGTATTTCCCCAGCGAACCGGAGGCGTTGAAGGTAAACGATAATTCCAACGACGGCATATATAAAGGAGTAATTACGGGCAAAAATAGAACCGCCGGTAAAGAAATAACCGGTAGTTTTAAAATGGTAGCTAATAACGATATTCCCAATAGGGCTTCCTCGAATTCTATATATGTAATATTGAATTTCAACGGCGAAACGGCGACTATCGACGGGAGCTCTTCGTGGGACGGTTATTGTTATGACTATATTTTTATTAACGACAAATATAACTTTAAAATTCCCATTCTTAAAACCGGAACTGTCGATACCTATAATGTAAGTTTAATCGTAAAAGGATATGAAAATAAAGACGTGTTTTTTTACTTTAATATTTCTAAAGAGACTTCGGACAAATTGATCAAAGCTTACGAAGGAAATTTTAACGGCTCGGGTTCTTATTCGCTTGACAGCGGCGGGACGATTAACTATACTATAAAGGGAGTATGGAACACTATTATAGAGGAAACTTCTACGGAAGGCGCCTATTTTGGCGGATGTTATATCTCGGACAGTTTTTTTCAAAATATTAATGCCGAATTTGAAGGTCAGGATACGGGAAATAATAATTGGAATATTTCTCTTAACGATGGTCGGGGGACCGCTACCGGAAAGGTTTACGAGCGATACGCCTCCGGAACGTGGATTGTCGGTTCGGATAAGGGAACTTGGTACGGTAAGAGAAAATTTTAAAAAGGAAAATTTTAGCTTAGCTTACGCCCGTTACTCGACAAGCGTTACGGCTAAAAATATAGCCGATACCGCCGATAGTATGGAGTGAAACGCTACGGCTATTATCAGCAGTATTGTAAAATCGACGCATCCGGATAGTATCGAAAAGGTCAGCGTGGAGAAGTAGAGAGCGGTTTTTATTACAAAATATAGGAAGAGCGGTATTACCGGAAGAATAGGGTATAATGAAATCGGGAAGGCGCCTGGATATTTGGACCTTAGTCTCCACGATAAACTTATTGTCAGAAGCCCTAAGGTAAACAGTATGAAGTATCTCGATATTTTATCCAAAATAGCGGTTTTTACAAAATCCATATTTATACCGGCGTTATTGTTATTTGAACCGGTAAATTTATAATTTTTTAACCTCAATAATTTTACGATTGGAAACGTCAAGGTCTTTTCGTAATCGTACGAGAAGTTGTATAAAGTATTGATATCGACCGGGATAGTATACAAATAGTTATCTTTTAATACCTTTGTTACGCCGTTTTCAGTTATAGTCGGGAAAAATTCTCTGTTTCTGTCTGAAATATCAAAGCAATAGAACGTCGCTAGATAATTTGTTTTCATTTGTCCGAAATCGGCTTTTATTAAGCTTCTTTTATTTGTTTTAGCGTCGAAATAGTTTATTTTTATATCGTAAAGATAATAAGTATAAGTAAAATCTTCGTTATAAGTTTTAACTATGTTTCCTATATATATTGTCGAATGTTGATCGAGTAGAAAAACGAAGTTCCTTTTGCCGACGTACTTCTTCGCTTTTTCTATGTCTGAATATTCGGCGGATATTTTATTTAACTCAGATCGGGACAAATTTATTCCGTTAAGGGCGTCTCTTAAATTTTTGTTAATGCTTAAAATATCCTGATAAACAAAATAAGCTTTTTGATATTTCTTCAAATTTAAATAGTTTGCGGCTGTTTTTTTTAAATTATAAATATTCTTTATTTCGGATTCTTTGTTTTTCATAAATTCCGCAAATTCGGCTTCCGAAAAATCTGATTTTTGGTATTTTAGAGCTTTTTTTATCAAATATATTTTATTTTGCGCTTCGGCTCTTTTTGCGGTATCCGCCTCTACGACGTACTGATAATAATACCATGCCGTTAAATAATCTCTTTTATTAAAAAATATTTCGGCAAGTTGACCGTAGTCGGTTATAATATCGGAAATAAGACCGTCGTCTTTGTACTCTATAGGAGCGGCTTTATCGAAATAATCGATTCCGTTTAAAAGCGACCATAACCTGTTTTTTTCTTCCGTCGAAGTATTATCTTTCAAATAAAAATAGTCGTTAATCTCTTTTTCGTAAAGTTCTTTTATAAATAATTTATCAGATTCATTTTTAGAGGATTTAAGTATAGCGTCGAGTTCGGTTGAGCGCATTTTTTTAGGCAAAACGATTTTATTTTTCGCTTCTCTAAATTTTTCTTCTATCGCAACATCGTCAATTATTGAAAGATATTCGTTGAAAAATTTCGCCGCTTCGACGTAATCTTTATTTTCGTAAGCTTCTTCGCCGTTGCGTAAAGATATTCCCGCTCTGAGAGAACTGTTTTTGATGGCGTCGATTTTTTCAAGCGCCGAAGGAACGATAAACTCAAGAGCGATAATGTAGAAAATTGTTAAAAAAACAAGCAAATGTAATCCTCTTGACGATATTTGGTAAAAAAGCAGTTTACTTCCGGTTTTTGATATTAAATCTTTGCTATTTATTACCAACGAATAGGTAAGGGTTAAAAAGAGTAAAGAGCATAAAAAATAGTTGTTAAAAAAAACTACGACTGAATTTGCTTTAAAAAAATCAAAGAAGAATTGAGTATGAAAAGTAATCTTATTAAAAGAGAAATTTGAGTAGACAAAACTAAAAAGTAGAAGCGATATAAATACTACAAAAAAAGTAATAATAGTTTTAAAATAAATTTTACTTAAATTTTCGTCTTTAGCCATACTATTTTGTCTTCTCCCAAATACCCGTTTTTACTAAAGCCCAGTTTCCAAATTGAACCAGCGACCCCGTTATAATAAATGCAAAAGAGAGAGTTATCCCTTTGATAAAATCTCCCGGAATAAAATTTAATACCGCTACGTTGTAAAGATTAAAAAGAGAGTAAGTATAATAAAAGAAGAACAATATGACGAAGAAATTTATCGATACCGACAATAGTTGATATAATTTCACATTAATTGAGTTAATTATTGATAGCGCTAAAAATGAATAGGCGAACCATAAGATAACTCTCGCTAAAATATTGTCAAAAATATAAAAAGAGTAGGGGAAGTTTTTGACCCCTTTCAAAATCGATTCGATAAAGATATTGCCGGAGCTATACTCTTGAGAATAATTTCTTTCAAATTCCAAATTTTTTAAATCGGGAAGATTGACGAGAATTTTGTCTTCAAGAAATTCTACTTTTACGTCGGTAAAGTTATAAAATTCTTTATCGTATAAGACCTTTACGAGACCAATATTCTCTTTCCGAATATCTTCAAAATATAATTTGAGAACTTTGTAATAATCTATCGAGTAAAATATATCCAATATCTTATTAATTTCAAGAACGCTAATTTTTTTGTTTAGAAAATATTCTCCGGAAGATAGGTCTTTTATATACATTCTTGATACAAAAACCCGGTTTTTTTCGTCTTTTATTTTATTTATAACGTTATTTTCAAAATCCTTCTCCTCTATATTTTTCTTTAGAGTCTCTTTATAATCAAAAATACTTTTTTCGGAAAAATATAGCCGCGCGTCTTTAATGTTTCTTATCGTTATCTCGTTAATTTTTCTGTTAAATAACAGCGATACCGATAGGACGGCAAGCGAACCGATTACGATAGGGATAAAAAAATTCAGTATTTTGAATTTATAAACCCCGTTTAGTATCATATAGTTGAAAATAAACAGAGATAACAGCAAAGCGACGTAGTATGATTGGACGATTATCGGAACGATAAGGGCGTTTACTATACCGGTCGTATCTATAGCGCCTTTCGGGATTTTAGTAAGATTAATTATATTTATCAAAAAATGAAAAGAAAATACTGCGATAAACAGGACAAGCAGAATAATACAGTATTTTATAATATTAATCAAAAGTCGTTTCATTGTTTTATTCCGGAATAATAAATCTCATTACATTATCGATTATAAAGAATATAAAGATAAATTCCAATCGAAATATTTTAAATAATTTAAAATTTAAAAAAAAATTATTTACCAACGCAAAAATTTGAAAATATCTTGTTAATAATATCTTCCCGCGTTACTTCGCCGGTTATCTCTCCAAGCCGGTCGAGCGACTCTCTCAATTCGAAAGCCGCGATGTCAAGAATTCCGTCCCGTAAATACGGGAAAGAATTTATAATATTCTTATGGGCTTTGTCGAGTAAGTTTTTGTGTCTTTCGTTTGTTATTACTGAGATCTCATATTCTATACCGGCGTCTTGTCGGTTTGTCAAGAGCGATATGAAATTGTTGTTAAATAATTCTATGCCCGTTCTGTTTTTTGCGCTCATTTCAGAAATTTTAAAGTTTTTCCTTATTGATAAAAAGTCGGTAATTTCGTCCGTCAGAGCGGAAGCGCTTTTTATTAAATCGATTTTATTAAGAATAACGATTAGATTTTTATTTTTATCAATTTCCATTATATTCTTTTTATCTTCTTCCGACAATCCCAACGAGGCGTCGAGAACGTATAGTATAACGTCCGAATTTTGAGATAGGTCGACCGCTCTTTTAGTTCCTTCCATTTCTATCGGATCGGTCGTATAACGAAGTCCGGCGGTGTCGTAAAGTCTTACGCCGAAACCTTTGATATTTATAATCGCGTCGAGGTAGTCCCGCGTCGTGCCGTGAATATCCGAAACGATAGCTTTATCCTCGTTTAAAAGAGAGTTGAATATCGTAGATTTGCCGGAATTTGTTTTACCGATCAGAGTAGCTCTAACCCCTTCTCTAAAAAATCTCCCCCTTTCAAAACTTAGCAGTAAACTCTCTAAGTTTGAGTTAATCAAAGCTAACGACTCCATCCATTCCTCTACGTCCGGCGAAATATCTTCTTCCGGATAATCTATGAGAGCTTCGACGGCGGTAAGAAGCGTAGAAACGGAATCCTTTATCCTATTAATCTCGTCGCGAACGGCGCCGTTTAACTGCCTCGACGCTACTATTGCCGACTGTTTAGTCGACGCGTTCACGACGTCCATTATAGCTTCGGCTTCAGACAGATCGATTTTTCCGTTTAAAAAAGCCCTTTTGCTATACTCTCCGGGATCGGCAAGGCGCGCTCCGTTTTTTAAAAGAATATTGATAATCATCTGAGAAATCAACTCGCTCCCGTGGCAGTCTATCTCAAAACTCTCTTCGCCTGTAAAACTTTTATCCTTTCCGAAAGTTATGAGAACTACGCTATCGATCGCGTCCTTGCCGTCCATAATAAAACCGTAATAAACCTTATGGGACTTGATATTCTCTATTTTTTTGCGATTCTTCCTTAAAAATATTTTATCGATAATCGACCAACAGTTGTCGCCGCTCACTCTGATTACGGCGATAGCCGACGCCCCCGACGGGGTCGCTTTAGAACAGATAACGTCTTCATAATATAATCTTTCTTGTTTCATACAACTTTTACCGCTTGTTCCTAAAGAACTCCGCATTTTACGAAAAATTACGTAATAAGTCAATGTAAAACGCGGAGAGTTCGCGCCTCGAAAATGACAATTTTTAAAATGACACATATGAGGTCGAAAATAAAAATGACACATATGGGGGGGGATTTTTCTCCCTAAGAATTCTACGTCTCATATGCGTCAAACTGAACCCTCATTTTCCCTCGACTACGCGCGGGACTCGAAATCGAGGGTTCAATGGATGAGCATATGTGTCAATTTTTCTATGAGCCAATTGTCGTCGCGCCCCGATAAAAGCGGGAATTCCCGTTTTGAATATACTAAAATACTAAATGGCGTTCATGCAGGGACCTTATCGGGGCTTGCGCCGGCGCCCATATGTGTCAAATTATTTTTGACACATATGGGACTTTTTTATTTATCAGGGCGCGGCGCTTTTAAAAATTGGAGGAGACTATCTCTTTTCTAATAGTTGACGTCGAATCTGACGGGCCGATCACGGGCGATTATTCAATGATACGTTTTGAAAGAAGAAATGGGGTCGGCTCGTTAGTCAAAACAACGCATTGCCGTAAATAAAGCTATCCCGCCGGTCGTCTTTGACGCGCCGCTTACGCGGGGTTGGGGGAGACAACAAAATATCCGCTATGATTATCTGATGTAAGCCAGTTGTAGCGAAACTTGATTAAACTTGTCACCAAACCATGGATCCAGCCTTGAAACCAGATTTATATATGCACCAATACTTTCCGATCTGTCTGCTTCCTTTACCGCTTCGATCAGATTGGGTTCGGCGGGGTTTTGGTAGTAGGCGATCAGTTTGGGCAATACGGTTTTTTCGAGTTGTTGTTCGGAATAGTTGGGGAAGTATTTTTTGCCCCATTTGAGGATTTCGACCGTAAGCGCTTTGTCATAGTAAGCCTTGGCATCTTCATAGGTCAGGCCGGCGGCGGTTAGTAGTTCGGCGAGCGTCGTATCATAGCCGGCGATATCTGCCGAATTTTCCGCCCGCCCCTTAAACAAAAGAGCGCATCGTCTGAACACGCCTTCGGGCCCGTCGGGGAATTCCTCTTTGATAACTTTCGCCGCCTTGACATTTTCGATTTTGATTGGAGAATAGAATGAATAACATACAGGTAAAAATAAATCGCATAAAATTACTCCTTTAACGTTTATCTTAATATTTAAATAATTTTAATTGAGGAATTTCTTTCTTGATTAAATCAAAATGATTATCGTAAGTCCAGAAAAATGTATTATTTTTTATTGAAAGAAATGTTAAAACGGCATCCTGAAAAGGAACTGTTATTCCGTTCTTTTTGAGTAAATTTAAAATTTTACCAATCTCAATCCAATCGTTATCTTTAATTTCAAAAAAAGTAAAATCCGCCAAAGACTCAATAATAAGATCGATCTCTTTATCAGTTTTTGCTCCGTGAATTAATTCGGCTTTAATTATTCCGCAGGTTGCCATATCCTCATTTTCGAATATCTCTAT
>Ga0116187_1002088_pt1 | contig 20076 bp, 14 predicted proteins | sample AD_JPNNA6_MetaG_FD_89755 | JGI IMG/M metagenome (GOLD analysis project Ga0116187, IMG submission 89755) | Active sludge microbial communities of municipal wastewater-treating anaerobic digesters from Japan - AD_JPNNA6_MetaG | ecosystem: Engineered > Bioreactor > Anaerobic > Digestate | place... | reverse complement strand
GATTGTGTTCCTCTTTCAATAAAGCGTACAGTCTCCATTTTGTCTACCTCGTTTGCCAGAATGTCCTTATTGAATCACTTTTACTTCTTACAGTCAATTTGAAACGTGTTTTTCAACACCCTCCTAGCCATGGTCATTTTTGTGTAATCATTATTTTATCGGAGGAGCTGGCCTTGAGAGCTCATTTACTATGACTTTATTTAAATTTGGAAAATCGTGCTCTACGAATTCTTTCCAACGGCTCACGATTTCCTCTTTTAATTCTTCGGTCGTTTTATCTAGATATTTAGCTGGGGAAAGAAAAACGCGGCTATAAACTTGAGACCACTTTTGCCCTAAGGCTCTAAACGAACGCTTGAAAGGAGGTTCATTCTTGCTCACAATCTCAAATATTTTTTTACGGACATCCTCTGGTCCAGGTCCAATAACAAGGATTAATTTCACGGAATCTGGTAAATTCATAAACTGAAATAACAACAATCTTCCACTACGCGTCCAACCTTTTCCTCTTTCAGGGATCAATTCATCCCATTGCTTTGGGAAGAAAAACACACTCGCTTTTGATGCCTGATCTATCTCGAACTGTGGATCACGATTAATCAGATCGCATAAAAGTTCCTGCAACTCAGCTTGCTGGTCGGGGCGGTATTCATATATCAAATCGAGGGCACGTTTGTGCTTGCGATAAATTTGCTTGCACAATACCTCAATCTCAGATTCACCCACAATGTACCTCCTTAACATTTCTGTGTAATTTCTCAGAAGTAATAAAATATCGCGCCCGAGCGTTGTTTCTCTTGTTTCGATAATGTTTTCAAGTATTCCACAAACTAGAGAGTAACTCATGGAGTAATAAGATAAATCGCTTGCCGGCTCACCTTCTGGAGTGAGCAACAACGGAACGATTACATAATTTGGAAAACGCTCCTTAACAATTTCGCGATAGCGCCGCAACTGATCAGAATGTTCGCCCGCAAAGATCTTATTTTCGATAATCACTGCAAATTTGTGTTTATCATCTAAAATTAAAATGTCTATGGACTGCCATTCTCGTCTTATTTCAACATCATCTAAATCCCAAATATCCAAATGGATCGGTGTAATCGGTAGGTTGGTTTCAGCCTGAGCAATGGTTTCCTGGAGCAGCCGTTTTAGAAAGAGATCATCCAAACCATGGTTTTGCCTGGGATCTAGTAAAAAAGCTAAAAAGTCTGAATGTCGAATCTCCTGACGAACAATACCCAAAGCCTCAAAGAGATTAAACCGGTCTAATAATCCTTCTAACTTTTCAAGATCTGGATTATTGACAATTAATTCTTGAAGCAGATTTAGTTCCTCTGAAGACCCGAAGGATTCGATTTCTGTCATTTCTACTTCTTCCTTAACAGCGCGCTGTCATAGTACATCAACAGGTCGGGGTCTTCGCGCAGGACGTCTTCGGGCAAGCGCTCGGCGAGACTAACGATGGTGGCATAATCCTGGCGCTTGAAGCAATCGGCAAAACCAGCACGGACAGCCTCACTGCGGAAGACCTTGAGCCGGCCGGTGCTTTGGGCATATTCCTTGAACTCCCGCAGCAAGGCATGTTGGCGAATTTTATCCAAGTCACTTTGCTTATTAGCGTCTGGCACATACCATTTGCCCTGCTCGTCCTCCAAAAAGTTTTGACGCAAGATCTCAATCAGCTCAAGCTGCTGTTCGTGCTTGGCGCGGTTCATAATGCGGTTGAAATCATTGGTGAGGTCGCCCAAGGTTTTGGGCTCGCCGCCTAAAGTTGGATCCAGCTGCTGGCGCAGCCAAGCGATGGCAGATTTCTCATCACTCACAAACATGGTGAGCTGCATAGGCTTGCCCGCACTAAGCACAGCCATGTCATATTCCGGAACTTGGGCAGGCAAGAAGTACATGCCATCACGCTGGATAAAATGCTGGCTTAGGCCGGCGTAAAAATCAGGCGCAGAAATAGGCACCATCACACCGCGCTGGATGTGGAAAGCGACCATGCGGTCATAGAGTAAGAACGGCAAGCGCTCCGCATTGACCACGGGTTGGCCATCGGCCAGGTTAACCACCGGCAGCTTGCCCAAATGATAACGCACAAAATCCCACACGCCATCCATTTGCCCCGCGTGCAAGCGGAAGCGATCTTCTAAGTTGCCGTTAGGTTTATAGGCTGAGATAATTAGATCTTGCTTGACGGCAGCGGTGGTCGTCGCTTGTTTGAAAGTTTGCTGCTGTTTATCTAAAATACGTACATCTGCAACGACAAAACCAGCACGTTGTAAAGTTTCTTGAATGGCATTCCAAACCGCATTTTGAGAATTGTGAAATTCGACCGTCATCCAGCGCCCAGGTTTGAGCACGCGGAAAAACTCATCAAAACAGGCTTGCATAAGCGCTTGATATTCGTACAAGTCTTTATGCTGAACAGCATTAATGATTGCTTCAGGTTTGTTATTGGTAAAAACCCTTAACCAAGCTTCCCAAATGAAATTAAGTTCAGAATACATTAGGTTTCCACCAAATGGCGGATCTACAAATATATAGTCAACATAATTTTCCGGAGCATAAAATGAATCGCTAGCAGATTCAGTTTTAATAATTGAATTCTCCTCTTTTTTTATGACTTTAATAAGAGGCATTAAGTGATTTAATTTTTCAGCTGCGAGAGCTAGAATGTTTCTTTCAGCAATTACACTTGGAATGAATAATGTATTCGGAACAGCGCCAGCTAAATTTAATCCCCCCCCTCTAAAACCGATGTTGTGTAATTTAGAACCTCTTTTTATTAGAAAAGAAGTAATAATAAAGTCTAATTGTCTCTTAAACTTGTTTTCCCTATACTTTTCCCACAATACAGACAATATCCATAAATTCCTGTGTGAAAAAAAATGATGAACATGTGTTAGTCCATGACTAATTCGCGGTTGTTGAGTATTAAGGCCTTCTGGTAGTTGATATAACGGAATATTATAAGATATTATGGCATTATTGGTTTTTTCGATAAGCATTTGATCAATATAATCAGGTATTTTCTCAAATACTTTATTTCCAATTGAATAGTTGATAAGGACTGGTTTTTGTTTTGCCTGGCGAATATTTCTATTTAATTCTAAATCAAAATGAATATTCCAAGAACGCTCAGCTTTTAGTGCACCGCTCCCTTTTTTTGGAGTTTTGGCTAATAACATTCCACATCTTGGGCAATTCCAATCATCTCGAACAAAACTGTTTTTCTTGTCAACTGCCATATCCCAAAATGTCATTTCCTCTCCACAGTTAGGGCACAGTAGCAAATCCGACCACACGGTGTAGTTGATTTTGCCCTTGATGCGGTTAGGGTCAGCAGCATTAGGGTGCCAGGTCTCGTACATCCAGCCGCATTCCTCCTCGACCTCCCGCAGGATACGCTTGGCTTCGCGCTCAAAGGCGACGGCATCCACAGGCGTGTTGTAGTTATAGGCAATGAATGTGGCGGCTGGCGAAAGGTCATTGAGCACTGCCTTGCGGGCGCCCAAACGCGAGATGGCTTTCTCGCCCTCCCAAATCACCCCGTTTTCATCCACTTTGTAGCCCAAGGATTCCACGGTCTTTATATCGCCGCACAGCTGAGCAGCCACGCCGGTCATGCCCGTGCCGCAAAAGCCATCGAAAACAATATCGCCTGGGTCGGTGTAGTGCAAGATGTAACGCATAATGGCTTTATGCGGGACCTTGGTGTGGTAAGAATGCGCGTTGTAGATGGGGTCATTCTTGCCCTCAGAGACGTCGGTCGCAAAAGGCTCACGCTGATAGCTGTCATCATTTAAGCCCAATTGCTTACGCAGCTCGGAGCGTTCCTGCTGCCACTGGTCGATAATTTCCGGTAGGAAGGGGTTTGGGCAAGCGGTATAGTATGGCGGGTCGGAAAGAGCTAAGATATCCTCATCCTTGCCAAGTGGGAAGCCCTCGATAGCGCGAAATTGGGGATCTTTGAGGGCTTCAGCCAGATGGCGGCGGTATTCATTGCTTTGGGCTTGGGCGACCGAGGAGATTTCGGCGGGTTCTTGCGGGAGAAGTTCAGGTTGTGGGTCAGTCATTAGGTTTCCTTATTTAATAATATTTTGTAAGCCTGCATTCAATAGAATGTATAAGACTTAGCAATGGTAGTCATTGAATATAACCTAAGTAATGCAGAATCGCCCAAGCGTAGGCTGGGCGGTCATCCGCCACTTGGTCGCGGTAATCCTTAGGACCTCCTAATTTTACGCCAGAGCGAAGCAACTGAACGGCCTTTTCGAGGTTGGCACGGCTGAGCGTATATTCTGCGCCGGTGCTAACGCGCACGATCAGGCTGGCTTCGGTTGCAGCAACAAGTTCGAAAGGCACCCTCGTTTTAGTGAGTAAGCGGGGCTTACCTTGGGCAAGCTTTTGAAGTTCATTCCAATTCAATAGTTGGTGCATAGATTCCCTCTACTGATTTAAAGTTATACGTGTATTGCCAGCATCATGCCCGCGCATCTGCTCACTCAAAAACTGGTTAAAGCGCTGCTGTAATTCTTGTGGTGTGCAAGGCAGCCCGCCGGCTTTGAGCGCCTGCAAGAGTGAATCGACAGGCAAGGTGAGCGCTTGAATGCCACGCAAGGCCTGGATCGCCTGGGGCACAAAATTTTCCGGTAAACTTTCTTCATTATTACTTTGAGCCAAAAACTCTTCAATCGGCTTGCGCTCGGCGGGGGACATCGCCGCTAAGCTTTTTTGTGCAGTCTCGCTTTGCAGGTTAGCGCGTAAAGCTTTGCGCCAATTGATCAGCGTTTCGCTGAGCTGATGTTCGAGCTGACTGAGCAGTAAAGCCGCATCGATTTCGAGCATTTCTGGATGAGCCGCGGGGCGGAAATTGCAAGAGGGACAAGTGGGATTATCAGCAATCTTGCGTTCGTGAAAATCGGGGCAGGCAAGCAGCCCAGCGAGCCGCTTTTTCCAGCTTTCAAATTCTCTGCCATGGTTGAGCAGGTCAATCGATGAGAGGGCTTGGAGAGCCTCAAAGCGCGGATCGTGGTAGAGTTTTTGACGCCTGGCATCTTCCTCCGCATTGAGCACCATACGCCGGTGCAAGTCACTATAAACCTCAATATAATCTTCCTTGAGAGTGCGAAGCTCGCGTTTGGCAGTTTCGAGGTCAAAGCCCTCGCCTGTCTTGCCGAAGCGGCGCAGAGATTGCAAAAGCTTACTTTTGACATGCATAGCACGTTGTGACCAATCATGATTAACTGGTAAATTAGCTTGGGCCTCAGCTAAATAAGTGGTATCAGACTGTAATTGATCTATAAATGAAATCATTTCCTTGATGCGGAAAACCTTTTTCCTATATTCCAGATAGTCATCAATATCTTCAAGGGAATAGCGCAAATTACGCAACTTACCGGTCATATTGTATTTACTCAGTTCATCCAGAAATTGCTTGTAACCGCGCAAGCTGGGCTGCAATTCCGAAAGGGAAAGGGCAAATTCAGGAGCATCACTAGCGACCACAATGCCATCTTCGCTGATATAAGTCACCTGCGTTGTGAGGATTGGTTCATTCCACAGTCTGAGACCTTCTTCCAAACGGTGCTGGAGGATACCCAGTTGGTCCAGTTCAGCATTCACCAAGTGGAGAAGCTCTCTAATCGCGGTTTCCCGTGTGTTTTCGTCACGGATTAAGCCTGGCTGTAAGCCTAGCCCCTCAAATATGCGCACCCAGCGTTCGGTCGGCACGTTGGTCGGGCGTTTATAAAAGCGAAAATTCGTGAAGTCTGTGATGGGGCGAGTGAGAGAACGCTCTAAGGAACTCGTATCCAGTTCATCATGGCCATTGAGATTGAGGACAATATCACCGTTATAGACTAAAGCCAAGAGTATTACCGCTACCCATTCCGGCTCCAGCTTGAAATAGGGGTCTTTTTCGATAGGCTGAAGGCCTCCGCTAACCGTTTCGATAATCTCGCCGCGATTAACCACCTGAGGGGTTGGCTTCTCGGTGAGTAGCTTGAGGAAATACCTCGCATAGGGAGAATTCTCTGGGCGAACGTTATTTTGCGCGTCAAGTAAGCTCAGGCCATCCAAAACGCCAAAGCCAAGCTCCGTACGGCGGCCAAAAAGAGTGCGGAAGGCTTCGCTGGCAGCCGTTGGGCGACTTTTTTCGGTAATCGGCTGGCGTAAACGTTTGAACTTAGGATAGTCGGGGTAGAGATCTTCAAATTGGGGGGAGAGCAGGTGTGAGCCGACCAAACGAATGAGCTCTTCCAGGTTTTGGCTGGCAGTGCTGCGCATTTGCATGAGCACCTTTGAGAGAGGCTCATCGACCCCTTGATAGATGACATGCAGCTTTTCAATTAAGTTTTTTTGGAGCCAGAGTATCAGCTGTCGGAAGGCTGAATCAGCCTTATTTGTATATTCTGTTTGATATTCAGTTGATTCATGCGCCATTGCCCGAGCTCCAGCATATTGGCGAACCTTGGTTTCAAATTCCTGATCCAACTCTGTGAGCTTGAAAATCACTTCATCCGGTTGCTTCTCGTCGTGGATTTCCCGCTCCATGAAAGGCGGCAAAAAGAAGAGATAAAAATCGCGGGGAGGTTGAGCTGTAGTTCGTTCATCGGGCGGACCAAAAAAGAAATAGCCTGGTCGCGTGACGTTATGGTCATTCCAAGGCAGCTCATAGAACCAGATGGTATAGCCAGTTAGATAGGTTGTATCGCTTAGGTTGAGAGCTTTTTGCAAAGCATCGTAAAAGTAAATATTCAGGTCTGATCTATCTATGGAATCACCACGTTCATGGATTTTCTGGTCAAAATCCACCGCCTTTTTAAGGTCAAGGTAATATTGACCGTTGTCGGGATTGTAAGAGATAAACTGACCCTGGACTGTTTTGATGATCTCCTTGAGCGCAACTTGGACCTGGTCTAAGAGAAAATCGGCGGTGCTGTTTTCTTCGGGTAAGCGGACATACAAACAGAGACTATCGCGCAAGTATTCTGCTGTAACTCCTACGGGAAGATAAATATTTTGTGTTGTAAGACGTTGCACACTTAGGGCATGAATGATGCGCAGGGCAATTTCTTTCAGGTTAGGACGGGTATAGGCATTCTTGATGAGACCTTCAAGGACATTGCTTTTCTCAATTACCCTAGCAATATCATCAATACTGCGCAAACTGGGGTCATCTTGGATCATTGGCCAATAATGGTCATAAGAAATTAAACCAGGCTCGTTTTCTGGCACCTCCTGGTTAAAAATGGAACGAATAGCCAAACTGAAGGTTTTTAGGACTTGGCGTTTTTCAGCGATAGCGAGGTTTTCAAACGTTTCAATATAGGCTGGGTGAATGGGGAATAGGTCAACAAATTCATCCAGACGCTCTGCCATGGATTTATAAAGGGGTGTAAATTTGCGCAGATAATCACTAATCCACGCTTTTTGTTTATCTGTCTTTTTGAGCAAGCGCTCCGAAACAACAAAAGTAATATCTTCCTTGGCAATAAGGATTTCTTCAAAACGGTCTTTTACGCGGCGAAGCTGGTCGGCTACAAAAGAAAAGCGCGGATTTTCAAAGAGTGTTTCCTGCAAGCCGCCGATGAAGCGGAAGGAGCAAGAAGCGCCCACCTCACCAAGCTCACGCAAAAAGCCAAGGTCCAGGATTAGCGCTCTCTGCTCGCGCGTACGCAAGTAATCCAGCAGCTCATCAACCACAAGCAGAACACCCTGGTCAGGATATTTCTCGCGAAAAGCATCCATAGCCTGAATAAGTGCTACTTTGTTATTAGGCACTTCATCAGCTGAAGGGAAAGTGAAAGAAACGCCCCAACTTTTTAGTGCAGCTTCAAGCTCAGCAAGCAAGATATCCCTCAGGCTGCCAGTAACACTGCCAATCTCAACGCGAAGCACCTTATACTTGCCAGCAAAACCTTTGGCAGCCTCCTTGACTTTGGAGTTAGTGAGCGATTCTGTTAATTCAGCTCTTTCTGCCACCGCAGAAATCACAGACATCAAATGGCTCTTACCAGTTCCATAATTGCCAACGATGAGAATGCCTTTGTTATCCTGAGGATTATCAAGTTGTAGTTGAGGAAAGGCAAGATCCACGAGTTTGTTAGCCATGGTTTCAGAAATAACATAAGTTTCTACCAGGTTTTTGGCTGCGGATTCATTTTCGGCATCGTGAAGCTGGATAACCGTCTCAATGGGGGTAAATTGGACCAGATCCTTATATAGCATGGTTTAATCTCCTTCTTGATCAATTTATTGTTTGAATAATTACTTTGGGTTGTTGTAACAAGGTTTCGGTCAACTTCCAAGTTCGGTAATGATGATGAGCAGGAAGTGCATAAGTAAGAGTGTTGGCATGATATTCCCCAGGCCATAAAACAATTAACGACTGAATGCGAGAAGTGCTACGGAACATAGAAAAAGGATCAAGCTGCAGAGAGGGATGAAACAGTAAGTCTATGCCATAGCACAAAATAGGGGCTTCTTGATATTGGCCAAGCGTATCTTTAAGCCAAGAATGTGAAGCGCGGCTCCGTTCGTTAGGTAAAGTATTGAGTAAAGCTGCACTCAAGCCTTTGTTGATATATATAGCGCCATAGCCAAATGAAAGAATTAATTTTGAAGCTTCCTCAAGGCGATTGATCTGAGTGCTAACTAAAAGTAAGCAATCGAAAGGTTGGAAAAGATAATTTTCTAGTGATTTTGTTTTCATTTCCACAATACCCACGAATGCGTTAATCATACTTTAATCTGGGGTAGAAATGCAAAACGAAATAAGAATTTAGATTATCAATTACTTTAATATGCTCCCCTCCTCGAGCACGAGGAGGGGAGCAATGCGCACTACCGAGGCTCGACCCTAACCTTGCGGATTGCGCATAAACTTAGGTAATGATTCAGTATTCACCAATCCCTCCCAATCCTTTTTGGGCAAGACGTACTTCTGGCCGTTGCTATCAACCACCGCTAAGCTGCCATCCGGCTTGACGTCGTAATCCAGCGGCGTAGGGAAGCCCAACTTAGCCAATACCACAGGAGTAAGACTCTTAGGTTTACAATGAATCCACCAAGCGCTTCCTGCGGGAGCAGGTGATCGTTAGGGCGTGAGAGGGGCTTAGAGAAGAGCGCAGCGGGGCACTCGGGGCGAGGGGCTTTTGGATGCTGAGCATTAGGTGGAAAGATTGGAGCAATTGATCTCAGGAAAAAGGAAAGTTTAGTAGCCTTAGGTAGTAAAATTCAGATAGGTCACATTCACATAAAAGAGGGAAAGCAATTTCTCATCAACGGAGGCAGCCCGATGGGAGGTAACCGCATAATTGATCCCATAGAGTTATGGGGAAAAAGTAATAAGGCTGATCAGGCTAAATGGCATCCGCTTTTGCTGCACATGTTAGATGCTGCTGCTGTAACTTCAATGATGTGGGAAAAGTGCCTGGCTAATGACCTAAAGAATGACCTTAGCAAAACATTTGGATTAAAGCAAGAAGAAATGGGGAATCTTCTTGCTTTTTGGGTGAGCCTTCACGATATCGGCAAAGCGGCACCAGGTTTTCAGAAGAAAAACCAAGACAGATTCATTGCCCTCCGCGAGATGGGTTTGCCTTTCCAAGAATCGATCTTCGAGGATAATGGGTTTCATGGAACAGCTACAACGTGCATCCTACGCAAACACTTTGGGGAAGGCGGATGGCAAATGCCTAGGAAATTTAGAATAGGATTAGCTGAAACCCTTGGGGGCCATCATGGGATATTTCCAAGCAATCAGGAAGTCAATGATTACAATGACCTGACCGTACTTATTGAGAATAAAACATGGCAAAGCCTACAATGGGAAATCTTCAACCGCCTTGAAACGACGATTTACCCAAATCGCCCCTTGAAATATCCGGAGCACACGGACGAAATCAATGCTGTACTGCTAATCGTTGGTGGTTTATGTTCAACGGCAGATTGGATCGCTTCAAATGAAGATTTCTTTGGATATTATTTGGAGCCCCATGATTTAACTCGTTATTATGAAAATTCAAGAATTAAGGCAATTGAAGCGCTCAGTAAATTAGGTTGGATTGGATGGCAGCCCAACGGGCAGATCATTTCCTTTGAAAGCATGTTCCCTGGGTTCACTCCGAACCCCATTCAACAAGCAACCATAGGATTATCTGATGATATTCGATCGCCATTTTTAGTCATCATTGAAGCCCAAACAGGCTCGGGCAAGACTGAAGCGGCTTTGTACTTAGCTGATGCTCTCCTTCAACGTGAAAATAAGAGCGGAATCTACCTCGCTATGCCGACACAAGCCACTTCTAACCAGATGTTTCAACGGGTAAGCAAGTTTTTAGCTAGAAGATACGCAGAACAGGAAATAAACCTGCATCTGGTTCATGGGAAAGCACTCTTCAACCCAAAAACTTCGGGGTTCCCCATCTCCAGCATCTGGTCGGAAGCCGGAGAGACTGAAGGAAATTTGCACAGCTATAGTTGGTTTTTGCCACGAAAAAGGACTTTATTGGCGCCCTTTGGCGTAGGCACGGTTGATCAGACCTTCTTGAGCGTGCTTCGGTCGCGGCATTTTTTTGTGCGACTCTTTGGACTCAGCCATAAAGTGCTGGTTTTTGATGAAGTCCATGCTTATGACGTTTACATGACCGAAATTTTCAAAAACCTTTTGCACTGGCTCCAGGAAGTGGGCACATCGGTGATTATCCTTTCTGCTACATTAACCAAGGCAGAACGTAAGGATTTGCTAGATGCTTACACCGGAAAAGATAATCAAGTCATTGATATTCCTTTTCCGCGAATCACCGCAAGCTATGACGACCAAGTTAAAGTGATCCAAGCTGGAAAGGCACAATCCAGAACAATTAGACTTACCTGGGTTGATAGAAGCGTGGAAAAAATCAGTCAATGTGTTCAAGAACACCTTGATGAAGGGGGTTGCGCGGCTATCATTTGCAACACTGTAAAGAGAGCACAGGAGCTCACGACTGCCCTTAGAGCTGCCTATCAATCAGAGCCGATTGACATCCTTCTTTTTCATGGCCGGTTCCCCTATCAGTGGAGGAAAGAAACTGAAGATAAAGTGTTGGATATGTTTGGCAAAAACCGACAACACCGGCCTAAAAAAGCGATTGTCATTGCCACACAAGTGATAGAGCAAAGCCTTGACCTGGATTTTGACCTTTTGATCAGTGATCTTGCCCCGATTGATCTCTTGATCCAGCGGATTGGCCGGCTTCATCGGCATTCCTTAGGAGCTAATCGACCCCAAAAATTAAAAGACCCTGAATTTATCCTCAGTAGCTTTGATACCTTGGAACGGATTACTTCACACTATGAAGACAGTTACATTTACTTTAATTACATCTTAGGAAAAACATTCCTAGCCTTACAGGGAAAAGATTCTTTGGTTTTACCTGATGAGACGGATGACTTGATTGAATTTGTCTATTCTGAACAACCCAATGAGGACCCAGGGCTGGAAAAAGCTAGAGATGACATGACCAAGGCTATAGAAAAAAGTAAGACAAATGCACAAAACTACATGATCCCTAAAGCCAACAAAGACTTTATTGGGTCTTTGCAAAACTTTTTTGGGGATGACCCTGGCAGCCTTTCACAAAAATATATCCAAGCCCCTACCAGAGAAATGGACGCTTCTCTTCAAATTGTTTGCCTGGAAGCGAAAGGAGAGGAAACGATGGTTTTTGGGAAAAATAGACCCATTGACTTAAACAAAGATCTCTCCCCAGAGGAAATTTCAGATTGCCTAAGCATGGAAGTGACGATTTCAACGCCTGGACTGATTGAAGATTTACTGAAGCAATCTGACCTAAATTTTCCCGCTTTCCAATCGACTGCAGCATTGCGGTGGCATGTTCCAGTTTTTTTTAGGGATAATGCCTGCGAAACAGAACATTACTGCTTAACCCTTAATAAGGAAATTGGCCTACAAATTAGGCGGAAAGAATGAGAAAAAACACCAAAGAAATGAGGCCCAATGAAAAGCTATTTTAATTTACTTGATGAACCTTGGATTCCTTGCCTTGATCAAAATAATCAACAAGTGCTGTTTAGTCTACAAGATACCTTGGTAAAAGCTGAAACAATAAGAACGGTATCTGCAACGCTACCAACTACAACGGCTGCGCTCCACCTTCTATTGATGGCATATACCCTTTCTATCTTTCCCCTTGAAAATGATGAGGAGTGGGAAGGTTTATATGCGCTGGGTAAATTTCCGGAGGCAGCGATACGAAGCTACAATGAAACCTGGCGAGAGCGATTTTTTCTATTTGACAATAACTATCCTTTCTTTCAGGACCCAAAATTTGGGCAACGGGAAAAAGATCACCGGTGGTTAGCCAACGGTGAAAAACCAAAAGCAAAGGGGGTTTCTAGCCTCCTCATCCATCTTTCATCCGGCGATAATGCCACGCTGTTTGACCATAGCCTCGATCAGGAACAAAAAATATATGAACTCAACGACATAGCCCAGTACCTGGTTATGCTCCAAGCCTATAGCTTGGGCGGGATGACCGCTGCAAGCATTGGCAACGATAAGTATTGCAAAGACGCTGCCTTCTCCCGAGGAATTCTCTTTTTGAACCGCGGAGAAAACCTGTTTGAAAGCCTGATGCTGAATTTGATCGTCAAAGAAAAAAACTTCTATGACCAGGGGAAAGAAGACCGACCCTGTTGGGAAATGGAAGATGCCTTGGCATTGGAAAGAGGAAACCCAAATGGACTGCGCGACCTGCTGACATGGCAAAGCCGGAGAATCCTCCTCATCCCCTTTGAACAAGATGAAAGAATTTGCGTTCAGCAATGCTTTATTGCCCCTGGACTAGGCTTGGTGGAGAGCTTTAAGAACCCGTTCTACCGCAATGTTTATAAAAATCAAAAGGGGAAAATAAATATCCAACCTATGCGCTTTCAGGTTGGCCGTGCAATCTGGAGGGACAGTGCTGCCATTTTGGAAAGTAGTAATCGAAGCAAAAACACCGACGCGGACCAGCCAATTACTAAAAGCTTTTTTGAAAGCTTGATTAGTTTAGAGATGATTCAAAAAACTACTTTCAGATCTAATTTATTTGGAATGTGCACACAGCCAGGCCAGAAAAAGGTATATTTTTATAAACACGAAAACTTTGATGCGCCCGCTATATACCTTGAAAACCAAAGCTTACTAGAAAAATTGAAGCAAGGCCTTTCCTGGGCGGAGGATGGCCGCAGCGCCCTATTTTCTGCCACCTACCAAATGGCAAGTTACAAAATAGACCCGACCCAAGACAGCGAAGGAGGCAGCCAACCCAATCGAGAGAGTGTTATGCCACTCTATGATCACATTTCCAGCGAGCCCCTTTATTGGAGCCAACTGGAAACGCATTTCTATCAATTCATGAACCAGCTTCCCGACTCAGATGAAGCGCTTTCAGCCTGGCAAGAAGTCATCAAAAAAGCCGCCAGAGCAAGCCTGGCAAACTCTGCTGAACTGGTGGGTGACGACCCAGCTGGACTAAAAGCCAGAGCTAAAGCCGAAATCACGCTTGAATACAAACTCAAGCAAATATTCAACCCAAAATAAAAGGAGCATAATGTGAAAGAAACGCCAACCCAACCCTTTATCGCTTATCTCACCTCCCTTGCCAGCCAAGGCAATCGGGGGGCTCTGGCTGACTTGAGAAGAGGGCTCACGGCTGAGCCAGGAACTCATCCAGCCATGTTCCCATACGTCGCCCCTTGGGTCCCAGAGACCCAACGCTTTACCTGGAGAGAAAAGGTTTATTACATCGTTGCAGCACTTTTTGCAACTTATCAATCCGGAAGCAGTGGGGCTCAACTTACCACCAATCAAGGAAATTTTGGCAGCCATTGCCGTGCTTTGATCAATAAGAAGCCGCAATCCGGATCCTTTGAAGCGCGCTTTTCAGCCTTGCTCAAGGCACACCGTGATGACCTGCCGATATTGCTCCGGCAAATATTAAGTATCTTGCGCGGCGAGGAAATCCCCATCAACTGGGATCAACTCTTCCTCGACCTACAACAATGGAACAGTGAAAGCCACATCGTCCAAAGGAGATGGGCAAATTCCTATTGGACTTATAGGGAAACCGAACCAAAAGAAACCCAAGAATTAAACGCATAAAGGAGAAACCATGTTTATCGAATTACATATCATTCAAAACTTTGCACCTTCCAACTTGAACCGCGATGACAGCAATAGCCCCAAGGATTGCATCTTTGGCGGCGTGCGCCGCGCCAGAATTTCGAGCCAATGCATCAAGCGTTCTATTCGCTTACATCCAGCCTTTGCTGCAGAGACGGGCGTCGAACCAGCATCAAGAACCAGACTGCTGGCGGATGCCATCTCAAAACGCCTTCAAGAACAAGGTAAGCCCAAAGAAGAGGCTGACACAGCTGCCAGCAATTTTGTTGGCATTCTTTTGGGTGGAATGAGTAAAAATAATCCCCTGCAGAGCAACGTGCTATTCTACGTCAGCCCAGAAGAAAAGGATAAACTCACTGAATTGATACTTGAAAATTGGGAAGCTGCCCTTGCTGGTGATAAACAAAAAGCTACACTCGAGAAAGCCGTAAAAGATTTTAAAAAGGTTTTTGAAAAACGAACTTCTGCGCCAGACATTGCTATGTTTGGCCGTATGTTAGCTGATGACCCCAACCTCAATATGGATGCGGCTTGTCAAGTGGCTCATGCGATCTCTACGCACCGTGTGAACATGGAATTTGACTTCTTTACCGCGGTCGATGACCTGCAAGAAAAGGAGCAAACTGGTGCTGCCATGATGGGCGTGCTGGGCTTCAACGCCGCGACTTTTTATCGCTATGCCAATATCAATTTTGAGCAATTAGTGAAAAACCTGGATGAGAACCGAGAATTGGCGCTCAGAGCCGTGCGTGGATTCCTCGAGGCATCAGCTTTAGCCATCCCAAGCGGCAAGCAGACCAGCTTTGCTGCGCAAAACCCACCTTCCTTCCTATTAGCCGTCATACGCAAAGATGGAAACAGCTGGTCACTAGCCAATGCTTTTGAAAAGCCTGTTTCGACCGGTCGCGATATGAGCCTGCTCGAAGCCTCCATTGCTGCCTTGGATGATTATTGGGGCAACTTGCAAGACTTTGTTCAAGATGACGCTCAACCTTACGTAACCACCTTAGGAACAGATGCTGCTCTTAATAACCTCAAGAATGCACTTGTACCAGGATTAAATTCATGGATTGAAAAGGTAACTGCCGAAATTGAAAAGGGGGTGTAATGACCACGTTGTTATTGCGCTTGCAAGCGCCGATGCAATCCTGGGGGATCTCTAGCTTGTTTACAGAGCGTGACTCTGCCCGTGAGCCTTCTAAGAGCGGCGTCATTGGTCTCATTTGTGCCGCCTTAGGTCGGCCAAAAGACAGCGATCTTTCTGATCTCACCGCACTGCGCATGGGGGTGCGTATTGACCGTGAAGGTAAACTTGAAAAGGATTTCCAAACAGCACGCAATATCTATGCTGCATCTGGTACAAAAACTATAGAATCCGTTATCTCTAACCGTTACTACTTAGCGGACGCGGCTTTCTTAGTCGGTTTAGAAGGTCCAGGAGAACTTTTAGCACACATCCAAACCGCAATGCAACACCCCAAATGGACTCTCTATCTAGGACGTAAAGCTTTTCCCCCAGCCTTACCCGTGGCTTTAGCCGATGGACTGCAAGAACGACATCTCTTAGAGGCATTGCGAGACTTTCCACCATTGGTTGAAGATAGTGCGCCACCTTACCGCATTGCATTAGAAAACGAAGATGGCGAATTTATGCGCCAGGATGTGCCTGTCAACTTTGCCAAGCGTGAGTTCAGGTCGCGACGCATCAGCATCGTTTACGTTGGGCAACCTGCGCAGGAAGGTGGTTGAGATGTATCTTTCAAGATTGTTTTTAGACCCAGCAAACCGCCAGGTTATCAATGAAATAGCGAACCGCTACGAACTGCACCGAACCTTGACCGCACAGTTTGAAGGCAAGAAACGTGAAGAAATTGGTCTCCTTTTTCGGCTGGAAGAGGCAGATTTATATGAATTTGCGCCACTCACCCTACTCGTACAAACGCTCATTGAACCAAACTGGGAAAAGTTATATCAAAAAGGCATGCTGGTGCAAAAAGCTGAGGTTAAGCTTTATGAGCCAGCCTTTGAACCAAGTGAAATATTTTACTTCCGTTTGTTGGCTAACCCCACAGTGCGGCGAAGTAAAGGGGATTTTGCCGGTAAACGGGTGGAGCTGCGCTTAGATGAAGAAAAGGCAATCTGGTTAGCACGAAAAGGTGAGAGAGGCGGGTTTAGCTTGCGCGGAATGAGAATAAAGGACCTCGGCAAGATTACTTCATACCATTTTGTTGAGAAAAGTAAGCAGACGCTTACTCATCAGGCAGTCTTATACGATGGCGTGCTCGAGGTGCAAGAACCAGAACGCTTTGCCATCAGCCTTAAAAAAGGGATTGGACCAGCAAAAGCATTTGGTTTTGGCTTACTTTCCCTTGCCAAAGGGTAATAAGAGGATTTAGATTTTTTAGCACTTTAATAATTGAATAGGAGCAAAATGAGCCCAATAAATTTGCACGAGCTTCCACGTTTACGAGATAGCCTCTCCTACCATTACATCGAAAAAGCCATTGTAGATCGCAAACAAAATGCGATTGAGGTGCTAAAAGAAGATGGAAGAACGCTTGTGCCCGCTGCTTGGCTTAGCCTGATTATCTTAGGGCCAGGAACAAGCATTACTCACGCGGCTATCAAAGTATTAATGGAAAACGGCTGCTCGATTTTATGGACAGGTGAAGAAGGCATGCGCTGTTATGCTCAGGGAATTGGAGAGACCCACAAAGCTTATCACCTAATTCGCCAAGCAGAGTTGGTTTGCGATCCAATCAAGAGGGAAAAAGTGGTTAGGAAAATGTATGCAATGCGCTTTGAAGAGTTGCTTAGCCCAGGGATGAGCCTTGCACAAATTAGAGGAAAGGAAGGCGGGCGGGTGAGGGAAGCTTATGCCAAAGCAAGCCAGAGATATGGCGTCCCTTGGCATGGCAGAAAATATGAGCGAAATGATTGGCTGAATGCGGATAAGATTAATAGAACCCTCTCTGCAGCTAACGCCTTATTAAACGGCATTTGCCATTGTGCAATCCTCGCTGGAGGCTACTCTCCAGCACTGGGTTTTATTCACACTGGACGCACACTTTCCTTTGTTTACGACATTGCTGACCTATATAAATCCGAGATCACTATTCCAGCGGCTTTTGAGACGGTTGCTGAATCAGAAGTCAACACGGAAAGCAGAGTAAGGGAAAAATGTCGACAATATTTCATGCAGAAAAGACTATTAGAGCAAATTCTTTTAGATATCGACACGTTGTTAGATATTCCAAAAGATATCCAGCGTGAATACCAGCTCGACCCTCCATCAGAATTGTGGAAGGAGTTGTTTAACGATGATCATCATCATTCTTGAAAATGTTCCAGTAGGACTGCGGGGTGAACTGAGCCGTTGGATGCTTGAACCTAAAAGCGGCGTGTTTGTTGGCAATATGACAGCCAGAATTAGAGATCTTCTTTGGGATAAATGCTGTGCGAAAGCAAAAACGGGTGGGGTTGTTCAAATTTGGAATACAAACAACGAACAAGGTTTTTGCATGCGAATGAATGGGATTACCTCTCGAGCGATAGACGAAGTAGAAGGTCTTCAGTTAGTGAAAATAATTGGTGACTATCGTAATGATAAGAGGATAAAGAGGTTAAATAATGCGATAGAATAAAGAAGGGTTTTCCCCACGCACGTGGGGGTGTACCGTCAAACAAAAAACATGTCTGACGAAGAGCGTCGTTTTCCCCACGCACGTGGGGGTGTACCGTAAAATAAATAAAATTTTTAACACTCAACGAAAGTTTTCCCCACGCACGTGGGGGTGTACCGATCGTGGTCGCGCCTTCAGCGTTGATAAGATGGGTTTTCCCCACGCACGTGGGGGTGTACCGGCATGTGGCTCATTAGCATCCTTTCTAAATAAGTTTTCCCCACGCACGTGGGGGTGTACCGGACGGCGATGCGTATTATGCAAGCCCGAACATGTTTTCCCCACGCACGTGGGGGTGTACCTAACTATGGTATTTATTCATATTCCAGTCCAAAGTTTTCCCCACGCACGTGGGGGTGTACCTCAGGATATGCTGATGATATTGAGTTGCCAACAGTTTTCCCCACGCACGTGGGGGTGTACCATCTATCACTCGGTTCAGGAAGTCAGAGTCCTGAGTTTTCCCCACGCACGTGGGGGTGTACCTAACTATCACCTCAAATAATCCCTCAGGAAGTTGTTTTCCCCACGCACGTGGGGGTGTACCTATTTCATCCCAAGCTGGCAAAATGTACAAATTAGTTTTCCCCACGCACGTGGGGGTGTACCGTATCACAGCGAGGTTGAATGATTGTTGCGATAGTTTTCCCCACGCACGTGGGGGTGTACCTTCATCTAATCGGGCTTGCCTTATTCCGGCGCCCGTTTTCCCCACGCACGTGGGGGTGTACCAATCACGATGTTATAAGTGCCATCAGCCATAGAGTTTTCCCCACGCACGTGGGGGTGTACCTAGTTTATTTTCATGAGAAGCCTTGCTTTGCTTGTTTTCCCCACGCACGTGGGGGTGTACCGTGTGCCTAAAATGTTATTATCCGAACTTTGACGTTTTCCCCACGCACGTGGGGGTGTACCTGGCGATCCGGGCTGGTTCATTCCAACCATGATCGTTTTCCCCACGCACGTGGGGGTGTACCGCTGCACACGAAGACCAACCGTTATTAACCAGAGTTTTCCCCACGCACGTGGGGGTGTACCGGTCGTGGCTGGCGTATTGTGGATTGTAAAACCGTTTTCCCCACGCACGTGGGGGTGTACCTCTCAACGACGGCAAAAACCGAGAGATTAACGAAGTTTTCCCCACGCACGTGGGGGTGTACCGTAAATCACTACTCAGTGTTAGTGTTCGATTCCGTTTTCCCCACGCACGTGGGGGTGTACCTGCCTCTATGGCGGGCATTGATGATAACCCGCAGTTTTCCCCACGCACGTGGGGGTGTACCGCTCTGATGATTGCAGGGGACTGGAGCCAACTGGTTTTCCCCACGCACGTGGGGGTGTACCGCAGAAAGCGAGCCTAAGGAAAAGGTCAAACCTAGTTTTCCCCACGCACGTGGGGGTGTACCTTGCTGGGCGAAACTTTCTGAGACCAATGATTGCGTTTTCCCCACGCACGTGGGGGTGTACCGTAGAAACGAGAGAGGAGAATTTGCAGGAACAGGTTTTCCCCACGCACGTGGGGGTGTACCGCAGGAAGAATCCAGATTAGAGCAATTCAGGAAGTTTTCCCCACGCACGTGGGGGTGTACCGTTAGCAACAAAACTGCGTCGTTAAACATGAGTTTTTTAAGCAAGGAACTGGTTGAGCCCTACGAAAACACCTTAACCATAAACTCCCCTTCTCACGCTTGAGGAGGGGAGCATTGCGCATTACCGTGGCGCGACCCTAACCTTGCGGACTGCGCTTGATATTTTGGTGAGCCGAAGTTTCATAACTTCTGCATTCGCTCTGCGACTTGAGGCCGCTTGAGCTTACCGAAGTTTCATAACTTCTGCATTCGCTCTGCGACTTGAGGCCGCTTGAGCTCATCATTTACCAATCCCTCCCAATCCTTCTTGGGCAGGATGTACTTCTGGCCGTTGCTATCAACCACCGCTAAGCTGCCATCCGGCTTGACGTCGTAATCCAGCGGCGTAGGGAAGCCTAACTTAGCCAATACCACAGGAGTAAGACATTTAGGTTTACAATGAATCCGCCGAGCGCTTCCTGAGAGAGCAGGTGAATTTTGATCGGTGAAAGGAGAAATATGAATTTATCAAATTCCATACGTCAGCGTGAGTTTAAGCTCACCTCCTACGACGGTTTGGAGCTATTTGCCAAGTCTTGGGGAGACCCTCAAGCCTCCCGCGCAGCGGTGGTGCTGGTGCATGGGCTCG